>Ga0209055_1001220_pt1 | contig 17101 bp, 16 predicted proteins | sample GraSoiAngelo_110_FD_185875 | JGI IMG/M metagenome (GOLD analysis project Ga0209055, IMG submission 185875) | Grasslands soil microbial communities from the Angelo Coastal Reserve, California, USA - 14_0903_12_30cm (SPAdes) (version 2) | ecosystem: Environmental > Terrestrial > Soil > Grasslands ... | reverse complement strand
TCGATAAACTTCTTCGTGCCGCGTCCCGGGAAGCTTACAGAAAGGCGGCGGTCTTCATCGTCGCCCTCGACGCCAACGATGGTTCCGACGCCAAAGCTCGGATGACGAACTTTGCGCCCGAGCATGGGATTGGTATCGCCGCCATGTTTTGCAGCGGGGCGCGAGAAGGAACTCTGAGCCACCTGGCGACGCGGAGTTGCCTGTGTTTGCCCTGGTCCGCTGCGCACACGGCGCAGGAACTCTTCCCGTGGATAGGAATACTCGGGATCGGGCTCGTAACGGCGCGTTTCGCCAATTTCCGCCATCGAGCCGCGAACCGTTTCTACCAACTCGCTGGGAATTTCCGCAAGAAAGCGCGAGGGCAGGGAAGCCCGCAGTTGTTGTTCATTGCCGAAGATGCGCCGGTAGACGGCGCGCGTCAGCGTAAGGGACTGACGCGCGCGGGTCATTCCAACATAAACGAGACGCCGTTCCTCTTCGATGCCTTTATCTTCATCGATGGACCGGCCGTGGGGGCAGATTCCTTCTTCCATGCCTGTGAGGAACACGTGATCGAATTCCAGGCCCTTGGTGCTGTGCAAGGTGATGAGCGTCACGCCGGGCTTGCCTTCAAATTGATCGGCGTCGCTTACCAGAGCAGCGGCATCCAGGAAATCGGTAAAGGTCTCCCCGGCTTCCATGCTTTCCGCGACGGCGCGCGTAAGTTCTTCGAGATTCTCCATCCGCGCGACATCCTCGGGGGTGTTGCGGTCCTTGAGCATGTCCATGTAACCGGATTCCTCAAGCACAACATGCAGGAAATCCGCGGGCTCTTTAGCGGCAAGAGCGCCTTGCAATTTACGGATTAGCTCCTGAAACGCTCGCAAAGGAGTTACGGCACGGCCTGCCGACCCACCGGAGACAAACTTCTCAATGGCCGCCCACAAAGGAGTTTCTTCAACGCGTGCGGATTCGCGAATCGCGTCCACGGTGGTCTTGCCGATACCGCGCGGAGGCAGATTCAGTACGCGCAGCAACGAAATGTCATCCTCCGGATGCATGGCGAGGCGCACGTAGGCGAGCGCATCCTTCACTTCGGCGCGATTGTAAAAGCTGAATCCACCGACGAGTTTGTAACGCAAGCCTCGCCTGCGAAAAACCTCTTCGAAGGCGCGCGACTGAGAATTCGTGCGGTACTCCACGGCGCAGGTCTGGTCGGAATCGTCGTTGAGGATGCGCTCGAGTTCGCCGGCGACGAATTCCGCTTCGGCTTGCGCGTCGCGCCCTTCAAAGTATTTCAGGTTTTCGCCCGCGCCTTTTTCCGCGCTCAGTGACTTGCCGAGCCGCTCCGGATTGTTGGCGACGACTGCGCCGGCGGCGTCCAGAATGTTCTGGGTGGATCGGTAATTCCGCTCCAGCTTGACGATCCGCGCCGCGGGGAAATCCTTCGCGAAACTGAGCAGGATAGAAACGTCGGCGCCGCGCCAGCGATAGATAGATTGATCTTCGTCGCCCACGACGCAAACATTTTGTTTGGGTCCGGTCAGCGAGCGCATCAGTTCATACTGCACGCGGTTGGTATCCTGATATTCATCCACGTGAATATATTGAAAACGTGATTGCCATTTTTCTCGCGTAGCCCTCGATTCGCGCAGCAAGCGAGCCGAGCGAAGGAGGAGATCGTCAAAATCCAGGGCTTTGCTATCGTGAAGGAGCTTTTCGTACGCCGCGAAAATATCGGCAATGCGACGTCCATTTTGATCGAACGCTTCTGCGCGCAGTTGCTCAGCAGTCTGGCCATGATTTTTTGCGTAGCTGATCCGGCTCAAGATATTTCTTGGTGTCAGGCTATCGTCCTCGATTTGCAGCCTGGCCATTGCCAATTTGACGGCCGCGAGCTGGTCGTCGTCATCGTAAATGGCAAAATCCCTCGGCAGGCCGGCAGCCGCTGCTTCGCGCCGCAGAAGGCGCGCGCAGAGCGAGTGAAACGTGGAAAGCCAGGGCTGCGCTGGCGGAACGCCGGCGCGCACTAGCAAGCTCGAAACACGGTTGCGCATCTCTTCCGCAGCCTTGTTTGTGAACGTCACAGCCAGTATGGATTCAGCCGGAACTCCCTTCGCGATCAGGTTCGCCATGCGAAAGGTGATTGCTCGCGTCTTGCCGGTTCCCGCGCCCGCCAGGATAAGGACCGGCCCCTCCGTGGTTTTCACGGCAAGCCGTTGTTGCGGGTTTAATTCGTCGAGTAGAGTCAGCATTTGTCCGGAATGTTGGCAAGAAGTGGGCACACGTCATGTTAGCTGACGGCGGCGATGTGCGCAAACAGACGGTTTCCAGGTTAACTTGAATGATCTAATTTTCCACAGACCTGCTCAAGTCAATTTCAAAATACATCAGGCCGCGATTCTTCTCGATGGCCACAATTTCCGGTACGTACAGATGTGCTGCATTTAGGAGATCGAATTGGCTTCGAAGATCAAAATACAGGAGCCCCTGCACGGTGCCATGGGGTGCCACAATGCTGGCTTGAATGCCGGCGTCACTCAGGCTTTTCTCTACTTCCACCCATTTCTTGTCGTGCCCGACCTTTGGTCCGCCGAGAGGAATAGGAAGCCTCTTCATGGTTACGTTTTTCGATCCCGGATGCGTGATGACATCGGCCGCCTCTTCAGATGACAGAGGATAGAGCGCTTGGTGATCTTCCTCCGAAAGCGTGACGTTCAGGCGAATGCGCTCCAGGTTGACCTTCATGCTGTCATCCGAATCATTTCGGAAAATCACCTGGATGGCCACGATGCCCGCCGCGAAGGGCGACTTCTTCGGGAATTTGGCTTTGTAGAGCGCCGGATCAGTCCACGGTCGAGCGGTGATCGTCATGCCTTCGTGAGATTCGAGCGATGCGGTCTTGAGCGAACCGGGCTGTTGCGGGGTACCGTTTTGAGGGAGTAACAACGGCGCCGCGAGAAAGGCAAGAATGAGGGTTAGCATTTGCACCGGGTTATAATAGACTTTTCTCATCTCGTCGCCTTCGATTCCTGGGGGTTGCGCAGGGTTGCCCTGCGTCGCGCGCCGCCTGCGTCCGGCGGGGTGATGACAGACCGGAGCCACGCTTAGTGTATTTCATTTATAGCTTTCTCATGGGCCTTGCGGCCCTTTTGCTGACGCCTTACTGGCTCGTGAAGGGGTTGCGCCACGGAAAGTATCTCTCGAACATCGGGGAGCGGCTGGGGTTTTCCTTTCCTGCGCTTGCCAAACTGCCTGCGAATTCGTCGGGCGCGATCTGGATTCATGCCGTGAGTGTGGGCGAAGCGCTTTCAGGCGTTACACTCGCCCGGCGTTTGAAGGAAGCTTATCCAGAGCGGCCCTTGATCGTCTCCACGACCACGATGACGGGCCAGGCTCTGGCGCGCGAACGCATTCCGTTTGCCGACGCCATCATCTATTTCCCATTGGATTGGGCCTTCTGCGTGCGGCGTGCGCTTACTGCTGTGCGACCTTCGCTCGTGCTGGTGCTTGAGACGGAAATCTGGCCTAACTTTCTTCGGGAAGCGGGACGGCGCAAGATTCCCGTCGTTTTCGTCAGCGGACGGATTTCGGATCGCTCCTTCGCGCGCTATCAGAGTTATCTCGGCGTCTTTGGTTTTTTCCTGCGCCCTTTCCTGAGAAACGCACTGTCGAATGCCAGCGCCTTCCTGATGCAGAGCGAGAAGGATGCGGAGCGTGTGCGCGCGTTAGGCGCACCTGCCGATCGCGTGCAGGTCAGCGGCAATTTGAAGTACGACTTGGAGCTACCCTCGCCCACGCCGCTGTCGAATTGGTTCGCCGCCGAAATCAAACGCAGCGGCCGCTCACCGGTTATCGTTGCGGGGAGCGTCGTTGCGACGGAAGAGCCTCACGCGCTCATCGCGTTTGGAACCCTGGAAGGCGAGTATCCGAAGTCGCTGCTCGTGCTTGCGCCGCGCAAGCCGGAGTGCTTTGATGCCGCCGCGGAATTCATCGATGAGTCGCACCGCAAGTTCATTCGGCGTTCGCGATTGCCGATTCCAGGACCAGCCTCGAAGCAATCGGACGGCAACTCTAACGCTGCAACCATACCCGATGACATCACAGTTCTATTGCTCGATAGCATCGGTGAACTGGCGTCACTCTATGGACTAGCGGACGGCGCGTTCGTGGGAGGCTCGCTGGTTTCGTCTGGTGGTCATAATATTCTTGAGCCCGCGGCCTTCGGTAAGATTCCCGTGTTTGGTCCGTCCATGGAGAACTTTGCAGAAATCGCGTCGCGCTTCGTAACCGCAGGGGCCGCGATTCAAGTGGAAAGCCCGGAAGACGTCGGTGTCGCGTGGATCGAATTGTTTCGTGACCCGGAACGCATGAAAAGAATGAGTGAGACAGCGCGGCAGTTGGTGGCGAACTCCCGCGGGGCGACGGACCGTGCGATGGTGGAGATTGCAAAGCGCCTGGACGGCGCTGCGCGATGAGCTTTTCACCGTTAATGCGGACGCTGCTCTGGCCGCTGTCAGTGGCGTACGCGGCTGTCGTGCGCGTGCGGGCTTGGCTCTACGCGCAAGGTTGGCTGAGACAAAGGCGGCTGAAAGGAACGGTCATCAGCGTGGGCAATCTTACCGTCGGCGGCACCGGCAAGACGCCAATGGTCATCTGGCTCGCTGAGAAATTTCTTGCGGAAGGGAAGCGTGTGGCGATTCTGAGCCGTGGCTACCGCGGTGCAAATGGGACTAGCGACGAAATTGAATTGATGAAGTTCCGCCTCCCGGACCGCGTGTGTTTTGGCGTTGGCAAGAACCGCTTTGCCGAAGGCCATCGCCTCGAATCGCAGCAGCCCATTGACGTTTTTATTCTGGATGATGGTTTTCAGCATCTTCAGCTCGCGCGCGACCTAAACATTCTCTTGATGGATGTTTCGCGGCCGCTCGCCGGGGAACCCTTGCTGCCGGCTGGCCGGCTTCGGGAACCAATTGCGGCTATGAGCCGCGCAAACTTGATTGTTTTTACCCGCGCCGAATCGGCCTCCGGAACGCTTGAGGCGATCGGGAAGCTCAGTCAGTATCCGGTTTTCGCTGCGTCGACTCGACTGCTTGGGTTCCGCCGCTTTGCACGAGAAACCACGCTTCTGTCCGCCAAAGAAATCGGAGCCGGCCCATTCTTTGCTTTTTGCGGGCTTGGCAATCCGGATGCATTCTTCCGCGACCTCGGACACTGGGGCGTTGCGATTTGCGGCCAAGCTACCTTTTCCGATCACCATCGCTACACACAGCGGGACATCTTGGCGATCAAGCAGGCTGGAAAACGCGCGGGCGCCGTCGCATTTGTGACGACGGAAAAAGATGCACAGAATCTGCGCAGTGCCATGTTCGAGGGCGCTCAACTCTATGTCGCGGTAATCGATCTGGCAGTGGCGCCAGAGATTGATTTCCGAAATATCCTTGAACAAACGCTGGCAACCGGCGCGGGGGCTGCCGCGTGAGGATTCTTATTCGCGCTACGAACTGGGTGGGGGACGCCATTATGGCCCTGCCTGCGCTGCGGGCGGTGCGCAAGCGTTTTGCTGACGCACAGATCGCGATTGTGGCACGGCCCTACGTCGCGGATATTTACCGCGATCAAGAGATTTGCAATCAGCTTATCCCGTACGATCCGGCAGGCTCGCACACGGGATTTTCTGGCCGCGAACGGTTGGCGACGGAGCTTCGCGCGCAGAAGTTTGACGTGGCCTTGCTGCTGCAAAATGCGTTCGATGCCGCTTGGCTGGCCTGGCGAGCGAGCATTCCCGAACGCATTGGTTACGCGCGTGACGGCCGCAGCTTCCTTCTGACCAAGGCTGTGCCTCTTCCCCAGCAGGGGGAAATTCCTGCGCATGAGAAGTTTTACTATCTAGAGCTTCTGCGCCGCGCGGGCTGGCTGGATTCCTGGCAGGACGAATCGTTCATTAGCTTGAGCGTTCCAGAAGAAAAGCGGCGGAGCGCCGAGGAATTTCTGCGCAAATCCGGCGTACGCCAGGGCGCACTGCGGATTGCCATTGGCGCGGGCGCATCGTATGGATCGGCAAAATGCTGGCCGCCTTCGCGTTTTGCGGACGTGGCGAATCGCCTACAGTCAGAAATGGATGCTGACGTATTCCTATTTGGGACCGCTGCTGAGGCCGCCGTTACGACGGCGATCTCTGCCGAAATGAGCAGGCCTCCGATTGACCTCACGGGGAAAACCGCGATTGCCGATCTGCCTGGCCTTCTATCGCAATGTCATCTTTTTATCGGCAACGACTCGGGCGCGATGCATGTTGCTGCCGCTGTGGGCTTGCCTATCGTTGCAGTATTTGGTCCCACGGATCCGTTCGGCACAGCTCCAGTCACGCCGCGCTGCATCATCGTCCAGCAAAAGCCTTACTGCAGCCCGTGCTTTCTCCGCCGCTGTCCGACCGATCACCGGTGTATGAGCCCAGTCACTGCCGATATGGTGGAGGCTGCTGCCAGACCCTGGCTATCCTCGGCCCAGGTGCAGCGTGCCTGAGCAATCGGCCTTACGCCCCGCCGTTTTCCTCGATCGTGACGGAACAATTGCGGAAGAAGTGGGTTACTTGAATCACGCCAGACGATTTCGTATGTTTCCTTTCGTCGCGGCTGCCATTCACCGGCTCAACGAGGCGGGCTTGCCTGTTGTCGTGGTCACGAATCAGTCTGGCGTCGGCCGCGGTTACTTTCCAGAATCGCTCGTACACACCGTGAACGAACTAATGACCGAGCAACTCTCTATGGGACGCGCCAAAATCGACGCAATTTATTATTGCCCGCACACATCCGCTGAAAACTGTAACTGCCGCAAGCCCAAAACCGGCATGCTGGACCGTGCTGCTCAAGAGCACGCGCTCGATCTGCGACGCTCCTTTGTGGTCGGGGATCGTTATGGGGACGTGGAACTCGCGCGAAACGCGAGTGCGCGCAGCATTCTCGTCCGCACCGGTTATGGTGAAGGTGAACTTGCCTGGCACGCGGCAAAGTGGCCTGTGCAGCCGGATTTTGTCGCTGAAGATCTCGCGCAAGCGGCGGATTGGATCCTGAGGCAGCACAAATGAAGCGTCCACGCACGAAAGAGCCAGCGTCAACGTCGGTCGATCTTCTCGCCCTCCGCGAGTGCGTTGAGCAATTCACCACGAAAACGATTGTCCTTCTTGGCGATTTCGTGGCCGACGAATTCCAATATGGCGAAATCTCGCGCGTTTCGCGCGAAGCTCCGGTCCTGATCCTCAAGCATCCCACATTGTTCCTGGCGGTGGCGCCAACGCTGCCAACAACCTCGCGTCTCTCGGGGCGCGTATCCTGCCTGTTACGGCCGTCGGCGATGACGCGGCAGGGGACGCGTTGGTCGCTCATTTCCGCCGCATGCGCGTCAATGTTTCCGGCATTTTCCGTGCGAAGGGCTGGACGACGCCGACGAAAAGCCGCTTTCTTGCTGGGTGGGCGCACACCGTGGGACAGCAGGTTCTGCGCGTCGACTACGAACCGAAATCACCTCTGCCGGATGCCGTTCGAAAAAAACTCCATCAACGCCTTACTGCGGATCTGCGCAAAGCACACGCTCTCGCTGTTTCGGACTACGGCTTTGGCATTGCGACTCCGGAATTAGTACAGCAGGCCTCCAGCAAGCGCAAGAATGAACTGCTTGTCACGCTCGACGCGCGATACCATCTGCATCGCTATGCGAAGGCGGGCATCACAGCCGTTACGCCGAACGAGGCCGAGCTTGAGGCAGAGCATCACGCCTCTTTCGGTCAAGATACCAATGAGCTTGGGCTTGCAGGCCGCGCGACTCTTGCGGAGATGAAGTTGCAATCGCTGTTAGTCACCCGCGGACGGCACGGTGCAGCCTTGTTCGAGACAGGCGATCGCCTCACGCAAATCCCCGTTCACGGCAGCGATCAGGCTGTCGACGTAACCGGCGCCGGCGACACCGTTCTTGCCGCATATACTCTGGCCCTCGCCTGCGGGGCATCTGCGCTTGAAGCCGCGCACATTGCCAACATTGCCGGAGGCCTCGTCGTGATGAAACGCGGCACAGCCACGATTTCGCGCGCGGAACTTCTCGACGCCATCCGCGGCGAGGCATCCGGAGCCGCCTCTTAATTTATGCGCGAAGCTGTTTCCAAAATTGTTCCTCGAGCAGTACTGCGAGAGAAGGTCGCGGAACATAAGAGCCACGGTCGGCGCGTGGTTTTTGCCAACGGCTGCTTTGACACCCTGCACGTCGGACATATTCGCTATCTCGAAGGCGCGCGGCGCGAAGGCGACATTCTCGTTGTCGGAGTGAATGCGGACTCGAGCGTCTGCAATCTCAAAGGGCCGGGCCGCCCCGTCCTTGATGAAAACGCGCGTGCCCACCTCGTCGCCGCGTTGCGATGCGTGGATTATGTAGTTCTCTTTGGCGAACCGAATGTCGAAGCTCTTCTCGAAGAGATGCGCCCGGACGTTCACGCCAAAGGAACCGATTACACTATCGAGACCGTGCCGGAACGTGCTGTCGCCAAGCGGCTTGGCATCCGCGTGTCCATCGTGGGCGACCCCAAGGATCACTCTACTAAAGGACTTCTGGATTCCATTCGCAAGGCGCCGCATGCCTGAGCCGCGTTTTCTGGTTGTGCGTCTCGGTTCCCTCGGTGACATCGTCCACACGTTTCCCGCCGTCGCTGGCCTTCGTGAATCGTTCCCGAAAGCTGAAATTGTTTGGCTGACGCATCCGCGCTGGAAAGCGCTGGTCGAGAGCAGTGAGCTGGCAACGGAAATCTGGGAGACGGAAACTCGCTCGTACAAATCCTTGGGCGAAATCATCAGACGAATCCGCAAGGAAAAGTTCACTGCCGCAATCGATTATCAGGGGCTATGGAAGTCCGCCTCGCTGCCTTTCCTAGGCGGCGTTCCGCGCAGGATTGGATTTTCCTCGCAAACGATTCGGGAGTTCGGCGTGCCGGTTCTGTACACCGATCGCGTTCACAGCACGCGGGCTCACATCACCGACCAGAATGGAGAATTGTCGCAGCGCGCGGGCGCTCGCAACGGCGTTGCGCCGGTTTTGCTCTCGGTGCCCTCGATTCAAGAAGTCTTCGTACTGCAACTCCTGCGAGGATTTGGCATTGAGCGGCACGTCGTATTGAGCCCTGCGGGCGGCTGGCGCTCGAAATGCTGGCCGCCGGATCGCTACGGCGCGCTCTGCCAGAGAATAGCTGACACTTTGGGCCTGCGCTGCGTGGTGAATTATGGCCCTGGCGAAGAGGATCTGTTCTCAATAATTAAAGCGGCCAGTGGAGAAGCGGACCCTATCGCTTACAATGGGTCGCTCACTCAGCTCATGGCCCTTCTTCGCACTGCGGTCTGCATCGTCGGTGGTGACACGGGGCCGCTGCATCTCGCCGTCGCTCTTGGAACACCTGCAGTGGCCATTTTTGGCCCGACGGATCCAGAGCGAAACGGTCCCCATCGCCCGGGCAACTCCTCCGACAAAGCTCTTCCGCTTGATATCGTCTTGCGCAGTCCGCATGCGGTGACCACCTATAAGCGAGGCGATCAAGCTGATCCTTCGATTTTGGAAATTGACGTCGACGCCGTTTTTGAAGCTGTTCGCCGTCAAGTTGAGATTCGCCGATGAGCGCAGCCGGCAATTTTTTTGTGCGTTGGCGCGTCCGCCTGGGTTATCCGCTCGCGATAGCGGTTCTTTATCTTTCGCGGCCCACGCCTCGCAGCATTTTCCTCGGCGCAATGGTTGGAGTCATTGGCCTGTGGTTGCGCGCGTACGCAGCGGGCTATCTTCATAAGCAGGAAGTCCTCACCGTCACCGGTCCTTACGCTTACACCAGAAATCCACTCTATCTCGGCAGCGCTATCCTCGCTCTGGGAGCCGGAATTGCCACGCGTTCGTGGCTCTCCGGTTTAATCCTGATTGTCTATTTCGCCGTATTCTATTCCATCGTAATGCAGCGAGAAGCGAGTGAGCTTCGCCTCCGCCACGGCACATCTTTCGATGAGTATGCTCGCACTGTCCCGCTATTTATTCCGCGCCTGACCGCCGCGAAATTGCTGGGAGGCTCCGCCGGTTCCTTCTCTTTTGCCCAGTACAAGAAAAATCATGAGTGGCAGGCCGCCGTTGGATTTCTGTTTCTTCTCCTAGTCCTGCTTGCGATCTGGCGCCTTCCCCTGCACTGAGGCAGCCGCGTTTCCGCCGTTTGGACATGCGACAAAGCAGCTAATCTCCAGTTGTCGGCCATCTGTCATGACTTGCACCGCCCCGTTCCGATCCGTCCTCAAGATTCGTATGCCCGCATTCTCCAATCGTTCCAGAAGCTCCGGGCTGGGATGTCCGTACGGGTTGTCTTCACCAGCGGATATGATCCCGACACGTGGCTGCACAGCCGCGAGGAATTCCGGCGTCGTCGAATTCTTGCTTCCGTGATGAGCGATCTTTAGAACGTTGGCACGCATTGCCTTCGGGCCATTCCCAGAAAGAATTTCGCGTTCCACCTGTTTTTCAGCGTCTCCAGGCAGGAACAGTGTTTCATTACCGTAGCGCAACCGCAGCACCAAGGAATCGTTGTTCTTTGCGGAAGGGGCCACCTCCTCCGGAACAATCTCCGGCCACAGGAATTCGCCCTCGACACCATCCCAGCGAAAAGACTTGCCGCGCAGCTCATGTTCGATGGAGATTTTCCGCTCGCGTGCCAGTTCCTCCAGCCTCACAAGTGCCGGAACGGACACTTCGCGCCCGATCCAAAGCCTTGCAACGCGAAAATTTCCCAGGATTGCGGTCAGGCCGCCTAGATGGTCTTGGTGCGCGTGTGTCAGCGCGACAACATCTAGCTTCTGAAAGCCCCGCGACCACAAATACGGTGAAACGGCTTCTTCACCCGGATCGACGGCGTTGTGTTCCTCGTGTCCGGGAAACCCGCCGAACGCTCCGCCTCCATCGATTAACAGAGTTTTTCCACTCGGAGTGACGACAAAAAGCGAATCACCCTGCCCCACATCAAGGACCGTCAATTCCAGTTTGCCTTTCGTCAACCTTTCTCCAAAGGGATAGATCGCGATCGTCAACGCGCAAGCGACGAATACACTGCGCAATCCCCAGACCATAGTTTTGTGCAAGGGATGCTTCAATCGCATTTCGGCGGCCAGCAGAATCCCCACAGCAAAAAACAACACAATCAGCCAGAACGGTGGCCCGGGAATCCGGTAACTCCACCGCGGAAAATGCGCGAACCACTGGACAATGTGCAAAAGCAGCGCAGTTAGCCAGGCAAGCGGAACAGCAAGGAGTTTTCCAGCAGCCGTGAAAACCAGTCCGCAAGCCAAAGTCAGGAAGCCTAGTGGAACGACGATGCCGGTTAGCGGGACGGCTGCAAGGTTCACCAGCGGCGCCGACAAGGGAACGCGATGAAAATCGCGCGCCATCAACGGCAACATTCCGGCTTGCAGCGCAAGCGTAAGCACTAGCAGCTCCCAAATGCGAAACGTCAGGGACAATCCGCCGGCGATAACATCGCCAGTCGGTTTGCTCAGCCGTTGAGGCAACCGTGAAGTGAGCCACAGCGCCAGCGAGCGCAGATCGATTCGGAACTGAATTGCGCGCGGCTCGTGAGCTGCATCTCGCGTTACGTCACGCCAGCCGCGCAGCGCGCGTACATAGGGTTGTGCCGTTTTCTCCAGCCACGGAAGCGCCAGTCCCGTAATGCAGCCTATAGCCACGAACGTCAATTGGAAGCTCGAGTCGCGCAGGGCGAGCGGTTTTGCCACAAGCAGAATTACAGCCGCAACTGCTGCTGAATTGAGCAGCTCCAGTCGGCGAAAGAAAAATCCGCCAAGCACAACGATCGCCGCCATCATTGCAGCGCGCAAAACGGGAGTGCGCTGCTCGACCATGCCCACATAAGCTGCGAGCATCGTAAGCGTGAACAGCGTCGTCCACATCCGCGACAATCGCAGCTTCCTTCCTATCCAGTAGAGCGCGAAAGCGAGAGCCCCGACATGCAAACCTGCCACGACTAGCACGTGAAAAACGCCCGTCTTCTGAAAATCCAATGCTTCCGCTCGGTCAACAAAATTCCGGTCGCCCAAAAGCATCGCCCGCAAAACTCCTGCGACTTGCGGAGCGGCTGCGAAGAGCACATCAATCTCGTCGCGCAATGTCCTCCGCGCCCGTGCGAGAACCGTTCCGATAGTTGGAGTCGACGAGCTAATTCGTTCGATTAGCTGCGGCGCTCCAGGGTGGCCACGATATCGATGTTTTGTTGAGAGAGATAAGCGCGTCGATCGAATGCGCCGTCATCCCTGAAAACCTGTGGCCGCTTGGCCTCCGCCAAAACCGCCACTTCGTCTCCCGCATGAAGTTCCGGGGGCACCGGACCCTCCGGATGCTCTGTGAAGCTCAGGCGCAAGCCTCCTCGCGCCGGATGAAAGGCCCCTTCGAACTCAACACCGGTAAGCTCAATTTCGTATCCGTAGCCCCATGGCAGGCGAGTCGGTTCATCACGCAGATGACCGTGCCATCGCAGCGGCGTTTTCAGCGAGATGCGGCTCTGTTCGACGAGCGAGATCACATGATTCTCATCTCGCGGTTGTTCTGCAATGCAAACGCCTAGAAATCCAAGCAGAATCCAGCCAAACAGGGAAGCGATGGTTGCGGCGAAAAGATGAGCGAATCTGACAAAAAGGATTCCAGCGAGGACGAAGACAGCAATTAACAGAAAAAGGGAAGAAAGGAGAATGTAAGAAGAGGCGTTTCTTGCAACCGCAGGATGCAGGCCGAACGCGATGCCGCTCGCAAATGCCGCAGCAATCGCTACGGCCGGCAGCCTCATGGCGCTCTTCGCAACCTTACCAGCGTTTCGATGTGAAATGTTTGTGGGAACAGGTCGAACAGATGCACCTCCGCGATTTCATAGCGAATACTCGGCCCGGTGATTTCCTTTGGTTTCCGAGGTGAGCTCATCAAAACCGCCAAATCGCGGGCCAGCGTGGACGGATCGCAAGAAAGGTACACAATTTCTTTGGCGCCAAGTTCCGCGAGCTTGCCCGCAGGTTCTGCGCCCAATCCGGCTCTTGGCGGATCAAGGATCACAAAGTCTGGCCGTGCTTCCGTTTTTTTCAGAAACTCTTCGGCATGTTCATTGTGCGAGACAATCGTGACGCCCGCCATCTCAGCATTAGCGTAAAGGTCCCGTGTAGCAGCAAGATTGGCATCCACGCTTACCACTTTTCGGAATGTCTTCGCCAGTGGCAACGTGAAGAACCCGACGCCCGAATACAGATCCAGCGCCAGTTCGCCACGCGCATCGGCTGTCACGGTCTTCAGCAAATCCTCGATCAGAAATCGGTTCACTTGAAAGAACGAAAGATGGCTGACCCGGTATTTGAATCCGCAGGCTTCGTGCGTCAAGTAACCCGGCCCCGTCAATTCAAAGCGATTTTCCTTTTGGTCTAGCAGCAGCAAACTTTCGATCTCCGGCAAAGCCTCGCGGAAAGTGGCCGCCAGTTCCGCGGCTGGCTTCGAGAATTTCTCAAACGCCACATTCAACGCAATTTGTTCATCCGCCGAATCGGCAAACGCTTCAATCTCCTGAATCCCCGCCGGCAATGTGCTGGAGCGCGCCATGTCTTGAAGCTGGGCGAAGGTGCGCGCAAGGCGCGGAGAAAGCACGGGGCATTCATCGATCGGCACGATTATTGAGCTTTCCGGCAGGAAGTATCCCAGCGCGCGAGGCATCCCGCTCCTCACGGCCCACTGGGCGCGGTTACGATAGCCGTAAGACACCGCGGAATGCTCGACGATTGTCCTATCCCAAGTGATTCCGCCGAGACGCGAAAGCGTCTCCCTCAAAATCTCTTTCTTGAGCCTTAACTGTTCCTCCGTCGGAATGTGTTGGTAATGGCAGCCGCCGCATTTTTGAAAATGCGAGCACCTCGCTTTTCCGCGCTCCTTTGCGGGTGACGTTACCTCCAGAAGTTCCGCCCAGACCAATTTCTTCTTTCGTGACTTGGCGTTTGCGCGTACTTCTTCGCCTGGCAAAACATACGGCACAAAAACGGTATCTCCATCGGCGTGCGCCAAGCCGTCACCACCGTAAATGAGCTTCTCAATCGATAATCGTAACTCATCAGCCATACTATTGTCCCATTCTAAGATAATTGGCCGGCCTGGAGACGAGAAATATTGCGATGCCTTTCGCTACTGACAGTCTTATTTAGACTAGGTCACGACTAGTCTTAATTAGACTAGCTACGATAGGTAGAAAAGGCTCACTCTCGGGATTCCGAATTCTTCCAGGAGCCGTTTCTGGATGTACTGTTTTTCGACCATTGTCAGTTGCGCAGCTTTCATCTTCCGCCGGTACATAGCCAACTGCCCATCCACTTCGCGGCGGACCTTCAGCATCAGCTCTTCCGGCGCATGGCTGGTCAACAGCGCCTGTATCTTCTCATCCATAACCGTCAGCCGGCGCTCCAAATCTTCCAGGTCCAGTGCCGCAGGTGTATCAAGAATCTCGGCGCTGGACTCCAGCGATTCCACAATCCCTGTCAAACGCTTAGCCATCTCCGGGTGTCTCTGCAAACTCTTTTCCGCCGCCTGTTTCAATCGCTCCACATTCTTCGCAAAATATTTCCTCAATTCGTCTCGCGAAAACGCTTCGCTTTCAGTCGTTCGAGCGGCTCTTGGCGAGCTTCCCGCAGCCGCTTCCTGCTGTTCTTCTGCGGCTTCCAGCACCGCGTCGGTGCAATACGCCAGGTTCTTCAGCGGCTTGCCCGCTCCGCGCCGCGACCTATGGTAGCTCTCAAACGCCTTGTCAATCCCTTTCAGAGCGGCTTCCAGCGGCACGCCCGCTTTCTGCCACGCCTCCATGATGGCCCAGTCCAACGGCGACACCAGCAGATGCGCCCCGCGTTTCTTCCAAAAATATTCTTCGATTTCCGTGAAGTAATTGAAGTAGTTCCAGCCGTCCATTTCGTTAGCGCTGCTTAGCCTTGCGCCTTCTTTGCCGGCACGGCCGCCGCGCTCTTGCCGTGTTCCGCCGGCAGGTTTTTTTCCCAGATCAATCGCAGGCCGGTCAGAGTAAGGAATTCGTCGGTGTGTTGGATGTGCTTCGACCCTTTCGACACCAGCCTGGCCTGTCCGCCGGTCGCAACAATCTTCGCATCTTCGCCCAATTCTTTCTTTATGCGCTCAAGCATGCCATCCACCATGTCCACCGCGCCGTAATACAAACCCGCCTGCATGTGCGTGACAGTGTTGGTTCCGATCACTTTCCCAGGATCCTTGATCTCCACCCGTGGCAGCCGTGCGGCGCGCGCGAACAGAGCCTCCGATGAAATCCCGAGCCCCGGCGCGATGACGCCGCCGAGGTATTCGCCTTTTGCCGAAATTACGTCAAACGTAATCGCCGTCCCAAAATCCACGACGATGCACGGCCCGCCGTACTGATGAAATGCCGCCACGCCGTTCACAATCCGGTCCGCGCCCACTTCCGACGGATTGTCTACCAGCACAGCCATCCCGGTCTTCACGCCCATTTCCACGAACAACGCCTTCTTTCCAAAATAAACCCGCGACATTTCTGCGAGTGTTCGATTCACCGGCGGCACGACCGAGCTGATGATCACTCCCGTGATGGCGTCCCTGTCCAGCCCCGCGAGCGTGAAAAGATTCCTCGTCAGCACGCCATATTCGTCAACCGTCTGCTCCCGCGCCGTAGTCAAACGCCAGTTCGCAACCAGCTCTTCGCCCCGAAAAACGCCCAGCACCGAGTTGGTATTCCCCACGTCAATGGTCAGCAGCATCTAGCGTGCCTCCGTGACGTCTCCTGAAATCACCGCCGTAATTCGCCCATCTTCCCGCTCCACTTGCAGCAATCCTTCCGGCCCAAGCCCTGCCGTCGTACCGGAATAGCTCTCGGTTCCGTTTGTTACGCGCACGCGCTTGCCCTTCGCATAGCTCGACACCGACTCGAAGCGCGCAATTACGCTGCCCACCCCTTCGCGCACGAATCGATTGTAATCGCTCTCGAATTCACGCAGCAACCGCACCAGCAGTTCCATGCGCGATTGCCGTTTGCCCGTTTCCGCGCGCAGGGAAGTCGCAACATTGGAAAGCTCCCCGGGGAACTTTTCTTGATTCACATTCAGCCCGATTCCCACAATCACAAATCGCACTTGATTCGGTTCCGCGTGCATCTCCGTCAGGATGCCTCCGACTTTTTTCCCGCGAATAAGCAAGTCGTTCGGCCATTTCAAGTCCACAGTTAGTCCGGTCACAGCCTGGACCGCGGAATGCGCGGAGAGCCCCGCCATCATCGTCAGCAGCGGAGCCTGCACCGGCGCCAATTTTGGCCGAAGAAGCAACGTCACATAAATTCCAGCCGCACGTTCGGAATGCCACTTGCGTCCTGCTCGTCCGCGTCCTGCGGTTTGTTCTTCCGCCAGCACGACCGCGCCTTCCGGCTCCGTGGCATGGCCCAATTCCAGCGCCACGCGATTCGTTGAATCCGTCTTGAAAAAATGAAAGATGCGTTTCCCGAAAAGGCTGCCTTTCAGCCGTTGCTTTAGCATGTTCGGGGTCAGAATATCGGGCACCTGCTCCAGGAAGTATCCGGTTGCAGGCTGGCCTTTTGCTTTGACGCCCAGTCCGCGCAGGCGCTCCACCCATCGCCATACTGTCGATCGCGAGACGCCAATCTCCTTCGCGATTCGCGCGCCGCTGATTACGATGGTGGCGTTCTCCGACAGCAACGTAAGCAACCCCACCAGCCGCCGGTCAGTCGTGCCCGGCATGGATTCTTGAGTCATCGGGATTTTGCCGCGCCCCTTCGCGCCGCCTAAGCTTACGTTCCCTCGATGCTGTCCACAAGCAGGCTGAGGTTCGCGGCAGGCGCCGAGTGCGTCAGCATCCCCGAAGAAAGAAAATCGGCGCCTGTCTCCGCGTAAGCCCGTGCATTGTCGAGCGTGATCCCCCCGGAGATTTCGATCACGCATTCCGCGCGAATCCCCCGCGCGATCTTCACGCATTCCGCGGCGCGCTCCAGTGTCATATTGTCCAGCAGCACTGCCTCTGCTCCGGCCCCAAGCGCTTCAAGAAG
>Ga0209055_1001217_pt1 | contig 17126 bp, 17 predicted proteins | sample GraSoiAngelo_110_FD_185875 | JGI IMG/M metagenome (GOLD analysis project Ga0209055, IMG submission 185875) | Grasslands soil microbial communities from the Angelo Coastal Reserve, California, USA - 14_0903_12_30cm (SPAdes) (version 2) | ecosystem: Environmental > Terrestrial > Soil > Grasslands ... | reverse complement strand
CTGCGGCCGCTGGGTGCAGGTGACCATCGGCGACTTCTGCACCGGCACCAACGACGGCGCGCCCAACCAGCCGTTCTGCCGCAACGGCTCGTTCGTGACCGACAAGTACGACGGCGCCACGCTCAACATGATCGTGGCGGACAGCTGCGCCGACGGCAACGCCTGGTGCCGGGACGACCCGAACCACCTCGACCTGGCGCACGCGTCGCTGAACAAGTTCCTGCAGAACGGGGTCCCCGTCGGCGACATGGACCCCGCCCACTGGAACAACCGGCACATCTCCTGGCAGTTCATCCCGGCGCCGAGCTTCAGCGGCGACATCAACATCGGCTTCCTGCAGAGCGCGCAGGTGTGGTGGGGCGCGGCCTCGATCTCGCACCTTCCCAATGGCATCCACAGCGTCGAGTACTTCCAGGCGGGCACCTGGCACGCCGCGCAGATGGACGGCGACATGGGCGAGGCGTTCGTCCTGCTGCCGACTGTCCAGGCCGGCACGCAGTTCATGATCCGCGTGCACGACGTGACCGACGCGCTGATCAACAACGGACGTGTGTACACGTTCTCACTGCCGGCCAGCTGCCAGCCCCAGTGCAACGTGCCGTACACGCGCGTCAGCTACACGACGAGCTGAGCCTGGAGCTTCCGGGGAGTCGGGCTGGACGGCGCCAGCCCGACTCCGACGATCCGGAGCTCAGAACAGGTCGTTGCCGACCCAGTTGAAGTGGTCGTCCGGCGCGTGCGCCGGCATGACGCCCACGAAGTTGGCCGCGTCGTCGATGCTGCCCGTGCCGGTGTACCGGGCCCGCTCCGGGTACGCGAAGACCGGACGGGTCCGCACCACGTTCCCGGTCGCGCCGGTCTGCGTGGCGAGGATCCGGGCCGGCGCCTCGCCCCGCTCGACCCAGTGCACGATCGGGTCCACCAGGTCGAACTGGTTGGGGCCGAAGCCGCCGCCGCAGTGGTTGACCGACGGGAACATGAACAGGCGCGCGAACCGCTGCGTCGCCGTCAGGCCGCCCATGCGGTCCCGCACCGCCTGGTAGTACGTCGTGACCGTCGTAGGCGGGATCGCCTGGTCCGCCCAGCCCTGCCACAGGAGCAGCTTGCCGCCCCGGTTCCGGAACGCGCTGAGGTCAGCGTTCGTCGAGTTGAAGACGCGGCCCTCCTGGCGCAGCCGGTTGAAGCCGGCCACGTCGAACGTCCAGTCCTGCACCGACGAGGTCGGCTGCCCGATCGGAAACGCCGAGTACTTCAGGTAGTTGTCGCCGATCAGCGGGCCGATGCCGGGCGCGCCGGGCGGCGTCACGAACCAGCCCGCCCAGGCCAGCTCGGAGCCGACCGGCTCGCCGCCCGGGTACAGGTGCCGGCCGCGGGCGTCCACCGGGCCGCCGTACGCCTGGCGGACGACGTCCACCTGGGCCGGGGTCAGGCACGCCGGCTGGTCGGTCCCGGCCGCGCACTGGATGGAGGCGGGGTCGAAGCGGCACGCCCGGGGGTCGTCGATCTGGCCGTCGACCAGGCCGTCAACGCCGTCGCACGAGGCGATCGCGGCCGCGTGCAGCGCCGGCAGCTTGGCCGGGGTCAGGATCGAGTTGCCCTGCGCGTCCGTGTTGATCCGGGCCACCCAGACCTGGAACTCGCCGTTCAGCGGGCCCCAGACGTTGGCCGGCGCGCCGGCCACGATGCCGTCGAAGTCGGCGGGGAACCGCTGGGCCTCCATGAGCGCCTCGCGGCCGCCGTCCGAGCAGCCCATGAAGTACGAGCGCTGCGGGGCGATGCCGTAGAACGCCCGGATGATCGCCTTCGAGGCGACCGACACCACGTGGACGGCGCGCGAGCCCAGGTCCACGCGCTCCTGCTCGTCCGTCGCCGCCCACAGCGCGTCGAAGCCGGCCCCCGAGTGGCCGTCGTTCGTCGCCGACACGGCGAAGTCGCCGCCGGGCTGGACGTCGCAGGACGGGAACCCCGTCTGCCCGACGGCGCCGCAGAAGCCGCCGCAGCCGTTCTGCAGGTAGCGGCCCTGCCACGTCTTCGTGGGCAGCTTGAGCTCGAACTGCACCTGCGCCGACACGTAGCCCTTCACGTCGCAGAACTCGGGCGTGGTCGCGGTCGCCGCCACCACCGCCGCCGAGCTCACCCGCGTCGGCGCGCCGGGGATCGCGCCGAAGTCGGGCACCCCGTGGCCCGGCTCGGGCTGCGCCAGCGCGGCGCACGTGAGCCGGGGCGCGACCGGGCCGGCGAGCGCGTCGGCCCGCACGGCCGCCTGCGCCACCGGCGCCAGCGCGGTGGCGGCCGGCGCTCCCGCTCCGCCGCCGGCGAGGCCCAGCGTGGCCGCCAGCGCGCACACACCGGCGAGGCCGCCGGTGATCCGTCTGCGCGGTCGGTGCATCACTCTCCTCTCCTTCTCGTGTGGGTGGCCGCCCCCGTATAGGCCTCGGCCAGGGCCGTGGCGGCGGCGCGCGAGGCCGTGACGTCCGCGAGCTGCGCCAGCCGCAGGCGGTGGGCGAACGGGTCGCCGTCCGCGTCGCGGTGCAACAGCTCGGTCATGAAGGCCGAGAAGCGCTGCGCGGCCCAGACCCTGGGCGCGCACTCCGCCGAGTAGTCGTCGAGCGGTCCGCGCGAGCCGGAGCGGTACCACTCGCCCAGCGCCCGCGCCAGCACCGCGACGTCGGCCAGCGCCAGGTTCATGCCCTTGGCGCCCGTGGGCGGCACGACGTGCGCGGCGTCGCCGGCCAGGAAGAGCCGGCCGCGCTGCATCGGCTCGACGACGAGCGCGCGCATCGCGGTCACGCCGCGCTCGACGATCTCGCCCGGGCGCAGGCCGGGCTCGTCCAGGCGCACACGCAGCTCCGACCAGATGCGGTCCTCGGGCCAGTCGGCGAGGTCCGCGTCCGGCTCGACCTGGAGGTACAGACGGCTGAGCTCGGGCGACCGCAGGCTGTGCAGCGCGAACCCGCGCCCGTGGTAGGCGTAGACCAGCTCCTCGACCACGGGCGGCGTCCGGGCCAGGATGCCCAGCCACGCGTGCGGGTACGTGTGCTCGTACGTGGTGGTGGCGGGCAGCGCCTGCCGGCCGATCCCGTGGGAGCCGTCGCAGCCGGCCACGAAGTCGGCCGCCAGGCGGCACTCCTCCCCGCCGTGCCGGTACCTGACCGCAGGCCGCTTGCCCTCGGCGCCGTCGATGCGCAGGGCCTCCGCCTCGAACAGGATCGTCCCCCCGGCGTCCCCCCGGGCGGCGATCAGGTCCTTCACGACCTCCTGCTGGCCGTAGACCAGGATGCCGCGGCCGCAGAGCGCCTGGAAGTCCACGCGCCGGCGCCGGCCGCCGAAGTGCAGGTGGATGCCGGCGTGCGGGATGCCCTCGCGGTCCATCCGGTCCCCGACCCCGCTCTCGCGCAGCAGCCGGGCGGCGCCCTCCTCCAGCACGCCGGCCCGCACGCGATGCTCGACGTGCTCGCGGCTGCGGCGCTCGAGGACGACCGAGTCGATGCCCTGGAGGCCGAGGAGGTGGGAGAGGAACAGTCCCGCCGGGCCGGCGCCGATGATCGCGACCTGCGTCATCGCTGCGTCCACGCCGTCAGTCCGGAGGGTACTCGTGCGACCTGACCAGGATGGTCAGGAGCCGGAGCAGGTCCGCCTCCTCCCCGGCCCGCAGGCCCTGGACGAGCCGGCGCGTCATGCGGTGGGTGCGCGGGATCAGCTCCTGGAGCAGCGCCTCGCCGCGGGGCGTCAGCTCGATGACCTTGCGCCGCCCGTCCGCCGCGTCGCGCCGCCAGCGCACGAGCTGGCGCTCGGTCAGGCGCGCGACCACCTCGGCGACCGTCGACCGGTCGAGCGCGACCCGGCTGCCCAGCGCCTGCTGGCCGAGGCCGGGCTCGCGGAGGAGCGCGTTCAGCACCGCGAACTGGGGCGAGGTGACGGTCTTCGACACCTCCTCCGCCCACACGGTGTTCAGGACCTGGACGGCGCGCCGGATCAGGTGGCCGGGGTGCTGCCACAGGTCCTCCGGAGGGAGCATCAGCGTTCCTCCACGCGGTAGCCGACGGGCAGCAGCCGGAGGTCGAAGCGCCGGACCAGCAGGCCCCAGATGCCGGAGGGCAGGAGCAGGGCGAACGCGGCCGCGGCCGCGCCCAGCCCGACCAGGTACCAGGCGCCGCCGGCGCTGAACACGGTCTGGATCGCGAAGAGGAGCAGCGCGCCGAGCAGCGGCCCCTCGAACGTCCCCAGGCCGCCCACGAGGACCATGAAGATCATGTAGGCGGTCCACTGGACGCTGAAGATGGAGCCGGGCTCGACGAAGTGCGTGTTGGCCATGATCACCGCGCCGGCTCCACCGCAGCCGGCCGCCGCCAGCACGAACAGCACCCGCTTGCTGGTGCCGACGCGGACGCCGAGCGAGGCCGCGGCCTCCTCGTCGTCGCGGATGGCCTGCAGCGACAGGCCCATCCGGCTGCGCAGCAGCACGAACAGCGTCACCACCACGACGAGCGCGAAGCCGAGCGCGGTCCAGTACGTGAACGCCTGCTGGTACGCGGGCGGGTACTGGTTGAGCTGGATGAGCGAGGTCCCGGTGCCGCCGCCCAGGCCCGAGTCGAGCGTGACCAGGATGCGGAGGACCTCGGCGATGACCCACATCCCGATCGCGAACTGGGCCGCGCGGAGCTGGAGCGCGAACAGCGAGATCGGCAGGGCGAGCAGGCCCGCGCCGGCGGCGGCCAGGACCATCGCCAGGTACGGCGGGACCCCCAGGCCGGCCAGGAAGACCGTGGCGTACGCGCCGATGCCGATGAACGCCTGCTGGCCGACCGAGACCAGGCCGCCGTAGCCCGCCAGCGCGTTCCACGTGGCGGCCAGGATGACCAGCGTCAGCAGGGTGGTCAGCTTCTGGGTGGTGTCGGGATCGAACAGCAGGGGGACCAGGCCCAGCCCGACCGCCAGCGCGCCGGCGCCGCCGGTGAAGACCCGCGAGGTGGGCGTCCAGCGCAGGACCGCCGCGTTCACGCCGCCGCCCTCCGGGGCACCGGCAGGAGCCGCGCGCCGCTGCCGCGCACGACGAGCGCCGCCAGGAAGACGACGTGGCCGGCCAGCACGGCGTACTGCGGGTTGATCGCGGCGCCGGCCGCCTGGGCGACGCCCAGGCCGCCGATGACGACCGCCTCGAACGCGAAGATCAGCTGGGTCGGGCCGCTGACCGGGTCGAACGTCGAGCGGATGCCCAGGAACACTCCTCCGACGGCGGCGATCGCGACGGCGACCGCGGTGGCCGTGGCGTAGACGGTGCGGGCGTCGATGCCGACCAGTCCGGCCACCTCCGGGTCCTGCGAGGCGGCGCGCCAGGCGGCCCCGCCGCGCGTGCGGTCGAGGTACAGCTGGAGGCCGCCGACGATCAGCAGCGCCGTGGCCAGGATCACCAGGCCGAGGGCGGGCACCGACAGCTCGTCGGACAGGCGGAGGCTGGCGGTGGTCAGCGCGCCGGCGCTGCCGCCCAGCGAGCGGACGTCCGGCGAGAACGCGATCAGCAGCAGGTTCTGGATGACGACGGACAGCCCGAACGTCGACAGCAGCGGGGTCAGCATGCCGGAGCGCAGGCTGCGGTCCAGGACGCCGATCTGGAGGACGAAGCCGACGGCCAGCATCGCCGGCACCACGATCAGCAGCGCCGCGTAGGGCGGCACGGCCAGGTGCGCGAGCAGCAGCCAGACGAGGTAGGCGCCGAGGACGGCCAGGTCGCCGTGCGCCAGGTTGATGATCCGCATCACGCCGAACATGATCGAGAGGCCGCAGGCGAGGAGGGCGTAGAAGCCGCCCAGCAGGACGCCCTGGACCACCACGTTGACCCAGGTCATCCGCGCGCCCCCGCCCGGCGCAGGCCGAAGTACGCCTCGGTGACCTGCTCGCGGGTCAGGTCGGCCGAGAGGCCCTCCAGCACCGCGCGGCCCTCCAGCATGCAGACGACGTCGGTCGCGGTACGGAGGGCGCGGCCCAGGTCCTGCTCGACGAGCAGGATGGTGTCCCCGTCCTCGATCAGCAGGTGCAGGGCGGCGTAGACGTCCTCGACGGCGCGCGGGGCCAGGCCCAGCGACACCTCGTCGAGCAGGAGCACCCGGGGGTTGCTCATCAGCGCGCGGGCGATGGCCGCGACCTGCTGCTGCCCGCCGGAGAGGGTCGCCGCCGGGCGCCGGCGGAGCGGCTGGAGGAGCGGGAACGCCTCCAGCAGCGTCTCGACGTTCCAGCGTCCGGGCCGGGCCCGGGTCGCGGCCACGCGCAGGTTCTCCTCCACGGTCAGGCCGGGGAACAGGCGCCTGCCCTCTGGCACCAGCGAGATCCCCAGGGCGACCCGGCGGTGGCTGGGCAGGCGCGTCACGTCCGCGCCGTCCAGCAGCACCTGGCCGGCGGCGGCCGGGTGGCTGCCGGCGATGGTCCGGAGCAGGGTGGTCTTGCCGGCCCCGTTGGCGCCGACCAGGGCCAGCGTCCGGCCGGCGGCCAGCGCGAACGAGACGCCGCGGACGGCAGTGAACAGGCCGTGCCGGGCCTCCAGGGACTCGACCCGCAGCAGCGTCACGCGGACCGGCCCAGGTAGGCGTCCACGACGGCGGCATCGCCCATGACCGCGTCCGGCTCGCCGTCGGCGATGACGCGGCCGGCGTCGAGGCACACGAGGCGGCCGACCAGCCGGACCAGGACGTGCACGATGTGCTCGATCCAGACGATCGCGACGCCCTGGTCGCGCACCGCCTGGACGGCGTCGAGCAGCTCGTCGGCCTCGGCGTCGGTCAGGCCGCCGCCGATCTCGTCCAGCAGCAGGACGGCCGGGTCGGTGGCGAGCGCGCGCGCCATCTCCAGCCGCTTGCGGTCGAGCAGGCCCAGCGCCTCGGCGCGCCGGTTGGCCAGGTGACCGAGGCCGCACCGGGCGAGGACGTCGAGGCTGCGTCGCCGCGCCTCGGCACCCCGGCCGGCGCCGCCGGCGGTCGCCCCGACGAGCACGTTCTCGAAGACGGTCAGGTTGGCGAACGGCCGGGGGACCTGGTGCGAGCGGGCGATGCCGAGGCGGCACCGGCCGGCGGCGCCGGTCCCCGTCACGTCGGCGTCGCGGAACCGGACCATGCCCTCGGCGGGGCGCAGCGAGCCGGCGAGCACGTTGAGCAGCGTCGTCTTGCCGGCGCCGTTGGGCCCCACGATGCCGACGGCCTCACCCTCGCAGACCGCGAAGGTCACGCCGTCGAGCACCGTGAGAGCCCCGAAACGGACCCTGATCCCCTCGGCCGCCAGCAGTTGGCCGGCCGTCACTCGTCGTCACGCTCCATACGGAGCGAGTTTCCCCCCCACGGGGATGTTCGGGTCCGCGGAGTTTTCGCAGATGACGAAATCGAGCGGGTAGCTCGTGCCCTTGACCCACTGGCCGCCGGGGATCGGAGTGGCGACGACGTTGGCCACCGGGCCCCCGCCCCACTTCAGCTTGCCGACCGGCGTCTCGACGGTCAGGTCCTTCATCGCGTTGGCGACCCTGGTGCGGTCCTTGGGGTCGCCGCTGGCCTGGAGGGCGGCGGCGGCCACGTCGAACAGGGCCAGGCTCGGCCCGAGCTGCTGGTTCCACTGCTTCTTCGCCGACTTCTGGTAGCCGTCGCCGAGCTGGGCCGACGTGATCCCGGTCAGGGACGACCTGTACGGCCACTTCGGCGTCCAGTAGGCGGCGGTCGCCAGGCCGGGGCCGAGGTTGCCGAGCGCCTCGACCTGGGACGGGAACAGGCCGGTCTTGGCGATCTGCGCGATCTTGATCTGCGACGTCAGGCCCTGCTGGGCCGCCTGCCGCCAGAAGGTGGCGAAGTCGGGCGGGAGCGGGAACGTGTTGAAGATCTGGACGTTGTTGCGCTTGAACGTCGCGATCTGGGACGAGTAGTCGTTGGTCCCGTCCTGGAAGGCGCCGGGGTCGATGATCGTGTAGCCGGCCTTCTCGAGCAGTGGGCCCAGGGCCTGGCGGATCGCGTTGCCGTCGGCGTCGTTCGGCCACATCACGCCGACCCGGTTGTTGGTGGTGACCTGGGGCCAGAGGTGGGTGTAGGCCAGGGCGAACTCGTTGGTGCCGAAGCAGAAGTGGTAGGTGTAGCGGAAGGGCGAGGCCTGACCCGGCTTGGCGCCGCGGCCGAAGTACCAGGCCTCCCAGGGCACGACCGAGGAGATGCAGGGCACGCCGGCGGCCTCGGAGGCGTCGGAGACGGGGTTGACGACCTCGGGTGTGGAGGTGGCGAGCATCAGGTCCACGTTCTCGCCGTGCAGCAGGTCGTTGGCGACCTGGGCGCTGACGGAGGGCGTGGACTGGCCGTCCTTGCTGACGATCTGGACGGAGTAGTGCTTGCCGCCGATGGTCAGGCCGCTGTCGAAGGCCTTGCGGGCGAGGCCGATCACGTAGGGATCGGGCTCGCCGAACCCGGCGGCCTCGCCGGTGATGGGGCTGACGAACCCGATCTTGATCGTCCCGCCGCCCGACGACGAGCTGGCGCTGGAGAGCCCGCAGGCGGCGAGGGCGCCGGAGAAGGCGGCGCCCCCGAGCACCACGCCACCGGCCTTGAGCAGGTCCCGCCGGGAGATTCCGCTGTGTCCGTTCTGGTCGATCACTGGTCCTCTCTCCTCGTCCGTCCTCACCCTCGTCCTCGCCGGGGGCACTCCGTGCACGGAGCTTCCGGGGGGAATGCTCCGTGCACGGAGCATTTATCTCGGGCAGAGCCTAGCGAGGGGGACCGGATCCGTCAACGAGGTTCGTGGCGTTGGTCGCAGCGGGGCCGCCGGGCGTCGTCGCATGCCGCAGCGTCGGCTCGGCGACGATCTCGCCGGCCGCGTACTGACGAACCTTCAGCGACCCGATGCGAGGGCGCAGGCGCTCGCGGGAGAGGTTCCGGAACAGCGTCTGGTCGAGGATCCGGTCCACCTGGTTCGGGAGCACTTCGTAGACCCAATCTACGCAGCGCCCCTCGGACGGTGGGGTTGGACTTTCGCGGGGCGCGCGCGCTGTGCGGCCGCCCTGCTGGTGGGCGCCGTGATCGGCGCTGGCGCCCCTACTGCTTCCGGGCGATCGCGGCGGCCAGCTCGTCCTTCCGCATCCGCGACGCGCCGCTGATCCCCAGTGTCCGCGCCCGGTCGTAGAGCTCCCGCTTCGTGTGCCCGTAGTAGTCCACACCGCCGAACGTCGCGCCCTCGTCCTGGCGGGCGCGCGGGCTGGCGGCCCTCGGGTCCGACGGCCCCCGGCGCCGCTTCGGCTCCCAGTGGTCGCCGACCTTCTCGAACGAGTGCTTGACCGCGGCGAACGCGACCCGGTGGGCCCGCTCGCCCTCGCCGTGCTGCTCGACCGCGCTGTCGTGCGCCTCCCGGTACGTGCGCTGGGCCTTGACCGGTGAACGCCGCAGGGTGTCCGGGATCTCGGTCCGCTTTCCGGGCATGTCGCTCACACCTCCTGGTCAGTGCTCTGCGGGATCCGCCAGCATCGCGTCCGTGGCGGCTGTGACCCGGGCCACATTTGCGCCGGTCAGCCGGACATCTGCGACCGCCGTTCGATCGCGCGTCGATAGACGTCCTCGTAGCCGTCGGCCATCCGCGTGGGGCTGAAACGCTCCCGCGCGTGCCCCGCGCAGCGGCCGGGGTCGATCTCCTCGGAGCGCCGGACACCCTCGACCAGGTCGTCCACGTCGTCCCCGAGGAACCCGGTCTCTCCCTCCTCGATCAGCTCGGGCGCCGCCCCGTTCCGCATCGCCACGACGGGCGTCCCGCTGGCCATCGCCTCCACCATCGCGAGGCCGAACGGCTCCTCCCACTGGATGGGGAAGAGCATCGCCCGGGCGCGGGCCAGCAGGCGAGCCTTGTCCTCGCCCTGGACGTCCTCGATCCAGCGCACGTCCTCGCCCAGCTGCGGCTCGATCTGCTCCCGGAAGTACGTCTGGCCGGCGGGATCGACCTTGCCGGCGAGGACCAGCGGCCGGCCGAGCCGCCGGGCGACCTCGATCGCGAGGTGCTGGCCCTTGTCCGGCGTGATCCGGGCGAGCTGGAGGAGATAGTCGTCCTTCTCGTCCGAGACGTGGAACTCCTCGGCATCGACCGCGTTGTGCACGACGCCGCTCCAGCCGACGCCCGCGACCTGGTTCTGCTGCGACGCCGTGATGGCGACCAGCGCGACACGCTGCTCCAGGGCGCCGAGCAGCTCACCGTCCGCCTCCGTCAGGTCGCCGTGGAGCGTGGCCACCACCGGCGCGGCGAGCCGCAGCGCCGCTCCCACGGTCATCCCCGTGAACCCGGTGTGGTCGTGGACCACGTCGAACGCCCGGCGCCGGACGACCTCGTAGGCGCGATACACGTGCAGGCACTCGCGGGCGCGCTCGTCGCGCGAGCCCAGGTGCTCCTTCCAGCTCCCGGGGGCCAGGGCCACCACGTCGAGCTCGGCGCTGGAGCCCTGGCGGGCGAAGATCGTGACCTCGTGGCCGCGCGCGTGCAGCTCGCGGGCCAGGAGGTAGACGACGAGCTCGATGCCGCCGTAGCCGCCCGGAGGCACGGGCAGCCAGGGCGGGGCCAGCAGCGCGACGCGAAGGGATCCCGACCGCGTCATGTCGCCGCCTGCTCCACGGCGCCGGCCGGCGGCGACGCGACCAGCTGGCGCAGCAGGTCGGCGTACTGGTTGAGGTGCCTGGGCGCCAGGAAGCGGTCGCGGACCGATTCGCGGGCAGCGAGTCCGAGGGCGTGCGCCCGCTCCGTCTGCTCCAGCAGGACCAGGACGGCCTGGCCGAACTCGCGCAGGTCGGCGGGATCGTCGATCAGCAGGCCGTTGTGGCCGTCATCGACCTGGTCCTGGATGCCGCCCACGCGGCTCGCGACCACCGGCCGGGCCTTCCACATCGCCTCGGCGACGGTCAGCCCGAAGCCCTCGGCGAGGCTCTTCTGGACCACCACGTCCGCATACCGCTGGAGCGCGTTGACGATGAGCGCGTTCTCGTCGGCGTCGTCCATCGGCAGGCAGGCCAGGTGGACCCGCGCCCGGACCTCGGGGGGGAGGGCCGCCCGGACCTCGACGCAGCGGCGCAGGACCTCGACGCCCTCGGGGTCGTCGGCCACCGAGTCCTCGCTCGGGCCGGCCACGACCAGGTGCGCGGCCGAGGAGCGCGCGACGTGCGCGGCGAAGCCCTCGATGACGCCCATCGGGTCCTTGAGGCCGTCCCAGCGGGAGACCTGCGTCACGACCGGGGCGCCGGGGGGCACGGGGAGGTCCTCGACCATCCGCGCCCGGCTCGTCAGCGGCGGCCGGCCGTCGAGCGAGGCGGCCGCCGGCACCACGCCGCTCGCCGCGAGGATCGCCCGGACCTCGTCTCCGTCCAGGTCCCGGTTCTTGGCCGAGAACGCGTCGATGGACGGCGGGATGACCTGGACCCGCCCGCTGTCGAGGCCGGACCACACGAACTCCCGGCGGGAGAAGACGTAGGCCTCCGCTTCGAGCAGGAACGGGCACAGGAAGGCCCACGCCTCGTCCGCCAGCGGGCTCGGGTCGTCGCTGCCGACGTGGCAGCGCCACACCGCGGTCGCCCCCAGCCGCCGGACCCGCGGCGCCAGGCCCGCCGTCTGCGGATCGTGGAGGAGAACGACGTCGCCGGGCGCGACACGCTGGGCCAGCTCATGCCCGGCGGCCTCCGTCACCCGGTCGTAGACGGCCCGGGCGCGTTCGTCCAGCGGGCCGCCGTCGCCGGGCGAGCCGTGGATGCGGTTGTGGATCCGCTTGGTCACCTCGAAGAAGTCCGGGGCGCCCTCGATCACGAGCCAGCGCGCGTCGAGCCCCGCGATCCTCGTGTACCCGAGGAGGCACCGCAGCATCTCGGCGACGCCCCCGCCCCGCTCGGTCGAGTTGACGTTCCACACGGTCACGCCCCGCAGGCGCTCCGCCGCCCGGCGGCCGGCCTCGCGGAACTCCCTGAACCGGTCCCGCGGGATGACCCGCCGGAAGCGGGCCGGATGGTCGGACTGGACCTCGACCTCGATCAAGACGAGGTGATACCTGCCCTCGGGCTCATTACCCTACCTCCCAAGTCACTATCAGATTAACTGATATTGATAATGACACATCTGGGATTGCCGTTGTGTGCCCGACAACGGACGCTCCCGGCGGCGCCGGGCCCGGTCAGTCCGCGCCGGCCGCGATCAGCGCGAACGGGCGCCGGATCACCGGCTGGGCGACGTTGCGGACCGGCACCCCGCCGGGCGTGCGCGCCTCCTCGGCGCTGCCCGCGTGGGCGTGGCCGTGGAGGATCAGCGCGGCGCCCGCGGCGTCGGCCGCCTCCGCCAGCAGGTAGCTGCCCAGGAACGGCCACAGGCCGGGCGGCTCGCCGACGAGCGTGGCCTCGACCGGCGCGTAGTGCAGCAGCGCGACGCGGACGTCGCAGTGGAGAGCGTCGAGCGCCACCCGCAGCGACTCCGCCGAGCGGCGCGCGCTCGCGGCGAACGCCTTCACCTCGGGCTCGCCGAACTCCGTCACGCACGCCCCCGCGAACCCGCCGCAGAAGCCCTTGACGCCGGCCACCCCGAGAGCGACGCCCCGGACCGCCACCACCTCGCCGGAGCCCTCCAGGACGTGGACGCCGGCCTCCCGGAGGATCGCGCCGATCTCGTCCTGGGCGCCCAGGTGATAGTCGTGGTTGCCGAGCACCGCGAGGATCGGCAGCTCCAGGCCGGCGACCTCGCCGGCCAGCACGCGCGCCTCCTCGGGTCGCCCGCGATGAGTCAGGTCGCCGGCCAGGAGCAGCGCGTCGACGTCCTCCGCGGCGGCCTCCAGGTGGGGCCGGAGCCGGCCCGGCGAGTCGGCGGCGAAGTGGACGTCCCCGACGGCGGCAAGCCGGATCACGTGACCTCCACCTCGTTGCGGACGCGGTGGTCGCCGGCCAGCTCGCGCAGGACCAGGCCGATCGCCCGCCGCCGCGCCGGCGTCGCGACCTGGCCGCGCACGGTCACCTCCTGGCGGCAGACCAGCACCGACAGGTGCGGCTCGTTCACCCTGGGATCGGTGGCCAGGGCCTCACGGAGGCGGGCGGTCAGGTGGTGCTCCGCCTCCGTCTCCGCCGGGTGCGGGGGCACGTCCGCCATCGCCGCCTCGACCAGCTCGCGGACGGGCTCGGCCGGCAGCCGCTGGCCGTCCGACAGCGCGTAGAGGAGCAGGCTCGCCACGCGGCTGGCGTGGGGCCGGGCGCGGCGCAGCAGGTACGGCCAGTCGAGGTCGCCCGCCGCGACGATGCTCAGCGCGTCGTGCCAGTGCCGGGGGACGTGCTCCGCGTTGGCCACCGCCTTGATGACCAGCATGTCCTCCGGTCCGAGGGCGTCGATGGGGCGCCCGCCGATCTCGACCGGGCGGCAGTGCTCGCGCATGTCCTCGTCGAACCGCACGCCGCCCTTGGAGACGAAGATGACGTCCACCATCGTGTCGGACCAGAACGCCTTGTAGAGCCACGTCGGGTCGGTCCGCTCGGTCCGGAAGCCGGCGCGCTCCAGCGCCCCCAGGGCGCGGTCCGCGTCCAGCTCCCTGACGAACAGGTCGATGTCGTGGGTGTGGCGCGAGCGGCCGAGCGCGGCCGAGGCGAGGCCGCCCATGAGGGCGTTCGGGACGTTCCCCGCCTGGAGGGCGTCCACGGCGCGCAGCAGCACCTCGTTCATCAGTGCGTGTGTGATTCGATGCTGGTCCCCCATCCAAACCTCCTCTGGCTCTCCGGTCGCGGCGTCAGGCGGGCGCGGCGCCGGCGGGAGCGGCGGCCGGTACCTCCGACACCGCGATGCTGCGCACGGGACCGCCCGCCTCGGAGAGGGGCGCCATCACGACGAGGACGCCGAGATTGAGCGTCGCCCGCGCCGCCGACGGATCGACCTGGCGGGGCAGGGCCAGGTCCAGGCGCCAGGAGCCGACCTGCCAGTCGCGGCGCAGGTAGCGCTGGCTCTCCTGGAGGTACTTGCACTCGGCGATCACCTCCAGACGCCCCGGCCCCAGCCGGACCGAGACGTGGTCCGGGTGGGCGCCCGGCAGCGGCACGGCCGCGCTCAGCTGGCCGCCCCCTTCGTAGATGTTGACCGGCGGCGTGGCCTCGATGCTCTGCGTCTGCTCGACTCCCACGGCGGACCTCCTTTGACGCGTGACCGCACGGCGTACAGCTCCGCTACCACCGTACGACCCGGCCGCCTGCCTCGGGGTGGCGGGCTGGCGGCGCCAGGCTCAGCCGGGGTCGCCGGCGGCCGGCTCGCAGGGGAGCTCGGCGTGCAGCCGCGTGCCGGCGCCCGGCGGGCTCCGCACCTCGAAGCGGCCGTCGAGGGCCAGCACGCGTTCGCGCAGGAAGCGCAGGCCGGTGCCGGCGCCCGGCGTCGCGCCGCCCTGGCCGTCATCGCTGACGTCCACGACGAGTCGGCCGGCGGCGATGTGGGCCGTCACGTCCACGCGCGTGGCCCGGGCGTGGCGGACCGCGTTGGCGACGCCCTCGCAGACCACGTAGTACGCGGCCGACTCGGTCAGGAGGGCGCAGCGGTCGGCGGTGATGATCGTGCGCATCCGGAGTGGGGTGGACTCCGCCACGGAGGCGACCGCCTCGCGCAGGCCGTGCTGGACCAGTACGGCCGGGTGCATGCCGCGGGCCAGTTCACGGAGCTCGTCCAGGCCGATGCGCAGCTCGGCGGCAGCGCCGGCGATCGTCTCCGCGGCCTCGTCCGTCGAGTCGGGATCGCGGCTCAGCTGCCTCAGCGCCCGACCGAGGTCCAGCGACACGGCGAGCAGGCGCTGCTGGGCGCCGTCGTGCAGGTTGCGCTCGATCCGGCGGCGCTCCGCGTCCGCCGCGTCGGCCGCGTCCACCATGCGCCGGCGCCACCCCTCCACCTCCTCCAGCCGCGCCTGCACCTCCGCGTGCAGCTGCTCGTTCTCCAGTCCCAGCCTGACCGCCTCGCGCAGGCCCAGGACCAGGCGCGGATCGCGGGCCAGCACCGGATCGTGGACCAGCGCCGCGAGCGGGCTTCCGTCGTGGTCGATCACCGTCACCATGCGCTTGAGGTCGTCGGCGGGCAGACACACCGGCGTTCCGGCCGCGTCCGCGTAGACGCCGGCCTCCGGCTGCCAGAACACGAGCTGCAGCGAGCGGTCGTCCAGCGCCTCGGCCAGGGCGTCCCGCAGGCGGGCGCGAGACGGCGACCGGCCCAGCTCGATCACCACGTCGCCGACCGCCGCTCGCGCCAGCCGCAGGCGGAGCAGGCCGAGCAGGAACGCCAGCGGCACCGCCAGCTGGGCGGCGCCGGAGACGCGCACCAGCGCCGTGCCGAGCGGGCCGCTCACCTCGCCGGCCGCCGCCGCCGCCGTGGTGGCCAGCAGCGTGGCGCCCGCGACCAGCGAGACCTGGGCCGGGGTCAGGAGGCGGCGGGCAGTGCCCGCGGCCTCGACGTACCGGCGTACGACGAGGACCAGCGCGGCGCCGCCGAGCACGATGCCGGCTCCGTAGTACATCCGGTGGATCGCCGTGAACAGGCCGGCGGCGCGGACGAGCAGCAGGTCGTTCGGCGGGCAGGCACCGCCGCAGAGGTAGTTCGGGGGGGCCTGCACGGCCGGGTCGTACGTCGCCATGTCGGCGAAGCCGACGACCACGACCAGCACGTACATGGCGACGACGACGAACCGCGCCGGCCGGGAGTCGAGGCGCCCGTCGGGGAAGCTCAGGACGAGGTGCACCAGGAAGCCGAGGTTCAGCGCGGACAGCCAGTAGGACAGCGGGAACACGAACGGCAGCCGGACGCCCTCGAAGTTGCCCAGGAACCACGAGAGCCCCATCGCGATCATCAGGGCGCCGATCCGGTTGCGCGGCTCGCGCCACCACGCGATCAGCCCGACCGCCAGGAACGCCCAGCCGACCGAGGCGTCCAGGACCAGGTCCGGGAGCTCGCCACCGAGCTCCCGCGAGCACCACTCGCCGAGCGACCCCAGCAGGAGACCGGCGAGGGCGACCACCACGACGGATGCCACCCGGTAACCCATGCCTGCGCCGCCCCCGGGCGCCACGTCCTCCATGTCCCGCGCCAGTGATGGGATCCCTCCCACCCGAAGCCCGGGTAGCATTGTTACCAGAACTACCGGACGATCGCAATGCTTCGTGGGGCATGGGAGGGCAGGCATGGTCTGATGCGCGTGGCCATCGTCGACGATTCATCGCTGTTCAGGAACGGCCTCGCGGCGCTGCTCACGGAAGCGGGGGTCGAGGTGGCGGCCGAGGGGGCCACCGCCGACGAGATCATCGGACGCCTCGCGCTGGATCCGCCGGACGCCGTGATCCTCGACGTGCGCCTTCCGCCCACGTACACGCAAGAAGGCATCGCGGCCGCGGAGCGGATCCGGAGGGATCACCCCGGGATCGGCGTGCTGCTGCTCTCCACGTACGCGGTGACCGCGTACGCGGCGCAGCTCCTGGACCGGGACTCGCGCGGGGTGGGCTACCTGCTCAAGGACAACGTCAGCGACGTGCCCGCGCTGTGCGAGGCGATCGGCCGGGTGATCCAGGGCGACGCGGTGATCGACCGCCAGATCGTCGCCCGGCTCATGGCCCGCGAGCGCTGGAGCGCCGAGCTGGCGCCGCTCAGCGAGCGCGAGCGGGCGGTGCTCGGGCTCATGGCGGAGGGCCGCTCCAACGCCGCCATCGGCCAGCGCCTGCACCTCAGCCCCCGCACCGTCGAAGGGCACATCGCGCGCCTGTTCCAGAAGCTGGGCCTGCCGGACGCCCCCGACGACAACCGGCGGGTGCTGGCGGTCCTGCGCTGGCTGCGCGGCGAGGCCGCCGGCGAGTAGTGGGCGAGCGGCCGGGCGGGGCCCGACCGCCCGCCCCGGGGGGTCACCGCGCGGCCAGCGAGCAGACGTGGCTGCCGCGGGGCCGGGCGGCCGCCGTGCGCGCGAAGTCGCGCACCGAGAACGTGCGCTGGAGCCAGCGGTCGCGCCCGTCGTAGCGGGGGGTGAACCCGGTCCGGGCGTGGACCGCTCGCCGGTTGTCCACCAGCAGCAGGTCGCCGGACTCCAGCCGCGCCCCGACCAGGACCGACTCGAGCGCCTGGACGAACCGCCGCAGCGGCGGCTCGGCCTCGGCGTCCACCGCCACCGTGTT
>Ga0209055_1001215_pt1 | contig 17134 bp, 13 predicted proteins | sample GraSoiAngelo_110_FD_185875 | JGI IMG/M metagenome (GOLD analysis project Ga0209055, IMG submission 185875) | Grasslands soil microbial communities from the Angelo Coastal Reserve, California, USA - 14_0903_12_30cm (SPAdes) (version 2) | ecosystem: Environmental > Terrestrial > Soil > Grasslands ... | reverse complement strand
ACTTCGTCGACGTGGACTTCGGTTTCTTCGGCTGCCGTGGATTTCGCCAGACGAAGGACTGTGTCAGCGATGCGGCGAAGTTCGCGTTCGGGGAGAAGCTCGGAGGCGGCTGCCCTGGCCTTCTTTGATTTGGGCGCGGATTTCATTGGTTGGAAAACGCCGTTCCGATGCGCACGTTGCGAAAGCGCGCCGGCGAAGCACCGTGGCCGGTGCCCATGGTTTGCATGGGCTGGCCCTTTCCACAATTGGGCGTGCCCCAAAGCGTCCAGTGATCGAACTTGCAGATGGCGTCACAGGAATTCCAGAACTCCGTGGTGATGCCGCTGTAGCTTGGATTCTTCAGCATGCGGACTTTCTTTCCGCCCTTAATCTCCCAACCAATCTCGGTCGAAAACTGAAATTGGTAGCGACGGTCGTCGATGGACCAGGAGCGATTCGTCTCCATCAGGATTCCATCGTTTGTGTCGGCGATGAGATCGTCGTAGTCCCATGTGCCCGGGAGCAGGCTGACGTTGGTCATGCGAATGATGGGCAGCCGGTTCCAGCTTTCGGTGCGCATGGTTCCGGAAGAGCGGTCCAGGCCCACAAGATGCGCGGTTTCGCGGTTGGATAGATAGCCGCGGAATTTTCCCGCTTTGATGATGTCGGTGCACTGCGCGGGAACCCCTTCGTCGTCGTAAGCAAAAGTGCCCAAGCCCTGGCCGTGATCAAGCCGCGCGTCAGCGACGACGTTCACGATGCTCGAGGCGTATTGAAGTTTGTTCAACTGATCGAGAGTCAGAAAACTCGTGCCGGCGAAATTGGCTTCCTGGCCGAGGACACGGTCCAGCTCGATGGGGTGGCCAATCGATTCGTGAATCTGCAAGCCGAGCTGGCTGGCACCCAGGATAAGCGTGCCGATTTTTTCAGGGCATTGCGAGGCAGAATGGAGCGCGGCAGCTTCTTCGGCGATGATGGGAGCATTTCTCATCAAATCGAGCGAATCGACGAGTTCATATCCTTGGAGAGCATGCTGGCCGCCAAAACTATTGGGATAAGAACGTTTTTGAATTTCCTGGCCTTGAAACGAAGTGGCGGCAATGCCGCAGCCGGAAATCACCTTGCGCTGATGAATACGCGAGCCGATGCTGGAAGCGAACCAGGAATCGATCTTACGGAATTGCATGTCCGTTTCCGTGAGGGTGACGCCTTTAACGCGGCGCATTTCGGCGTCGGCACCGAGCAGCAGGGCGAGTTGCGTTTCAAGAGGGATTTCGAACGGGTCTTTACGGAACGGGCTCTGCCAACTGTCCACGTAGGCTTGCTCTGGCGCAAGAACCACTTCGCCCCGTTTCGCGAGCGCCGAAGCTTTCGCTATGGAAACCGCGTGCGCCGCACAAGTGGCGACGCCATCCTGCGTCAAGCGATCCGTGGAAGCAAAACCCCAGGCACCGTCGGCCAGCACGCGAATGCCGAGGCCAACCGATTCGCTTTGTGAAAGTGTGCCGACCTGTCCGTTTTTGGTCGTGAGGTCACGCTGGCGGAGATGCATGACGCGCACGTCACCGTAAGCAGCGCCGCGCAGCCTGGCCGTGTCAAGGGCGTTGGTGCAGAGATCCCACATGGGTGTTCGTCAAGCTGAAAAAGATATCAGGAAATGCGAATGGACGCAGTATCTGTTCCAACTTTGCCTGACGACGCCGCTGGGAGAAGGAAAAGCGGCGGCCCTTCGGGTAAGGGCAACAGAGCCGCCGCACTCCAAATTACGTGCCTTCGTCCCAGGAGGCCAGGTAGTGTTCCTGCTCAGGCGTTAGCTTGTCGAGCCGGTGGCCCATGGAATCGAGCTTAAGGCGCGCGATTTCCTTGTCCAAGTGCTCGGGAACGACGTACACCTGCGGCTTTAGTGTCTTGTGATTCGCGCGCAGATATTCGGCGGAGAGCGCTTGATTGGCGAAGCTCATGTCCATTACGGCAGCAGGATGCCCTTCGGCGGTCGCGAGATTGACGAGGCGCCCTTCACCCAACAGGTAAACTTTGCGGCCGTCCTTGAGTTGGTATTCGTCCACGAGGGGACGAACTTCGCGCTTGCCGGTGGACATTTTCTCTAGCGCCGGAATGTCGATTTCCACGTTGAAGTGGCCGGAGTTGCATACAATCGCTCCGCCCTTCATTTTTTCGAAGTGTTCAGCGCGGATCACGCTCTTGTTCCCCGTCACGGTGATGTAAACGTCGCCTTCCTTCACGGCTTCGGCCATGGGCATTACGCGGAAGCCGTCCATGGCGGCCTCTATGCCCTTGACTGGATCGATTTCCGTGACGATCACGTCCGCGCCAAGACCCTTGGCGCGCATGGCGACGCCGCGGCCACACCAGCCATACCCGGCGATCACAACTTTGAGACCCGCGAGGAGCACATTGGTGGCGCGAATAACGCCGTCAATGGTGGATTGCCCGGTGCCGTAGCGATTGTCAAAGAAGTGCTTGGTCATGGCATCGTTGACGGCGATGATTGGATACTTCAAGGTGCCGTCCTTGGCCATGGCGCGCAGGCGAATTACGCCCGTGGTAGTTTCTTCCGTTCCGGCAATTACGTTCGGGACGAGATCAGTCCGCTTGGTGAGCAGCATGGTTACCAGGTCCGCGCCGTCGTCCATGGTGAACTGCGGCTTGTGCTCCAGCGCAGCGCTCAAGTGCGAGTAGTAAGTGTCGTTGTCCTCGCCCTTGATGGCAAACGTTGGAATATTGTAGTCGCGATTGAGCGAAGCGGCGACTTCGTCCTGAGTGGAGAGCGGATTGGACGCGCACAGCACGGCATCGGCGCCACCGTCGCGTAGCGCAATCATTAAGTTCGCGGTTTCGCTGGTCACGTGCAGACAGGCGGAAACGCGCAGGCCCTTGAGCGGCTGCTCCTTCACGAAACGCTTGCGGATCGATTCCAGCACGGGCATTTGCTGGCCAGCCCATTCGATCTTGCGCTTGCCAGCATCGGCAAGCCCGATGTCTTTCACATCACCTTTTTTCAGTTCAGCGATTGCCAATGTGTTGCTCCTCAATTTTGGATTTCGAGCCGGAGGGCAGTAAGCTAACTACTCGGGTGAAAGGCTGCTTGCTGCCGGTATTGTGCTGCTCTGATTCGAAAGTTAGACGCGTGCTCCGACTTCCGCAACCGCGGCTGCGCCGAGGCCCGCGGCTTTGCGGAGAGCATCCGCGCGGTCGGTGCGTTCCCAGGTGAATCCGGGTCCGCTACGGCCGAAGTGGCCATAAGCGGCAGTGGCTTTGTAAATCGGACGGCGCAGGTCGAGCATCTCGATAATGGCCTTGGGTGTCAGTGCGAAGAATTCGCGGATCAGCGCCGTGATTTTTTCTTCCGGCACGACGGCGGTACCGAAGGTTTCGGCCATGACGGAGACTGGCTCGGCGACTCCGATGGCGTAAGCCAATTGAACTTCCGTCTTCCGCGCCAGGCCCGCAGCCACGATGTTCTTCGCGATGTAGCGCGCCATGTAGCAAGCCGAGCGGTCTACCTTTGAGGGATCCTTGCCGGAGAAAGCGCCGCCGCCGTGACGGCTGTAACCGCCGTATGTATCGACGATAATTTTGCGGCCCGTCAAACCCGCGTCGCCCATCGGACCGCCGATAACGAAGCGGCCGGTCGGGTTGATGTGATATTTCGTTTTCGAATCCAGCATGGATGCAGGAATAATCGGCTTGATCACGTGCTCGGTAATGGCGTCGCGAAGGTCCGTGTTGGACACCTTCTCGCTGTGCTGCGTGGAGATCACCACGCAATCGACGCGCACCGGGCGATCATTGCGGTACTCAATCGTGACCTGAGACTTTCCGTCGGGCCGGAGAAAATCAACTTTGTTGGATTTGCGAATCTCGGAGAGGCGCTGCGTGAGGCGGTGGGCGAGCTGGATGGGCATGGGCATCAATTCTTCGGTTTCATCGCAAGCGAACCCGAACATCAAGCCCTGGTCGCCTGCCCCGCCGGTATCCACGCCCATGGCGATATCTGGCGACTGGCGCTTCACCGTGCACATGACGGCGCAAGTACCGGCATCGTAGCCATACTTGGCACGGTCGTAACCGACGCCGTGAATGGTGCCGCGAACGAGTTCGTCGTAATCAACGTGCGCGGTGGTGGTGATTTCGCCGGCGATGACCGCCAGGCCGGTGGTAACGAGGGTTTCGCAGGCGACGCGCCCCTTGGGGTCGTGCTTCATTACCTCATCGAGGACGGCGTCAGAAATCTGGTCAGCAATCTTGTCAGGATGGCCTTCGGTGACGGACTCCGACGTAAATAGGAAATTGCGTAGGGCTTGGCTCAAAACAAATTCTCCTTGTTGGTTACGTTATTTGCGCTTTGTTGGCCTGCGTTTCGCGGCCTGTGTTTCATCAGAAGTACCGCAGCGGCTTCCCTAGTTCGAGGACTTCGTCTAGTCTTTGCAAAAATACCATTCGGGGAGCAAAGAATCAACGCATTGATTTCAAAAAGCTTATTGGAGCATTAAACGGTCGAAATCAGGCCCTGAACGGATATTAGCCGCATTAAACGGTGAAGGCTAAGCCGCGTCCGCATCGTCGTCGGGCTGGATGTCGAGCCTTCCCTTCGTCTTCTTGGCCATCAAGTAGGAACGGATGAAGGGGTCCAGGTCACCGTCCATTACCCGGTCCACATCGCCTACTTCGAATTTAGTGCGGTGGTCCTTAATCAGGCGGTAAGGCTGCATAACGTAGGACCGGATTTGGCTGCCGAAGGAAATGTCCAATTTGCTTTCGTCGAGTTTGTCGGTGTGTGCCTGCCGTTTCTGGACTTCCAGATCGTAGAGGCGCGAGCGGAGCATCTTCATGGCCATCTCACGATTCTTGCCCTGACTACGCTGCGCCTGACACGCAACGACGATGTTCGTGGGGATGTGCGTGATGCGCACAGCGGTCTCCACCTTGTTGACGTTCTGGCCACCTTTGCCACCGGAACGGAACGTGTCCACGCGAAGATCCTCGGACCGGATATTGATTTCGATGCGGTCGTCGATCTCGGGAATCACGAAGACGGACGCAAACGAAGTATGGCGGCGCGCCGCTTGATCGAAGGGCGAAATCCGCACGAGACGATGAACGCCGGTTTCGCCCGCAAGGAGACCGTAAGCATTTTCACCGGAAAATTGGATCGTCGCCGACTTGATGCCGGCTTCTTCTCCGGGAGTCTCATCAAGAATCTCGGCCGTCATTCCCCGGCGTTCCGCCCATCGCAGGTACATACGGAGAAGGATGGAAGCCCAATCCTGCGATTCCGTCCCGCCCGCGCCGGGCTTGATGGTCATGATGGCGTTGAGGTGATCGGTTTCTCCAGAAAGCAGCGTCCTGGTTTCCAGTTCGGAGATGTACGCATCCGCGGCGTTGAGTTCGCGATCCAGTTCTTTCAGCAGATCGTTCTTTTGCTCGACGTTGGTTTCTTCTTGGGCAAGATGAATGTACGTCTCAATGTCGCCGGAGATGGAGGTGAGTTTCGCGTCCGCGGCAACCTGGTCTTCGGCATGTTTGCGCTCGCGGAGAACGCTTTGCGCGGTTTCCTGATTGTTCCAAAAATTGGGTTCGGCGACGCGTTCTTCGAGAACTTTCAGGCGCTCGCGATATTGCGGCGCGTCAAAGATAGCTCCGCACGAGCGTGATTCGCTGCTTGAGCCCTTCGTAGCGATGCTGGAGATCTTCGAGGATCATGCTTGTTTTGTTAAGACGTCCGCCATGGAACGGCCGTTACTTTGCCTTTCGAAAAGTTCCAGCAACTAGAATAACGGAAACAAGCACGCAGAGCCAAGCGAACCAATCGCCAAAACTTGTGTAAATCGTCTCATCGGTGCGAAAGTCATAGGGGAGATCGGCGGCGCTACGAACATCCGGAGGAATTGCCTCGAAGACGCGGCCGTAGGGATCGACCGAAACAGTGAACCCGTTGTTCGTTGCACGCACCAGCCAGCGGCGGTTTTCTACGGCCCGCACCCGGGCCATGCGCAGATGCTGCTCGGCAGCGGCGGAGCGTCCAAACCAGCCGTCATTCGAAATATTGATGAGCACCTGCGCGCCATTCGCCGCAAAGTGGCGCACTTCGCCGGGAAAGATAGCTTCGTAGCAGATGAAAACGCCGAATGTGTTCCCGCCAGGAAGCTGCCCCACGACGTACTTGTTTCCTTTGTGAAAGCCGCCCACCTGTCCGGAGACGCTCGCCACCAGACGATGAATCAACGGAAACGGCTCGTATTCGCCGAATGGCACAAGATGGACCTTGTCGTACACGAAGACGCGCCGGCCTTGCGCATCAAAAAGTAGCGCGCTGTTGTACGGCAAGAGAGTCCCGCGAGGCGCCGCGTCCGATGCGTCCACCGGTGGTTTCCATTCGACGGAACCGGCGAGGAACGGGTGGCCGAAACGAATCGCTAAAGACGAGGCAATCTTTGCGAATTGCGCATCTTGGTAGGAGAACGGGGCAGGCGCTTCAGGCCATACAAGAAGGTCGGGCTTGTCCACAGAAGGGGCCAGGCTGATGCGCACGATTTCCTCGAGATCCGGGGCATGCGCCTGGAACCAATCCGCCGGATACGATTCCACTTCCGGAAAATTGAGCTGCACGGCGTGCGCGAAATGATGAGCTTGAGGCTTTGGCACCAGGCGGGGGCCGCCCAGCGCGGCGATCCACAAAACTGCCGTCGCGGCAGCGCCGAGTCCGATGCGGGCGCGCGGCGTCAGCATGTTCGATGCGCCCGCCCACGTGAGCAACGCGTTGAAACTGGCCGCAAGAAAAGAGAGCCCGTAGATTCCCGTGATGGTCGCGAGCTGAACCAAGCCTAGATTTGCGGACGCGGGATAGCCGAGCAAATTCCAAGGAAAACCGATTTCAGGCAAATGCGCGCGCGCAAATTCGAATGTCACCCAGAGAAACGGCGCACCTAAACATGCGAGGTCGATACTTCGCAGGGACAGTCGGTAGGCGGACCAGGCAAAACCGCCGGCAAGTATTCCCCAGGCAATGGCAATCAGCAGCAGGAGACTCCATCCGCCTGCCAGCGAGATGCCACCGTGGACGGCGAGAACCGTCGCAATCCACGGCAGCGCCGTTATGACGAAGAGTAATCCGTGAAGAAATCCACACGCAAACGCCACACGGGGACGCGCGCCGAACAGCGAAAGAAGAAGAATGCCAACGCAGACCCAGGAATAGATGCCGAGGTAGAAACCGGTGTAGGAGAGCGAAAGTGCTGCGCCGGAAACGGCAGCGACAATAAGACGAAAGCTCGCCGGGATTTCCGTGCCAGCTTCCGGGCGAAGAAAGGTGAGCCAACCGCCCCGAAGCATCAGTGTTTCACAATGGCTTTAAAACCGGCGTCCTCGAGGCCTCTCCTGGCACCTTCGGCGGCCTTCGGATCAGCGTACGGGCCGACTTGCACGCGGTAATACTTGTCTGCTTGCGGAGAAAGAACGAACGCCGGGAATTTTTTCTTCTGTAAACGGCTCGCGAGTTCCATGGCATCCGCTTCCCTCGTTGTCGCCGCCACTTGCACAGTATATGAGCCACCTGGAATAAGCGGGGCATTGGGGCCTTTCGCTGAACTTCCACTGTTTCTCAGTGGCGGGGAGGATCTCACAGCTACCGGCGAGCTCTTCTTTGCCGGGGCCGCCGGAACTGCAACGGGCTTCAAATGGTCTTCGGTTTTCTTACTGTCGCCGGCGTGATAAAACTCCCAATCCGAATTCGGTGGAGCGGGCGTATCCGTGGGCGACGTGGCAGGCGCGGTATTATTCGTGCGCTTCGGATTCACATCTGCCTTGGGCGAGATAGTGGGCTTCCTGAAAAAATCCGTCGAGGCGCGCACTGGATTATCGTATTGATTGCGCCCCATGACGTAGCCAAGCGTGAAAAATACGCCCGAAAACAGCAGCATGAGCATGAACAGACCGATGACATGCCGGCTTTCGAGTACACGCTCTCCGGCGCCCCCTCGTTTTCCTCCAGAAGACATCCCTACTTTTGCGCTCCCAAATTCCTAGTCCACTGATTAATGATATCGATAGGCAGCGGAAACACAATCGTTGTGTTCTTCTCGACACCTATCTCGGTCAAAGTTTGCAGATAGCGAAGCTGAATCGCGGAGGGTTGTGTCTCCAGAACTTTTGCGGCGTCGGCGAGTTTCTGCGAGGCTTCGTACTCTCCTTCAGCATGAATAATCTTTGCGCGGCGTTCGCGTTCGGCCTCCGCCTGCTTGGCGATGGCGCGCTGCATCTGCTCTGGGATGTCCACCTGCTTTACCTCGACTTTGGAAACCTTGATGCCCCAAGGTTCAGTGTCCGTGTCCAGAATGACCTGGAGCTTGGCATTGACCTTATCGCGTTGGGAGAGGATTTCATCCAGTTCGAACTGGCCGACGACACTGCGGATGGTCGTCTGGGCAAGTTGCGAAGTCGCGTAGGTGTAGTTCTGCACTTGCGAAAGGGCCAGGTTGGCGTCCACCACGCGGAAATAACAAACGGCGTTTACTTTCACGGAGACGTTGTCGCGTGTGATGATGTCCTGCGGCGGAACGTCGAGCGTCTCAATCCGCATGTTGATGCGGTATAATGTTTCTATCGGCCAAAAAACAAGATTTATGCCGGCGCTCTTTGCTTCCGGTATCAATCGGCCGAGCCGCAGCACGACGCCGCGCTCCCACTCCTTGATGATGTACAGCGAATTCCAGAACCAGATGAGCCCGAGGCCGACGATCAACGCTATTCCGACAAAACCAATTTCCATGTCTTCCTCCTGAACGTGAGAATCCCTATTTCGACGCTGAAACAGCCACGTCGGCCGGCTCAACGTACAGCTTCAGTCCCTCGACACGCAGAATCCGGACGGGCTCCCCTTCCTGCACAGGCTTTGAAGATTCGGCGCGCCACAGCTCGCCATGCACGCGAATCATGCCTTCCTGGCCGGCGGGGAGAGGCTCAACAGCGACGCCATGTGATCCAATCAGCTCTTCCTTGCCGGTTGCCGTTTTCCATTGACGCGACCGCAACACCAGGCGCATCAGAGCCACAGCCAGCACGGCGAAGGGCAGTGTTCCCGCCAGCGCGACGCCGATGCTGACTCCACCGGAAGTAAGCGGCGAGCGTATCAGGAAGATCGCGCCCAAAAACATCGACACGACTCCGCCGAAGGCCAGCACTCCGTGGCTCGGCGCTTTTGCTTCCAATATGAAAAACGCAAGCGAAAGCCCGATCAGAAACAGTCCTGCAAGATTCACCGGCAGAAAATGCATGGCATATAGCGCGAGAATCAGGCAAATTCCCCCGATGACTCCCGGAGCGATCACTCCCGGATGCGTAAATTCCGTGTAGAGGCCCAGGACGCCGAGAATCAGCAGCACAAAGAAAACATCCGGCTCGACAATCCGCGCAAGAAATCTCTGGCGCGCAGAAAGTTCGAAGGGCGCGCGCGTGGCATTTTTAAGTGAGAGCGTCACTTGCGTGCCGTCAAAGCGGGTAATGGTCCTGCCATCCAACTGCCGAAGAAGATCCTCTGTGGAGTTCACGACCAAATCGATCATCTTCGCGTCCAGCGCTTCTTTTTCGGTAAACGCCCTGGACTCCGTGATCGCCTTTTCCGCGAGCTCGGGGTTGCGTTTGCGTCGCACCGTGAAACTTCGCAGAAACGCCATGGCGTCCTGGTTGATTTTCCTCCGAAACACCTCATCGATTTGCTGCGGAAATCCACCGATTGCGATGATGGGAGAAGCTGCGCCAGCATGTGTGCCGGGAGCCATCGCAGCGATATCGGCCGAAAGTAGAATATAGAAACCCGCGGAAGCGCCGCGCGCGCCCGTGGGTGAAACGTACACGGCGACGGGCACGGGGGAAGCAAGGATATGCTGAATCATGTCCTTCATCGAATCGCTCAGGCCGCCGGGGGTGTCCATGGTGATCAGCGTCAGTGCCGCGTGACGCCGCGCCGCGTCCGCCAGCCCCTCATCTATATACGTAGCCAGGATGGGTTCCACTTCACCGTCCAGGCTCAATTCAAGGACGAATGGGCCGGCGGAGTGTTCGTCCGCGCGAACCGAAGGCAGCTGCCGGAGAATGGCGTCAGAGAGCAGCAGAAAAAGCGGGGAGAAGGCCAGCACGAACTTCCATTTCCTGAAAGATGGGAAGCGCCTGATCGGTCGGGACCAATCGCTCATGGCGCACCTCCTCCTGGCTTTTTCCCGGCGGGCTTGAAATTTTGCAAATGGTCGAGCAGTTGTTTGGCCTCGGCGTAGTTCGGCGCCAGCTTCAATGCTTTCTCGGCTTCCGCTCGCGAAAGATCGGGCTTCTTTTGCTCAAGGTAAATTCTTGCCAGCATCGTTCGAACAACCGCGGAATCCCGGGCTTGCAGAGATGCCTGAAATTCCTTCACGGCATCATCCAATTTGCCCTGGCGGTGGTCAATTTCGGCCAGCCCGCGATGCGCAGCAGGACTCGTGGAATCAGCGGCGAGCACGGCGCGAAACTCCTTCTCCGCGGCTTCGGCGTTTCCGGCGGAGAGTTCCTGACGGCCACGTCGAAGGTGTGCGACCGCCGCGTCAATCGAGGAAGCGGCGTCGCCAGACGGAACCGCAGCCGTTTCGATCTCGGTGCGAAGAGCGGTCACGTCAAGCTCGGTCTTGATGCGATTCAGCTTCGCTAGGGTCTCGTTCTTCGCGTCGAGATGAATCACCGGCAGCCCGTTCGGACCAAAAGTTTCATTCGCGGTATCGCGCTCCTGGTCGGCTTCGGTTTTCTTATCCGCCTTTTCCAGGGACAGGATCAGCAGCGCCCGATCCTCCGCGTTATCCGGCGCACGCTCCGCAGCTTCGCGGAAATAATCCGCCGCTGCTGCGGGGTCATTATTCTGTAGTGCGAGCAGGCCCAGGTTGAATGGATAATCGTCTTCGTCGGGTTCCAGCTCAGCCGCGCGGCGGAGGTCGGCCTGTGCCGCGGCGGTCTTGCCTTGTCTGGCCCTCGCAACCGCCAGGTCATTCAGAATTTCGGGCAGGTCCCCTGCTGAGACAACGTTGTTCTTGAGGGCTTCCTGCAACGACGTAAACACTTCCTCCGCATGGTCTGGTTGACCCATCAGAATCCGGCAAACGCCCGTGGCGAAGACCGATTCCACGTAGTGGTTGTGAGTTTTTGGCACTCGCGCGTACCAGGGAAGCGCGGAATCGCAGTCGCGGCGCGCGAAATAGACTTCGCCCAGCGCGAAGGCGGGTTCCGGCCATTCTGGTTCGAGACGCGCCGCTTCCCGCAGCTCGCGCAAACGAGCGTCATCTTCATTGGCCAGAAGCCCGCGAATGTAATGTTCAAAGGCGTCGAGACGCAGCGGACGCTGGCGTTTCGAGAACTCCGCAAAGCTCTGGGAGTAGTTGTGATCGTTTCCGGAAAGCATTCGCCAGATCAGACGGGAATGCAAGTCCATGAGCGAATCCAGCGTGCCCGCTTCCCGCTGTGCCGGGAGCAGTCGCGCCGGACTCACCTTCAGGATGCGTGATTCAATGGTGAGCGAGTTCCCGCGAGCCGCAAACCGGCCAAAGACCACAAAATCCGCGTCGAGATCTTCCCCGATATGGAGCATGGTAGCGCGGCTGAGCTTCGACGAGCGCAACAGCCCGTTCCGCTCGAGCTCGGCGAGCCGGCCGGCGTGCGAATACACCTGCTCCCCGGCCGCCGAAAGCCTCTGGATGGTCAGTTCCTCGAGACCTTCGCTGAGCCACTCCAATCTTGGCGACGCTGCAGCGTTTTCAAAGGGAAAAACCAAATAGATTCCCTGCTGGTGAGCTGTGACGGAACCCGCGCGGGGAGGCGGAGCAGATTGCGGCGAAGCAACCGAAGCGGTTTCAAGAACGAAATAGACGGAGAGTAAGACCAGATAACGCGCGCTGAAGAAATGGCGCCCCATGTCTGTTGCATTGTAACAGACGCAGCGACTCGTTTCGCGCTGGACGTGCGGACCGAGTCTGAAATCGCCAAGCCGAAGCTGGTTCAGGGTTGCGGGCTGCTGGGAGGCCGCGGAGCAATAACCTCTTGTACGGCGGGATCCTTCAAAACCGCCGCAAAAGAGGGATCAGACTTCACGGCTGACAATTCTTTGTAGCCTTCGTCTTTGGCCTTTCGCAGATAAATCAGGCACCGTTCCAGGTTGCCTGCTTCCGCGAACGACTTCGCGAGCAGGAAATAGAATCGCCCTCGGTCGCCCACGGAGCGATCCTGCAGAATCGACCCGTTCCTCGAACTGTTGTGCTCGAAGAGCTGCGGATCCAACGCCAGCGCTTGCCGGAACGAGGAGATGGCCTCCTGGTACTTTTTGTCCCCAAAGTACGCATAAGCAAGATTGCTGTAAAGAACGGCCATGTCGCTGCGAATATTGATCGCTTTTTGGTACGCCTTGATGGCTTTGCCAAACTTCTTCCGCTGATACCAAATTGTTCCGATGTTGTTCTGCGCGTCGGCATAGGTAGGATCAACCTTTGACGCACGTTCGTAATACTTCAGGGCGGCGCTCAAAGCCGCCTGCTGGTGCAGGGCAATTCCTAGCTTATTCAGGTACACAGGATTCTGAGGGTTTCCGTCGGCAAGCCGCTTATAGGACATGGCCGCTTCTCGATACTCTTTGCGCGCCATGTACAGATCGGCAAGCTGCTCGTCGGTAAGGCCCGGCTTGACGACAATGACGGATGAATCCGCGGGCGATTGGGCTGGCGCCTGCTGTGTGCGCGGCACGACTGGAGCACCCGGAGTTTCAGCGAACGACTGACCTGCGGAGGGAATCGAAAGACTGAAGAGGAGAACGACTGCTGGAAACGCCAATCTGACTCTGATCATGGCGAATCTCCCTTCTCCGGCTTAGGCTTGGCCTTGTCGGGTTCCTTCTTCTTACCCCCAAAGATACCAAAAATCTTCGATAAAGGATTCTTTTTCTTTTCCCCAGATTCCGCTGAAGGGTCCGCAGGGCCCTGGCCGGTAGCATTGGGTGGCCGGTTCGGATCGTACGTTGTAATTGGCTGGCCATTTGCGTCTTTTTGCGGCGTCTTGGGATCGCCGCCACCACCAAAGACGCGTGAGAGGATGGAGCCCGTGGTGGTGAAAAGGTTGTGGCCTCCGTGGACCTCGCAGAATACGGTTGGCGCCGAGCCTGCGACGTAAACCTCTTCACGTGTCGTAGGGCAGTTAGGAGTCGCAAGCTCCAGCGTGTCCGGATCGATGACCACGGACTGCACGCCATCCGGCATCGTAAAATCCTTTACGTCCCGATACTGCGCGAGCGACGTCGCGCGGGTCATGAAATCCGCCCAGATGGGCGCCGCTACGGCGCCGCCCGTGAGACCGATGTCGCGATTGTCATCAAAACCAACCCAAATTACGCAAAGTAGATTCGAAGTGAATCCCGCGAACCATCCATCGCGCGAGGTCCCGGTCTTTCCGGCGGCGGGCAGGGTGAAGCCGCGCGCGCGAACTCCCGCGCCAGTGCCCTTGTTTAGGACATCTTTCAGCAGGCTATCAACAAGAAATGCCACCCGCGGATCCAGCGCCAGATGCGTCTGCGGCGTGAACTTCTCCAATGGCGTCCCATCGGCGTTGACAACGACGTGCAAAAACTGCGGCTCTGCGCGCGTGCCGATGGTGGCAAACGTCGTGTATGCGGCGGCGACATCGATTGGCGTCATCTCATACGCGCCAAGAGCAACTGCCGGTGTCGGCTGAATGTTCGTGCCGAGGCCCATTTTCCGCGCGACTTGCACGACCCGGCCGTAGCCGATGAGTTCCGCGACTTTGACGGTTGCGACGTTCAGGGAATTCGTAAGGGCATCCCGCACGGTGACGCGCCCCATGAATCTTTCTCCGTAGTTATTCGGCGTGTATTCCTTGCCGTCGAACTCAAACGTTGTCGGCTCGTCGTCGATAGTTGTAGCCGGCGTGACGATGGGTTGCACGCCATCAACGGCATTGTCGAAAGCCGCGGCGTACACAAATGGTTTGAATACCGAGCCTGGCTGGCGACGCGCCAGCGCATGATTGAGCTGGCTCTGCCCGTAGTCGCGTCCGCCAATGACCGCTTTGATCTCGCCGGTCCGCGGATCAAGCGCGACCAACGCGACTTGCGCCTGCGGGATAGCGTCGTTGCCGCCCTTCTTGGCCTGGTCGCGTTTCCACTTTTCGTATTTCTTCGCCAGGAGCACGTCCACATTCTTCATCCCGGCATCGATAGCGGCCACGGCTGCGCGCTGCAAAGCGGGGTCGAGCGTCGTATACACGCGGAAATTCTCGCTCAGAAGCTCGCTCTCAGAGTATTTGTCGAGCAGGTGATCTTTCACCATGTCGACAAAATAAGGCGCCTCGCTCCCTGAAGTTGACGTCCGGATAATCTTCAGCGGCGCGGTCTTCGCATCCTTGAGGTCTTCTTCGTTGATGTATTTGTTGTCGAGCATCTGCGTTAGCACGCGGTCGCGAGCCTGCACTCCGCGCTCGGGGTGACGGTCGGCCGACGAATAGTAATTTGGCGCGCGAATGATTCCCGCCAGGTACGCGCATTCCGGCAGCGTCAATTGCCTCAGGTCCTGTCCGAAATAGGCGACGCTGGCCTCCGAGAATCCGCGAATGCCAAAGCTCCCGCGGTTGCCCAGATAAACTTCGTTGGCGTATAGCTCGAAAATCTGTTGCTTGTTGAAGCGCTGTTCGAGTTCGACGGAAATCATGGCTTCGGCCACCTTCCGCCGCCAATTGCGTTCAGTCGAGAGAAAGAACGTGCGCGCCACCTGCATGGTAATTGTGCTCGCACCCTGGTAATGCTGGCTGGTGTGCCGCAAGTCGGCCCACGCCGCTCCCGCGATGCGGATGAAGTCAAAGCCTCCGTGCTCGAAGAAACGCTTGTCCTCGGCGGAAAGAATCGCGTCCACCAGCATTACCGGCAAATCCTCATAGCGCACGGGCCGGCGCTTCTCGCGCGCGCTGTCAAAAAGATTGGTAATGAGTTCCGGCTCGATTTCCGCGGTATCAAGGTCTGTGCCGCCGCTAAGCGGCTTGATGGACCGAATGCTCTTTCCCCTGAATTGAACCGCAAGGGCATTGCTGCCCGCAAAATAAGAAAGCTTGGAAGGCCGGATATCGACTGTATTTTCCCGCACTGTGAATTGGCCGATGGCATTCTCATCCTGGATTGGACGATATCCCACACGGGTAAGATATCCGGTCAGATCCTCCGGCCCCCAGGCTTGACCTGCTGAGATATGTTCCGGCGCAGAGAAGATCTGCGTGGTGTTCTGCAAGACGTTGCCGGAGAGACGCGCATCAATCATGCGCGCGTACTTCATGTAGTAGTAGGTAAAGACTCCGCCCGCGACGAGAAAGAGTCCGAAGATAGTGCCCAGAAACGCTAGGCCAATCTTTGAAGTGAAGAATCCCTGTCGAATGCGAATGCGCAAGTCTTAACTCCCGAGGGCTGGACTTCTATTGTCTCGCAAGAACGCACTCTGTGAAAGACGGTGTTGCTCGATGCCGGGTTGCCAATCAAGCACCGGCCTCGAGCGATCTCAGCAACGGTACCTCAGATGAGGGCCTTATTCTCGCTGGACGGAGAAAAATGAAGGTCCATGTGATAGAAGAGCAGATCAACGGGAACTGTGTATTCCAAACTAATTCTAACTATGGAATTGGTTGATACAACTTTGATAGATTCGCGCTTCGCCGGAATATCCAAATCCTGAATCACTTTGAGAATATTGTCCCGAATCTGATCCTCGGTGTAGCGATTCACTACTGCAAAACGCGCCTGCTCCTGCATTTTGTCGGAAAGCTGATACTCGGACACATAAATTGGCACAATCTTTACCGCGGAATAGATAGCAAACACAATGGTCGCCAGGGTTATGACCGTCTTGAGCTTGCCCTCCCCTCGCTCGCAACGGCGGTGCGCTGGCGCGTGAAGTTCTTGGATGGCCTCAAGCTGCACTGGATTCATCTCCCAGACCGGTCGCGCCTCGGTCACTGCGGACGGAACGGCGATGTGTGATTTGTCGGCTTCTTTAAAGCTAGCACCCGCGTGGACGCGTGTCGAGAATTTGGCGCGGAAGATGTTCCTGGAAAGAAACTCGCCTAATAGGCCCGCGCGAAGATGGCCCGCGTAGTGGCAGGCTGACGGCAGTAAACACAAGTTCCGCTTCCACCCTCTTGCTCCACAGGGATGCAGCGCATGGTGGCGCGCGTTTCTTCTTTGATTTTGGCCTCGCAATCGGCGCTCCCGCACCAGAAGGCGTACGCAAAACCGTTCTCTACGGCCTTCTTCAGGTCGTCGTAGGTTTTTGCATCGTGCGTGTTGCTCTTGCGGAAAGCCAACGCCTTGTCGTGAAGAGATTGCTGGATTTCCGCCAACAACCGCTCAATGGTACCGGGCAGGCCGGCAAGCGAAGCGCTGACCTTCCCTTCTCTGCCTGGACGGTCACGACGCGCGAGGACCGCTGCTTGTTTTGCGACATCCTTGGGGCCGAGTTCAACGCGCAGGGGGACTCCGCGCATCTCCCAATCGTTGAATTTCCAGCCGGGACTATTGCCTTCGCGTTCATCGAGAGTGACCCGGATGTTCGCCTTGGCCAATTCGGCCTTCAATTTCCGCGCCGTGTCGAGGACCAACGCCTTTTCTTCGTCCGTCTTGAAGATGGGGACGATGGCGACTTGATACGGCGCCAGCTTCGGCGGCAGGACCAACCCCTGATCGTCCCCGTGGCCCATGATGTCGTCCAGCAATGCTGAAGTTGCCCGTTCTGGTCAAGATACTTGACCTCGAAGGCTTGGGCGAAGTTTTGTCCCAGGAAATGTGAAGTGCAGAACTGCAGAGCTTTGCGATCTCCCATCATTGCTTCGAGGGAATAAGTCGTGTCCGCGCCGGCAAATTTCTCGGCATCGGACTTTTTCCCCGGAATCACCGGAACCGCGGCATCGTTGACGGCAAAGTCCGTATAAATGTCCAGCATCTGGCGCGTTTCCGCTTCGGCCTCTTCGCGAGTCGCATGCGCGGTGTGGCCTTCCTGCCAGTAGAATTCGAGCGTTCTCAGGAATAGTTTCGTGCGCAATTCCCAGCGCACCACGCTGTTCCACTGGTTCATCAGCACCGGCA
>Ga0209055_1001214_pt1 | contig 17141 bp, 19 predicted proteins | sample GraSoiAngelo_110_FD_185875 | JGI IMG/M metagenome (GOLD analysis project Ga0209055, IMG submission 185875) | Grasslands soil microbial communities from the Angelo Coastal Reserve, California, USA - 14_0903_12_30cm (SPAdes) (version 2) | ecosystem: Environmental > Terrestrial > Soil > Grasslands ... | reverse complement strand
GGACATGATCCGCATCAAGGCCGCGATGCGGCTGGTTCGGAGCGCGTTGATGTAGATGGAAAAATCACTGGCGGGCAGCCAGTGGAGGGTCTGGCGCATGCAGGAGGTCTCTGACGAGGGTTTTCCTTTTCCAGAGTGCGGATTGGATATCAGCGTGCGTGAGTTCCTGGTTCCTCGCCCAGAGCGCGAGTTCGGCGGCGGAGGAAAGTTGGGCCTGGATGCCGCAGACATCGGCGCAGATGGCGATGAGATCCGATGGCCGGCGGTCCAGGAAATGATGGCGGGTCAAACGGAAGCAGGAAACCTGGGTTCTAGCCATGATGGTGGCGTTCGTTCATGCATGGTGTGGGGCTTGCGCGTCCCTCCGGGGACCTGGCACATTTACTTGCGGTTGACCCAGCCCTGAAGAGCCAGGCTTTATCGCGACGCCCCTGCGGGGGCTGATCGCGCTCGGGGTCGACGGCTTGCCCTATCGAAGACCGATTCGCCAGAGCAGTTCTAGTAAAGCTCTGAGGATATAACGGCGATGGCGGCGATGGCGGCCGTCTCGGCACGCAGGATGGTATCTCCCAAAGAGGCTGACATCCAGCCTGATTGTTGGAAGAGTTTCAGCTCGGCAGGAGTCCAGCCGCCCTCGGGGCCGACGGCGACTATGACGCCGGCCTCCGCAGAGTGGGATTCGAGGGCCTGCTTCAGGGAGAGTTGCTCTTCCGATTCAGCCAACACGATTCGTGTGGCTCCCTCCAGGGTGACGGCTGCTCTCAATTCCAGTGGCTGGGCGATTTCCGGCGGCGAGATGCGGCGGGATTGCTCGGATGCTTGGCGCGCAATGCGGCGCCAGCGTTCCACTCTGCTAGCAGAAGCGGAGGCAAGATGCGCATCGCTGCGCTGGGCGATCAGCGGCACGATGCGGGACACGCCGAGTTCTGTGCCCTTCTCGATGGCCCACTCCATACGATCGAACTTGAAGACGGCGAGGGCCAGGGTGATTTCAAGCGGTCGGGCCGCTCCAACTTCGTCTCCCAGGTCAAATTCAACCCGATGATCGTGGATGGCCGTGATGCGAGCGCGGCGAACGGCGCCAGCGGTGGCGATATCGAACTCCTGGCCGACCTCTGCGCGGAGGACTCGAATCAAGTGATCGGCATGAGCGCCGGTGAGCGCCGCGCGGTGGGCGGAAGATTCGTCGGCAATCCAGCGGCGGCGTGTCATGGAAGCCTCATTGTAAACGCGATGTTGGGAAAGAAAATCCCTCACGGCTCGACCGAGGGGAAGTTAACAGGGTAGGGATCCTTCGACTCGCGTGAGTTTCCGCCCGCCAAAGCCCAGGCTCGCTCAGCATGACCAGCTATGGGAATTACGCGAAGATGTCTTTCACTTTGCCGAGCAGGGTGCGGCGTTGGGGGCGGTTTTCCACGCGAATGGTTCCGTCCAGTTCCTGCAGAAGTTCGCGCTGGCGCTTGTTCAACTTCGTCGGGGTCTGCACACGGATTTCCACAAACAGGTCGCCCTTGCCGTGTGCGTTAAGCATCGGAATGCCCTTGTTCTTGATGCGAAACGATGTGCCGGACTGCGTGCCGTCGGGAATTTTCAGGGCGTGATCGCCGTCGAGCGTGGGCACCTTGATCTCGGTTCCCAAAGCGGCCTGCGAAAACGAGATGGGAATTAGGCAGTGCAGGTCGTTGCCCACGCGCTCGAAGAACGGATGTTCTTTAACATGCAGGACTACGTAGAGGTCTCCGGGCGGGCCTCCGAAATAGCCGGCTTCGCCTAGGCCGGCGTAGCGAATGCGGGTGCCGTCTTCGACGCCGGCAGGAACTTTGGTTTCCACCGTGCGCTGGCGCAGCGTCCGACCTTCTCCTTTGCATTTGGGACAGGGATCAGTAATGACTTGGCCGGTTCCCTGGCAGGTAGTGCAAGTACGGGCGATGCTGAAGAAACCTTGCTGGTAGCGGACCTGGCCACGCCCCCCGCAGGTGCGGCAGGAAACGGGAGCCTTGCCCGGGGCAGCGCCGGAGCCTTTGCAGTCCTCGCAGGGTTCGTGGCGGCGCACATTGACTTGGGTTTCGGCGCCGAACGCAGCTTCCTCAAACTCCAGGGTCAAATCTTCGCGCAGATCGGCGCCACGCTGGGCCCGGGTGCGGCGACGGCCGCCGCCGCCGAACAGGTCGCCAAAGCCGAAGAAATCGCCGAAGATGTCGCTGAAATCCTGAAAGATGCTGGGATCGAAACCGGCTGCTCCGGCAGCGGTACCGATGCCGGCGTGTCCGAAGCGGTCATAGCGGGCGCGCTTCTCCTGGTCCGCCAGAATGGCGTAGGCCTCGCTGCACTCCTTGAATTTTTCCTCCGCGTCAGGGTTGTTGGGATTGCGGTCGGGATGGTACTGCATGGCCAGCTTGCGGTAAGCGCTCTTGATCTCGGCGTCGGTGGCCGAACGGCTGACGCCCAGCACTTCGTAGTAGTCGCGTTTCCCGTTAGAAGTCAGAATTGTTTGCCTCCGGTACAGTTTCGAGTTTCTTCTTGCAAGGTTCCGATGAGTTTGCCGACGCCCAGTCGAAACTTGAAACTCGAAACTTCTTCTTACGATTTCGGATTGCGCGCCACTTTCACCATCGCCGGGCGCAGCAGGCGGTCTTTCAATTTGTAACCCCGCTGCAATTCTTCGAGCACTTCGTGATCCTTGGCTTCGCTTGTGTCGACCATTTCGATCGCCTCGTGCAGATGGGGATCGAAGGGTTCGCCCTTGGCCGGAATAGGCCGGAGTCCCAACTTTACCAACGTGTCGTGCAATTGCTTATTGATCAGCTCAATGCCCGAGCGGAATTCTGAGGCTTCCGGGCCGGGGGCCTCGAGCGCGAGATCAAAGCTGTCGAGAATCGGCAGCAAGGCCTTGACCGCGTCGACCAAAGCATACTCACGATAGTCCTGCTGCTCGCGGGCGGCGCGCTTGCGGGCGTTCTCGAATTCGGCCTGCAGCCGGGCCAGACGATCCAGCAAGGTGTCGCGCTCGACCTTGAGCCGTTCCACTTCTGGGGACGCAACGGTCTGAGGGGACGGCCCTTCTGCCCGGGTTGACGGCTGCTCCTCCTCGGCGTCGTCTGACGCGGGCAGCTCGTGCTCTAAATCAAGATTCGGATTTTCAACTTCCGTTTTTCCGTTTGTTTTTCCCATGCAACTCACTCAGATTCGTTAAGAATTTTATCGAACAGGCGCGCAATGTACGAGACCGCAGTCATGGTGTGTTGGTAATCGATGCGGGTGGGACCGATGACAGCCAGCGAGCCGATGACCTCGCCGCCGACGCGAGCGGGAGCGCCGATTAGCACAAAATTGCGCATCGAGGGCAAAGCCTCGTCCAAACCGATCACGACGCGTACCGCTTCCTGCTTGGCGTCAAGGTAGGCGCTGAGCAGCTCGATAATCTTTTGCTTCTCTTCCAGGGTCTTCAGCAACTCCTGCAGACGCTGGCGGTCCTGCTCGTTCGCGACCAGGTTGGCGGCCCCTTCCACATAGACGGCCTGGGCAGGCTGCTCGGCCGTCAAGGCTCCCTGGTTATAGAGCTGCTCAATCGATTTCATGAGGTGGTCGTATTCGCTGCGCTCCTGTTCGATGCGGCGAACCAGTTCGGCGCGCATGGCTTCCATGGTCCAGCCACGAAAATTGTCGTTGATGTAGCGCGCCGCTAAGTCCAGATCGGTTTGCGAGATGTCGAGGCGGAGCACACGGTCGCGTACCAGGCCGGACTTGGTGACAAGCACGGCCAAAACCTTCTGGTCGCCCAGGCGCGAGAAGTAGACGTGCTCCAAGGCATTCCGTGCGCCAGTTGTGGCGACTGCAACCCCGACATTGTGCGAAATCAGCGACAGCACGTGCGAGGTGCGTTCCATGAACTCCTCGACGTCGCTGACGCCTTGGAACGAGTCCTGGATGATGTTCCGGTTTTCGTGGGATAGTCGGGCCTCGCCGGTGAGCTGTTCGACGTAGTAGCGATAAGCTTCGGGAGTGGGCACGCGGCCGGCCGAGGTGTGCGGCTGCTCAAGGTAGCCGGCGTCGGACAGATCGGCCATAACATTGCGAATGCTGGCCGGACTGAGCCCCTCCCGGTTAGAACGCGACAGCGTGCGCGATCCAACCGGCTCGCCTGTGGCAATGAAGGTTTCCACAATGGCCGTGAGGATCTCGCGTTCGCGTCCGCCGATGGGTAAGGCAGGCATATTCATGCGTGCGGCTGAGCCCGAGCCGGACTCCGCTTCTTCCCCCGTTGTGCTCAGTCCTCCCTAAGTACCTTTAGATGCAGAAGCTTAGATAAAGGACTCAGGGGGCTCCTACTTGGATTCTAGGAAGCGACTTACCACCTGTCAAGCATTAGCACTCTCCATGTTAGAGTGCTTCCGCTTGAAGAACTGGAGGTGCGGGGCAAGTCTCGGCTTAGTTAAGGAACCATGCAAAAAACTCAGGTAGTAGTCGTTGGTGCAAGCGCATTCGGCGGCTGGACCGCCTTGTGCCTGCTCCGCCGTGGCGCGAGTGTGGCCCTGATTGATAACTGGGGTCCGGGAAATTCGCGAGCTTCTTCCGGCGGGGAGACACGGGTCATCCGTGGAACCTACGGTCCCAACCAGCCTTACACCAAAATGGCTGCGCGGGCGCTCGAACTCTGGCAGGAACACGAACACCGATGGCAGCGACAATTCCTTCATCGCATCGGCGTGCTGTGGATGGCCGCAGGAGATGATTCGTTCGAACGGGGATCCTTGGCGGAGCTGCGGGCGGCGGGAGTTAAGTACGAAGAGCTTGCTTGGGCGGACCTCGAGAAGCGTTGGCCACAGATTAACTTTGCAGGCGTGGGTTGGGCAATTTATGAGCCGGAGAGCGGGTACCTGACCGCGCGTATTGCGTGTCAGGCGGTAGTGGATGGATTTATTGCGGAGGGCGGGGAGTTTCGGCAGGCGGCGGCGTCCACCGAAGGAATCGACGGACGGAACTGGAAAGGATTAGCGCTCTCCGATGGCACCACGCTGGTCGCAGATCAATATGTGTTTGCTTGTGGTCCATGGCTGGGAAGACTTTTTCCGCAGGTAATTGGAGACAAGATTCGTCCTACCAGACAAGATGTGTTCTTCTTCGGTACCCCGCCCGGGGATGACCGATTTGAGGAGAGAAAGCTGCCGGTCTGGGCTGATCATCGTGAGCACTTTTTGTATGGCATTCCGGGGAACCAGGGACGCGGCTTCAAGATTGCTGATGACACGCGGGGGCCGGAATTTGATCCAAGTTCGGGGGAGCGGGTGGTGAGCAGCGCAACTCTGAAACGGGTTCGCGACTATATGGCTTTTCGTTTTCCGGGGATGAAAGATGCGCCGCTCGTCGAGACGAGGGTGTGCCAGTACGAGAACAGTCCGGATGAAGGCTTCATCATTGACCGGCATCCCGGGGTGGATAATATTTGGCTGGTGGGCGGCGGGTCAGGACACGGGTTCAAACACGGACCGGCGCTGGGAGAAATGGTGGCGCGTCTGGTGATGGAACATGGGGACCCGCTGGCGGCGTTCCGGTTGGGGAGGTTTCGAGAACGAGAGTCACGATGACAAGATCGAGAGCTGATGGCCCTTGCCTGACGCAGTACATTGATGTTCCTTTTCCCAGCGCTTCCGGCCGGCCCGTCCCATCCCGCCGCTGCGCGGCCCGGGGTTCGATTCTTGGCTCTCCAAAGCTCGAGGTCCCTCGACTTCGCCGGATGATTCCTGAACTCATGATCCGGCTCGCTTTAGAAGCCGAGACCAAGGAGACAGAGCGAGCCGCGTCTCTACTCATACTCACTGAATCTGGATTACGCTCTCCGGAATTGTGGACTTGATCTCCTTTACGCGAGAGGCCACCTTGCGCGCGAAGGCATAGAGCGACTTCGCGGGGGGAGAATCTTCGCCCGTCAGCACGACGGGCTTGCCGGTGTCTCCGGCTTTGCGGATGTCGGGATCGAGTTCTACGTTTCCCAGAAAAGCGATGCCAAACTGCTGGGCGGTTTTTTCTCCGCCACCTTTGGAGAAGATGTCAATTTCGTGATGGCAATGCGGGCAGACGAAGTAGCTCATGTTCTCGACCAGGCCGACAATGTCGACCTTGACTTGGCGGAACATCTCGATCGCCTTGCGGGCATCCTGTAGGGCAACGTCGGAAGGCGTAGAAACTACGATCGCGCCGGTGAGCGGCACGGTCTGGATCAGCGAGAGCGCGACGTCGCCGGTGCCGGGAGGCAGATCGACGACGAGGTAATCGAGTTGTCCCCACTCCACCGAGCCCAGGAACTGGCGCATGATCGAGTGCAACATGGGACCGCGCCAGATGAGAGGCTTGTCGCCGGGATTGAGGAAGCCAACCGAGATCACCTTCAGACCGTGAATGTCGAGCGGAACGATGCGGTTGTCGCCGACAACGCGCGGCGTGGCGCTAGCGCCAAGCATGAGCGGAACGTTGGGACCATAAACGTCGGCGTCAAGCAGGCCCACTTTGTGGCCGACCTTCGACAAAGCGAGCGCCAGGTTCACCGAGAGCGTGGTCTTGCCTACACCGCCTTTGCCCGAACCCACGGCGATGATGGTGTCAACGCCAGGGATCGGCTGGGGACCTGCGGGTTGCTGACCGGGATGGGGCGCATGCATGTGGCTCACGGGATCACCTTCTGAGTTCCAGGAGTAAAGCCTCAACCAAACGATTATAACGGCTAATCACAGCGGCATGCGATCTGTTCGAGAGAAAGAGAGAAACGTGGCAAGCCGGGTCTCTACCCTGAAGTAGGGGTGAGGAGCTTAGTAGCCTTCGCCTTCCACCTGCACCTTGCCTTTGAACCTGCGATAGATGAAGAAGAAGCAGGCCAGCGCGAGGGTCAGACCGAAGATCCACCCGACCAGTCCTACCCACAGTCCATGGTGTCCGGCGGCAGTGTTGCGGATGGTGAGGCTGTAGGCACCAACGCGCGCGGGCAGCCCCGTGGGATAAAGTGCGAACGCCGCCCCTCCGAGCATCCCGGTGAGGTAAAGGCCCGACGCAAGGAAGGCGAGTTTTTCTTTCGCTTTCGACGCCGCCCAGATCATGGCGGCCAATGACCCGACGACGACAATGGGCACGAGAACGCCGACCGGATGTTGCCGGTAATGTTCATCACGGTGGGGCGGACCAACGCCGTGGCCGCCAGGCTGGCGACCGTGAGAAGGGACGGGACGGGCGACACCGTCACGGCGAGGCCACACGCGCGGGCGGCAAGAGCTGCCTCGGTTTTCACTGCCACATCGAGCGCACCGTGCACGGCGATCGCGGCCAAAGCTACCAGACCAGCCAGGACGGTGCACCAGTCGAGAATGCCGGGATTGGGGCCGACGCGCCAATTGGTCCAAAGCGGTTCAAAAAAATAGCCGTCCGGACCGAGCGCACTCCGCGGATCAGGTTGCCTAAGGCAGCTCCAAAGAAAATCGCCAGCAGCGCACTGGCCAGGGAAAAGATTGGCGTCGAAAAAGCTTTCCCAGACCGGGTTGGGGATGTGCACGCGAAACTCGATGCCGATAGCGCGCAGCATCAGCAGCCACAGCACCATCATGCGAGGAAGATAGAAGCCGCTGAAGCTGGAAGCATAAAGCTGCGGGAAGGCAAAATGCAGGCAGTCAACTAACAGCCGACTGTCCATGATGAACTCAGTACCGAGCAACAATTATTCAAGCGCAACCGGGCCCAGGGATGTGACTCTCGCGTCCTGAAGACGCGTTAACGCAGTTGATTGCGGCGCCGGCGCTCCAGCTCGGAACGGCGGATTTCGCGGCGACGGCCTGCATCCTCGTAGCGGCGCCTTTCCTCGTCGCTCTCGGGAATCACGGCGGGAAGGGACAGGTGCTTGCCGTTCCTGTCCACGGCGACGAAAGTTAAATAAGCCGAGCTGACGTGATGGCAAGTGTCGGCTATGTAGTTTTCCACCCACACCTTGACTCCAACTTCCATGGAAGTGTGAAAAACACGATTCACCGAGGAGCGCAGGATAACCAGGTCGCCGACACGCACGGGGAAAAGGAAATCGAGGTGATCGATGGAGGCAGTGACGACATAGTGTCGCGAGTGACGATGGGCGGCAAGCGCGCCGGCCAAATCGATCCAATGCATGAGACGGCCGCCCAGAAGCGTGCCGAGAGGGTTGGTGTCGTTGGGGAGAACGATTTCGGCCATGTCGGACTGCGAGTCGCGAACGGGCCGGGGCAGAAATGCGTGATCGGAATCGTCCATGGTGTCAGCCTGCAACGGCCGAACCGTTCTTGCGGAGCAGGTAAGATTCGAGGTAGCACTCCGCCATTTTTTGAACGCGGAAGTCGCGATGCGAGGCGGTCCATCGATCGTCGCCGGCATCGTATTCAAGAACCCCGTGATCTCCGGGCCGGTGATCCCTTTCACAGACGTAACAAAGAAGAATGCGCTGGCCGGATTCGCGGGTTACAGTAAAGCGAATGGAGTCCCAGAAATATTGAGCGGGATGCCGGGGACAAGTCCTGGCGTAACCCAGATTGCAGGCGTCGTGCAGTTGCTCCGGGCTGGGAATCTCGCCCTCGTGGCCAGGCGCGGTACAGTAACCTTTCCATCCGCTACCCAGCGGAAGGCGGGAAGGATGAAGCCAGGTGCCGCCCTCGTATTTGCGGGTCGGCATGAAAAAAGGGCATGCCAAAATCTAAACTCCTTGTGTCGGTGACCGACATTGTAACTGCCTAGGTGAGACGCGGGCAATATTGTTACCCCACCAGCTGTCGATGGCACGTGTAGTAATCTCTGATTTGAGGCTTGGCTTATGGATCGAGTCGCAATGCTAAGTGAGATTCTGGCCCAGAATCCGCAAGACGAATTCGCGCGCTATGGGCTGGCGATGGAATATTGCAAGGCCGGCAAAGTGGACGAGGCGCTTGAAGAATTCCGCAAGCTATTGGTTGTAAATCCTGACTATACGGCGGCTTACTTCATGGCAGCCCAGGCACTGACTGCGGCCGGCCGGGTTGACGAGGCGAAGAAAATGCTAAGCGACGGAATCGTTTGCGCTAAACGTTCTGGGAATGCGCACGCGCAATCGGAGATGGAAGCCATGCTGACGGAACTGGGATGAGAAATTGTTGATTGATGATTTTTTTTATTGTTGATGGAAAAAATCTCTAATGCTGATGGCCTGAAACTCACCGTCTCTGGCAATTCATCGCCGAGTTCGCCGAGACTACTACCTAAACTAATCCTTGAAGTGGCCGGACAGCCTATTGCTCGGCTCCCTGTGCCATTCTCCTGATTCTCCACTCCACCACACTGGGAAACAACTGGTACATCTTGACGGCTCCGTGCATGTACCAGGGGACGATCACTTCCCTCTTCTGCCTGATGTACCCCTGAAGAGTAGCCCGAGCCACTCGCGGGGCGGAGATGCCACGCTGGGGGTTGGGACGAAGATCTTTCCCTTCTCTCCCCGGAGCGGCGTGGGATCGAAAATCCGTGCTGACATAACCGGGACAAACCGTCATCACGTGGATGCCTGCAGTGTGAAGTTCGATATTGGCCGCCTTGCCGATGGCATTCATCGCGAATTTCGTGGCGCTGTAGGCAGCGTGATAAGGGAGCGGAATGTGTCCGGCAACGCTCGATATGTTGATGATCGTGCCCGCACCCTGCTGCTTCATGACTGGGATCACGGCCTGCATGGCGTCGATGGCGCCGAAGAGGTTGGCTTCAAACATATCGCGGCAAGCGGCCATGTCCATGGCGGCAACCGAATCCGGCATTCCGTGACCCGCATTGTTGATCCAAACGTCGATGCGGTCGTAGTGATGGAGTGTGAGGCTGAGAACGCGCTCGATCTCTTCTCGATTGCGCACGTCGCAGGCGAGAGCGAGGGTGCGCTCGGCGTGTCCGATGCGGCCGCGGGCAGATTCGGCGCGACTGGCATCGCGGGAGAGCAAAACGACGCTGGCGCCGCGGTCGGCAAAAGCTTTAGCGATGGCCTCGCCGATGCCCATCGAGGCGCCCGTCACCACGACCACTTTTCCGGAGATTTCCATGCCGTGCTTGTAGTCTCCCGGCGGTTTGTAAGTCAAGCTCTGGCGTACAATCGAAGAGTTCACACCGCTGGTGAGCCGGAGGCTTGGTGAAGCCGCTCCTACCCCTGTTTCCTCTCGACGTTGTGCTGTTTCCGGGCACGCCTCTGCCTCTGCACATCTTCGAACCTCGATATAGGGAACTGATCCATGAGTGCCTGGAACAGAAAAAGGTGTTCGGCATCGTGAAGACGGAGGAGGAAGGCTTGGCGGATATCGGGTGTACGGCGGAAATCGTAGCGGTCACCAAGAAGTACCCGGACGGGAAAATGGATATCGTTACCGAAGGGCGCCAACGCTTTGAAGTGCTAGAGATCACCGAAGAACGACCGTTCCTGCAGGCGGAGGTTTTCTATTTTGACGACGAACCGGGACGCGCTACCCAGCAGCAAATCGAACACGCGGTGAAGCTGCACGCGGAGATCATGGCCATGGCGAGTGCCGAGCAGAACCTGCCGGAAGGAGAAGAGAAGATATCCTTTTATCTGGCCGGGTCTTTGCCTTTGGATCTGGACTTCAAACAAACCCTTCTCGAGATGCGCTCGGAGGCCGAGCGGATGGAAGCCATCATCACTGCTTTCGAAGCTATCCTTCCCAAGCTGAAGCGCACCGTGCAGGTCCGCCAGAAGGCAGGCGGGAACGGGCACGCGCAGTGAGAGCGGGCTGTTGAAATTTCGCAACTTCGCAACCACAAGCATACTAAGGTAATGGCGTCATCCTGAGCGGGCTCGAAGCCTGCAAAGAGCCTGCCCTAAGCGAGCGCAGCGAGGCGAGGGATCTTGCGCGCAAGACTGACCTTTAAGTTGTGCGCGCAATGTCGTTTCGCAAACCTTCGTCGGCTCAGGATGAGGCCAGACGATGGGACGCATTGTGCCACGAGGTTCGACGCGAGTGGGGGTATAATCGAAGCCAGAACGGCGGTTTCCCGTGGGGGTTTTTGCGATCATGAGTCTGCCTCGGACGCTCGGCGAGTTGCGCCACAGTCCATTTCCCGAACCACTTCTCAAAACGCGGCACGTGAAGGACGAACTGCGGGAGAATCTGGCCAAGAAGCTGCGCCAGGACGGGCCGATTTTCTCCGGCATCGTAGGTTATGAGGATTCGGTCGTGCCACAGATCGTGAATGCGATCCTGTCGCGGCATAACTTCATTCTGCTGGGATTGCGTGGACAGGCTAAGAGCCGCCTCCTGCGCTCGCTAACCTCGCTGCTGGACGAGCAGATGCCGTACCTTGCCGGCTGCGAGATTCACGACAATCCGTATGCGCCGATCTGCAAGCGCTGCCGCGAACTTGTGCAACAGTGCGGCGATGCGACAGCGATCGCCTATCTGACACCGGAAGAGCGGTACGTTGAGAAACTGGCGACTCCTGACGTCACGATTGCTGACCTGATCGGCGACATCGATCCGATTAAAGCGGCGCGGGGCGGACATGAACTGAGCAGCGAGCTGACAGTACATTACGGACTGCTGCCACGGGCCAACCGCGGCATCTTCGCCATCAACGAATTGCCGGATCTGGCGGGCAAGATCCAGGTAGGCCTGTTCAACATCATGCAGGAAGGCGACGTACAGATTAAGGGTTATCCCATCCGCCTGCCGCTGGATGTTGCCCTGGTGTTCAGCGCGAATCCGGAAGATTACACGGCGCGCGGCAAGATCATTACGCCTCTGAAGGACCGCATCGGCTCGGAGATTCGTACCCACTATCCGGCCACGGTGGAAGAAGGAATTTCCATTACGGCGCAGGAGGCCTGGACTCAGCGAAACGGATATCGCTTGCACCTGCCGAAGTATGTACAGGAAGTGATCGAGCGGATTGCCTTCGTCGCCCGCGAAGACAAGCGCGTTGACAAACGTTCGGGCGTGAGCCAGCGTTTGCCCATCAGCTGCATGGAAAATGTGATTTCCAATGCTGAGCGGCGCGCTTTGCGCAATGAAGAAAAAACCGCGGTGCCGCGCATCAGCGATGTGTATGCAGCCATGCCCGCTATCACCGGCAAGCTGGAACTCGAATACGAAGGCGAAATGAAGGGCGCGGACAACGTCAGCAAAGAACTGATCCGCACCGCCATCGCCAAAACTTTTGACGAATACTTCGCCGGCGTGAACATGCAGCAGGTCGTGCAGTGGTTTGATCTGGGCGGAGAAATTGGTTTGTCGGATAGCGCGGCGGCCCAGGAAGTCTTGAGTGGTTTGAAGGGCATCCAAGGGTTGATGGAGAAACTCGGACCGCTGGAGGTCGGTGGCAAGGATGCTCCGGAGGTACAAGTGTCCGCCGCGGAATTTGTGCTGGAAGGCTTGTACGCGCACAAGCGGATTGGACGCAGTGAAGAGCGGGTGTTCACCGCGGGAGAAAAACAGCCGAAGCGTCCGGAAAAGACCTTAGAGCGAGAGGAACCTCCGTTTCGGGGGAGACGGCCATATAACTGACGCCTCTTTACAGCCGAAGACCCGTGCTCAGAGCCAATTGGAAGCGGGGGCATAACGCGCAGAGTGTCTTTCTGGCCTTTCTGTGTGGGAGGATGACCATGAAGTCGATCGGGGCTCACGTGGTGGGTGTAAATGCCTGTCCAGTGCTGCTCGGTTTGACTCTCACCGTAATTCCTGCTCGATCCCGGCAGTCAATAACCGAGATTCCCGCCTCTACCATCGGCGCCAATACACGTATGGTGCTGGTGGATGTGGTGGTGACCGATAAGAAAGGCCAGCCGGTAACAGATCTGAAGCCGGAAGACTTCATTCTCGAGGAAAACGGCAAGAGGCAGAAGATTGCTGCGTTTACGACTCCGCAAGAGGCGGCTAAAGCCGCAGCCCCCCTTCAATTGGGCCCCGGAATCTATTCCAATCGGCCTGAGCTCCTTTCCCCCGGCGGCCCCATCACCGCTTTCGTGCTGGACGCGGCGAACACGCCGTTCCGGGACCAGGCGTACGGCCGGCTGCAGATGCGCAAGTATGTCGAGGAGCAGAGCAAATCGAACCGGCGCATGGCCGTGCTCACCTTGACTGACGACCTGCAGATGGTGCAGGACTTCACCAGCGATCCTCAGGTGCTGACCGCAGCCTTGGAGCGCTACCGGCCGCAGGAGCCGATGTTGACGGAGAGTCTATCACCCGCGGATATGGACATGGATTCGCAGCCTGGCAAGGACAGGCAGGTTCGCCTTGCCGTTCGCGACAACCGTACGGGATATCTAGGCACGGTCGAGGGGCCCCTTGAGCCCGCAATAGAGGTCCGGCCAACTTATGAAACGCGTTCGCTACAGCAAATACCTTCCTGATCCGGCCAGCGAGATGAGCATGGAAGACCTGCTCAGCGCGCTCTCGGACTATCTGCTGCGAAGCGGGTTCCAGGACTACATGTGGTATGAGCTGCCTGAAGGCGAGCAGACGCTGGACCAATTGCGGAAGATGATCGAGCAGGCACTGATGGAAGGCGATCTGCTGGACGAAGAAATGCGCGATCGCCTTCAACAAATGCAGATGGAAGGCAAGCTCGACGAGCTAGTCGAGAAATTGATCGAGCGCATGGAGCGGGAGGACTACATCTCCATTGATGAGCCGCACGATCCGGCGCGGCAATCGAGCATGGGTGGGCAGATCGGGGAGGCGCAGCAGCAAGCAAAATTCGAGATCACCGACAAGAGTCTGGATTTCCTCGGTTTCAAGACCCTTCGCGATTTGCTGGGGTCGCTGGGCAAATCCAGCTTCGGGCGACATGACACGCGGGACCTGGCAACCGGGATCGAGACCAGCGGGGCGGCAAAAATCTATGAGTTTGGAGACACACTGAATCTCGATATTACGGCAACCCTCTCCAGCGCGATTCAGCGCGAGGGTTTGCAGCTTCCCTTAAATATCGAGTACTCGGACCTGCAGGTGCATCAGTGCGAGTACCAGTCGTCGTGCGCGACGGTCTTGATGTTGGACTGCTCGCATTCCATGATTCTGTATGGTGAGGACAGGTTTACGCCGGCCAAGAAAGTAGCCATGGCCCTGTCGCACCTGATCCGGACACAGTATCCGGGTGATTCGCTTTCGCTGATTCTGTTTCATGACTCGGCTGAGGAAGTTCCGTTGTCACAGCTGGCCAGGGTAAAGGTAGGTCCGTACTACACCAACACGCGAGAAGGGTTGCGGCTGGCACAGCGGATTCTCCAGAAGCAGCGCAAGGACATGAAGCAGATCGTCATGATCACCGACGGCAAGCCTTCGGCGCTGACTCTGGAGGATGGCCGCATTTATAAGAATGCGTTCGGGCTCGATCCGCTCGTAGTGAGTGAAACACTTCAGGAAGTCTCCAAATGCAAGCGGGCCGGGATCATGATCAACACTTTCATGTTGGCCTCCGAATATGGGCTGGTGCAGTTCGTGCAGAAGGTCAGCGAAATGTGCCGCGGGAAGGCGTACTTCACGACTCCTTACACCTTGGGCCAGTACCTGCTCATGGACTACATGTCGCGCAAGACAAAAACCATCCACTGATCACCCGATACGGTCAACGCGCTCGCCTTCTACAGCGGTTGAGCTCCCGCCTCTAGAGCCTATCTTTGGTTCGTTTTCAGATAATGATCCCCCACCAAGATCTGCGCTAGAGCCAAGGCGGGCATCCTGACTGAAAAGGCGCTCATCGTAACGACAAGTGCCCACCGCCCCGGGCTTGGAACCAGAATTGATGTGAGGAGGTCACCAGGAAGGAAATTATTCGGGATGCCGCGCTGCGCGCGGCGATCGCAGAACTGGTCTCGATGGGAGCTGCAGCCCAGAATAGGAGCAAGGACACCAACTCACTGGAGAAAACGTCGAGCCGGACGAGCTCGGGACAACTGAGCGCTGCCGACCAGAATTTCGTCAAGAAAGCCGCGGAAGACGGCTTGGCTGAAGTTGAGTTGGGCAAGCTGGCAACCGAGAAGGCGTCCAGCGACGAAGTGAAGAAGTTTGGGAGGCGAATGGTGGATGACCATGGAAAGGCCCACCATCAACTCCAGCAGTTCGCAGCTAGTAAGGGTGACACTCTGCCCAACGACCTGAATGCCAAGGACAAGGGCGAGAAGGACAAGCTCGCCAAAATCAGTGGCGAGCAGTTCAACCGGGAATATGCGAACTACATGGTTAAGGACCACAGCCATGATGTGGCCGCGTTCCGCCATGAGAGCAAAACGGCCAAGGATAACGACCTCAAGAGCTTAGCTTCACGACTCTGCCACGCTGGAAGAGCATTTGAAGCAGGCGAAGAGCCTCGCTGCCAAGGAGAAGAACGAAGCGCGCAGGGAGAAAAGACAAGCCTTCGCCGAGTCAGAGTACGAGCAATCAATAATTGGGTTGTGAATTTTGTGGGAAGGCGGGTCTGCGAACCCGCCCGGACGGGTTGGAGAGCCGTTCCCCACAAGTGACTTGGCTCCCCGCGTCAGAGACTCAGGGAGTTTTCTTTTGCTCAGCCTTTCCGCCACTCTCGCCACTCTCCTCGGGGTTTGACACCCTTTCGCGGCCCGTCCTATACTGCCGCTCTCGCCACGAATTTCCCTTCCGGAGAGACTGCCATGCTGAAACCCTCGTCGACCCTTCTCCTGTTTGTCATCATCGAAGGTGCGACCCTGAGCGCTGTGCAACCGGGCGCGAACATTCATCAGCCCGGACTGACTCCCCAAAACAGCGGCACGACGCAGGGGCTGATTGCGGTGAGCCCGGTGAACCCGCGTGTGGTCTGGGCATCGGGGCGGGGCGGCACGTTTGTCCTCACCAACGACGGGGGACAAACCTGGAAAGCCGGAGTGGTGCCGGGCGCCGAAAGGCTGCAATTCCGCGACGTGCAGGGCGTGAGCGAAAAGGTGGCGTATCTGTCGTCGATTGGATCGAACCCTGGCGATTTTCGAATTTACAAGACGGTGGATGGTGGAGCGACGTGGACCATGCAGTTTGAGAACCAGACTCCCGGTGCGTTCTACGACTGTGTCGCGTTCTGGACGCCGAAGAGCGGCCTCGCGCACAGCGACTCGGTGAACGGAAAATTTCCTGACCTGCGTACCACGGATGGAATGACGTGGCAGGACATCAGCAACAACATGCCGCCGGCGTTGCCTGGGGAAGCGTCCTTTGCGGCGAGCGGCACGTGCGTGGCAACGCAGGGTGGCAGGAACGCGTGGATTGCGACTGGCGGTTCGACCACGGCGCGCGTGCTGGCCACGAGAGATGGAGGCGATAGTTGGAACGCGTATGCCACTCCGCTGGTCAGCTCGCCGACCGCAGGCGCATTTACCGTGGATTTCCGCGATCCCTGGCATGGCATCGTGGGCGGCGGGGATTTGGACCCGGCTGATCCGAATAACGCCGCGACCTCAGTTTCTTCTGATGGCGGCAAAAGCTGGAAACTTACGAACAAGCCGCCCGTGACGGGCGCCATCTTCGGCTTAAGCTACGTGGGCCGCACCGGCAGCGGCGCTGGAGACAACATAGATCGCGCGGTGGTGATCACGGCCGATACCGGGGGAGCGGCCTGGACCCCCGACGAGGGGAGCACGTGGTTCACTTTGCCCGACGTCAGCGGCTATTGGGCGGTGGCTTTTGCGACTCCGAAAGCGGGCTGGCTGGTGGGAAGAGACGGGCGGATTTTGAAGATCAGCTTTTAGGGATCCTACTCGGAACCCGGCGCGTAGTGCAACCATGACGTTTCATCGACCGGCACTTTCTGCCTTATCGCTAGCTTCCGCTGCCGGGCGGGCAGCGCCAAGATTCGATCACACGATCCACCGCCTCGCGGATGGCGTTACGTGCATCCCTGCGGCTGTAACCGCGCATCCGAGCCGGTCGTAAGGGGTGTGCTTGTGGCGGATGGCGGCAATTACAGCAGCCGTCAATGCATCTTCTTGGAGCGCGCGGCCGGCGGAGGTGCGCCCCACCCGCCCACTGCCACGGACACTGGTATGTGCGGCGATGGCCCGGGCCTCTTCCGGAGGGCAGGCGGGAAACAGTTTAATAATTCTTTCTATCATTAATGCGGTGAGATCACGATCCTGTTTAGCACGCAGCAATCTGTCCCGCTCGCGC
>Ga0209055_1001213_pt1 | contig 17144 bp, 14 predicted proteins | sample GraSoiAngelo_110_FD_185875 | JGI IMG/M metagenome (GOLD analysis project Ga0209055, IMG submission 185875) | Grasslands soil microbial communities from the Angelo Coastal Reserve, California, USA - 14_0903_12_30cm (SPAdes) (version 2) | ecosystem: Environmental > Terrestrial > Soil > Grasslands ... | reverse complement strand
GGTGACGGCCTTTCAGAATGAAGTCCGATGAAAACTGATTCACACCTGGCAGCTCTAGGAGAGGGGGAACACGATGGCGAAAGACAACGGGCAGGAGGAAAACGGCAAGTCCAAACTGAAGCGCAACGAATACGAGAAGGAATTGCGCTGCCTCCAGGCCGAGCTGTGCCACCTTCAGGCCTGGGTGAAAGCCAAGGGTCTGCGGATCATCGTGGTATTCGAAGGACGTGACGGCGCGGGCAAAGGCGGCACGATTCGCGCCATCACCGAGCGTGTCAGCCCCCGCGTGTTCCGCGTCGTGGCGCTACCCGTGCCGTCCGACCGCGAGAAAAGTCAGATGTACGTCCAACGATTTGTCACGCACTTTCCGGCGGCCGGCGAAATCGTCATCTTCGACCGCAGCTGGTACAACCGCGCGGGGGTCGAACACGTGATGGGCTTCATCACCAAGGAACAGTACCACCGCTTTCTCGACCTCTGCCCCGGGGTCGAGAAGTACTTCGTGGAGGGCGGGATTATCCTGATCAAATACTGGCTCGAGGTGAGCAACAAAGAGCAGGAGCGGCGTTTCCATGCCCGTGTCGACGACCCGTTGCGTCAGTGGAAGCTCAGTCCGATGGACCTGCCCTCACGCGAGAAGTGGTATGACTATTCGCGTGCCAGGGACAGAATGTTGGAAGCCACCGATACGAAGGACGCGCCATGGTATATCGTCCATTCGGATAACAAGAAGCGCGCGCGCCTCAATTGCATCACCCATTTGCTGTCGCTGATCCCCTACAAGAAGTTGCCGCGTGACAAAGTGAAGATACCGGAGCGGTCCGACAAGGGCAAATACGACGATGAAGAGACGTTGAAGGGCAGGCGTTTTATCCCCGAGGTATATTGACGCCCATCTCAATTCGACTCACTCAGCGGCCGAGGACCGCCCGAATGGTCTGATTGGACAGGGAGATCACAGGAAGATGAACATGATGGGGATGCGATGTGCCTACTCCGTGAGCTTGTTTGTGCTGGTGAGCCTTGTGGGAGTGGGTATGGAATCCGGTTGTGCTGTGAATCCCGTCAGCGGTCAGCCTGAACTCACACTCATCTCTGAGAAACAGGAGCAAAAACTCGGCGCTGAGGAGGCCAAGAAGGTCGAAGAAGGGATGGGTTTCGCCGACGACTCGGGCTTCACCCCGTATCTCAATCAGCTCGGCCAACGTCTGGCTGAGCATTCTCCCCGCAAGAATGTGGCGTTCCAATTTCAGATTGTCGATATGGCGGAGCCGAACGCTTTTGCGCTGCCGGGAGGGTACATCTATGTGTCGCGCGGGCTCCTGACTCTGACGAATACCGAAGGGGAATTGGCCGGCGTCGTCGGACACGAAATAGGTCATGTCGCGGCAAGACACGCCGTTCAGCGCATATCGAAACAAGCTCCGTTTGCGGTGGTATTCGGCATTGCCTCCGGCATCACCGGGCTGGTCAGTCCAAGAGTCGGTGATCTCCTGGGCGGCATCGGGGATCTTGCACAGAGCGCCATCTTCTCACCCTACAGCCGCTCTCAGGAGACTGAAGCCGACGAGGTCGGCCAGCAGATCGCTGCAGAAGCAGGCTGGAACCCAGTCGAGTTGTCCACATTTCTCGCCACTCTGGAACGCGAGGTCGTGTTGCATGAGAAACAACCTCGAAAACCGAGCTTCTTTGACTCACATCCCCCGACGCCGGACCGCGTGGCAAATACGGCCCGCCATGCCAAATCGCTGACTCGCGCTACGCGGGACCCGATCAGTCCGACACGTGAGGCCTATCTGGCCAGGCTGAACGGCCTCGTCGTCGGACCGCGCGCGGCCAACGGCATTTTTCGCGAGAGCGCTTTCCTCCATCCGGACCTGAATGTCTTCTTGAAGTTTCCAGGCAAGTGGGCACATGAAAATGCTCCGGGGAGAATTGTCGCTGCCGCGCCGAATGGAGACGCAGCGATGGTTCTTCAGGTCGTCGCGAAAGGTGATGACCCTCTCGAGGGGGCGCGTGTGTTGGGTCAAGCCCAAAAAATCGATTTGGCCGCCAAGGCCGAGACCCTCACCATCAACGGGCTTCGAGCAGCGCGAGCTGTGTTTCCCGCCGATAGCAAAGCACACCTCGAGCTGACTTGGATTGCCCATGGAGGGCTGATCTTTCAACTGGTAGCCGTCGCCTCTGCGGACCGGTTCAAAGACCTTCAGCCGGCGTTCAAGTCCGTGGCCGGGAGTTTTCGACCATTGTCGGCCTCCGAACGTGCAGGAATCACCGAACACCGGGTCCGGTTGATCACCGCCCGCACGGGTGAAACGATCGAGGCCTTGGCCACTCGTGCCCATTCCGCCTGGAAGACAGAGGAAGTGGCAGTCGCCAATGGTCTCGCTGCAACCGCACAGCTCCGCCAAGGGCAGGTCATCAAAGTTGCGGTTGAAGAACCGTATGAGACAGAAGGGTCGCGGCGATAGGGGGACAAGGTGGCACGATCACGAATCGGGCGGTCAGCGCATGGCAAACTCCAGTGCATAACTGCTGCGGTTTCGTCCAGGGAAATTTTTTATAGATCAAATCTTGTGGGCATTGTATAAGAATTCAAAAAGCGGGCCTGGATCAGCGTACAGGGTGTCTAATTCGCCGCGGTTTAACATAATGTCCTCACTCATCGCCTGCCGTGAATGTGACCTGCTGCAGCGGGAAATTGTGCTGCCGCCAGGCGGTACGGCCTGTTGCAGCCGGTGCGGCGCGATCCTCCACCGCAGCAAGCCCGATAGTCTCGACCGCACGCTTGCATTCATGGTAGGGGCCGCCGTGCTGTTCATCCTGGCAAATGTGTTCCCGGTCGTCGGGCTCGAGGCGCAAGGCAACCGGACCTCGACGACGCTGTTCGGCACGGTGCGCACGCTTCATGACCAGGGCATGACGAGCGTGGCCGTGCTCGTGTTCGTCACGACAATCCTGATGCCAGCGCTCGACATCGGGGCCATGCTCTACATGCTGCTGCCGATCAGGCTCGGGGTTGTCCCGAAGGGACTACCGGCCATGTTCCGCCTCGTCCAGACGGTACGGCCGTGGGGTATGGTCGAGGTGTTCATGCTCGGAACTCTGGTGTCGCTGGCGAAGCTCTCGCACATCGCGGCCGTCCGGCCGGGCATTGCACTGTGGTCGTTCGGGATGCTGATGTTCCTTGTCGCCGCCGCCGCCGTATCCTTCGAGGCCCATGACTTCTGGGCACAGGTCGCCGCGGCCGGGCGCCGTGGGCGGCGTTTTCATGCGAAGACCGCCGGGATGGAGACCGCGAGATGACCACCACGACCGCAGCCGAAGCGGGGATGCTTGGCTGCCACGCCTGCGGCCTTCTTAGCAGACCATCGGCCGCGGGTCACACTCTAGAGTGCGCGCGTTGCGGGGCGAGCCTGCACGTCCGCAAGCCGTATAGCATCTCCCGCACATGGGCATTCCTCATGGCCGCTGCCATCCTCTACATCCCGGCGAACGTCCTGCCGGTCATGGAGACCGGCTCGCTGTTCGGCGCGCAGAAGGACACGATCCTGAGCGGCGTCGTGTACCTCTGGACCTCAGGTTCGTGGCCCCTGGCGGCGATTATTTTTGTCGCGAGCATCATGGTGCCGGGCGGGAAGCTGCTCGCGCTGACCGTGCTGCTTGTCTCGGTGCAGCGCCGGTCTTCTTGGAACCCATTGGAGCGCACCAAGTTGTACCGGATGGTGGAACTTGTCGGCCGCTGGTCCATGGTGGATATCTACGTCGTCGCGATCCTCACCGCGCTCGTCCAGTTCAAGGCGCTGGCGACGATCAAGGCCGGACCGGGAGCGATCGCGTTCGGCGCGGTGGTGGTGCTGACGATGTTCGCGGCGGAGTCCTTTGACCCTCGCCTGATCTGGGACCCCTTGGAGGAACGCCAACGCCATGGCTGAGGCTCCGCAAGACTTCGACCTCCCCGAAGCCGTCGCCGCCTCGAAACGTCGCTGGTCGCTGTCCATCGTCTGGGCCATCCCCATCGTGGCCGCACTCGCCGGCGGGTGGCTGGCGTTCAAGGCCATCAGCGAGCAGGGGCCGACGATCACGATCACCTTCAAGACCGCGGAAGGGCTTGAGGCGGGCAAGACGAAGATCAAGTACAAGAACGTGGATGTCGGGGAGGTGAAGCAGATCGCGCTCAGCCGCGATGCGTCGGAGGTCGTGGTCACGGCGGAGGTGGTGAAGGGAGCCACGCCCTACCTCGTCGAAGACACGCGCTTCTGGGTCGTGCGGCCGCGCATCGGCGCCGGCGGGGTCTCCGGACTGGGGACGCTATTCTCGGGCGGTTATATCGGCGCCGATGTCGGCAAGTCCTCGCAGGCCCGCCGCAAGTTCACCGGCCTTGAGGTTCCGCCGGTCTTCACCTCAGACGTGCCGGGCCGCCAGTTCGTATTGCGCGGTCACGATCTTGGCTCGGTCGGCATCGGCGACACAGTCTTTTTCCGCCGCGTGCAGGTCGGCCAAGTCACGGCGGCGGAGCTGGACAAGGATGGCAATGGCGTGACCGTGAGGATTTTCGTCAACGCGCCTTACGATCAATACGTCACGACGAATACGCGATTCTGGCACGCCAGTGGCATCGACCTGTCGCTCGATGCGGGTGGATTTAAGGTCCACACCGAATCCCTGGCCGCGATTATTCTTGGCGGGATTGCATTCCAGACGCCACCCGGCATAGCGGTGTCGGCCCCAGCCGAAGCGGATGCGGTTTTCACCCTCTTCAGTGACCGGGCTCAGGCGATGAGGCTCCCGGACACGACTGTCAAATCCTATGCTGTCGTGTTTGACGAATCCCTCCGCGGACTCGAACCGGGATCGCCGGTGGACTTCCGGGGTGTGCTCCTGGGTGAGGTCAAGGAGATAGGCGTCCAGTACAACCCGGTCGGGAAACAGATTCAAATGAGGGTTGAAGTCCTCATCTTTCGCGATCGTTTGATCTCGCGCATGAAAATGATGGCCCCGGAGGCGAAGGATCCAAAAGCCTTTGTGGACACACTGGTCGTGCATGGCCTCCGCGCGCAACTCAGGACCGGGAACCTGCTGACCGGCCAACTCTATGTTGCGATGGATTTTTTCCCTACGGCGAAGCCCGCGGCAATAGATTGGACCAAGGAGCCGCCTGAGTTGCCGACCATGCCGGGCGGCCTGCAAGAGTTGCAGGCGTCAGTGACCGGCCTCGCAAGGAAGCTGCAAAAGATCCCCTTCGAACAGATTGGCGCCGACGTGCATCAGGTGTTGCAGAGTGCGGATAAGCTCGTCAACCGGCTTGACGCGGAGGTGGCGCCCGAGGCACGTGCGACATTGGCTGAGGCGCGCAAGACGCTCGGTACAGCCGAGCGCACCCTCAATAGGGATGCGCCGCTGCAGGTGGACGCGCGCCAGGCGCTGCGTGAGATCAGCCGGGCTGCTCAGGCACTGCGCGCGCTCTCGGACTATCTCGAGCGCCATCCGGAGGCGCTGATTCGTGGCAAGAGGGAGCAGAAACCATGACGCGCGCCCTCCTCGGCATTGCCTTGTCATCTCTCTTTGCAGCGATGCTGGGGGGGTGCGGCAGCTCGCCAGAACCACGCTTCTATACGCTGAGTGCCGATGGGAACCCGGAAAGTGACCACAGCGAGAAAGCCATGGCGGACTACAGCGTCTCCGTTGGCCCGGTCACGCTCCCCGAGATCGTGGACCGCCCTCAGCTCGTGGTCCGCGTCGGGGCGAACCAGGTTGCCTTACTCGACGACCACCGTTGGGCCGAGCCGCTGAGGGACGGGATCCCACGCGTGGTTGCAGAGAACCTCGCGCAATTACTCGGCGCGAGGCAGGTTGTGAGCTATCTCAACAATGTCAGTTTCGATCCTGAGTATCGCGTACTCCTGGATATCCAGCGCTTCGAGTCGATGCCTGGCCAGACCGTGACGATCGATGCGCTCTGGACAGTCCGCCCTGCCTCCGGCGGCGAGCCGAAGAGAGGCCGCTCGGCGGCGCGAGAGCAGACCGGCGGCGACGGCTACGACGCTCTTGTAACGGCTTATGGCCGCGCATTGGCCACGGTGAGCCGCGACATCTCGGAGGCCATCCGTTCGATCGAGATGGCCCAACCAAGACAGGGAGTCGGGAAATGAAAGTGCCGGCAACGGCAAAAAGACTGATCTCATCACAACTTAAAAGGAGGAACCATGAAAACAGTTGCCATTGTAGCCCTTGCCCTCGGCGTCGCAATCGCAACGCCGTTATACGCCCAGGATGCCGGGAATACCAACATGGAGATCTTGCTTCAGAAAGTCAAAGCGGACAAGAAGCTGCTGGTCGCAAGCAACATGGGGTTGAGCGATGCGGAGGGCCAGAACTTCTGGCCGCTCTATGACGCCTATCAAAAAGAGTTGGAGGAAGTCAATCAACGGCTCGACAGGACGATCAATGAGTACGCCGATGCGTACAATGCGGGCCAGGGCACAATCTCAAACGAGACGGCCAAGAAACTGTTGAACGACGCGTTGTCGGTTGAAGAAGCGGAAGTGAAGCTCAAACAGGCCTACGCGGAGAAGATCGGAAAGGTGCTGTCGGCGACGAAGACTGCCCGGTACATCCAGATGGAGACCAAGATGCGGGCCGTCATCAAAGTCGAGCTGGCCAAGTCGATCCCGCTCGTCTACTAAACGGTCGGAACTCATCGGATGGCGATGAACTTCACACTCCAAACTCTGAGGGTGCAGGATGATAATGAGAGGATGAGAAAAGGGGACAGGCTACTTTGTTGAGACTCCTTGTCTATGGACTGGCCGCGCTCGCGCTGACCTTTGCGCGCCCCCTCAGTGCTGCGCCGGATCGTCCTTACAAGGAGAAGTTTCTTTCTGATGAGGCACTCGATATTCTTGGGCAGGATGCGAAGGTCGGGAAGATTGATGCCGACCTGTTCAACCTCTTTATAGAAGCTCAGGTGTACAAATAGAAGTTTGGCCTCAGACAGAGTCTATTCCCGGTTCGAACACTGTTCCGGCTCACAAAGGCATGGAAGAAAGGAGAGCTGCGATGAACCGATGCACGATCCAAGCTGTCGCGATTGGTTGCATACTGTGGGGGGCGCCGACTCCGGCCTGGTGCAAGGAGGCGAAACCGGCCGCGGCGCCCATTCTCACGCTCGAGCAGGCGGTGGATCTGGCCATGCAGAACAATCGTCCCCTGAAGACCGCAACACTGGAAGTGGAAAAAGCCGAGGACACAACCGATGCCGCGCGCACCAGGCGTTTTCCTGCGCTCAACATTTTAGGCATCTCGGGCTCACGGCTCTCGGAATCAAAATTCGAGTTTAATCAGGGCGCCTTCGGGACGTTCCCCGGCATCGGACCGGTGCCCGGCGCCAATACTGAGATCAAGGAACCTCCTCGCTGGTCCACCTTTGTGTTAGCCAGCGCGATCCAGCCCCTGACGCCGCTCTTGCGAATCAACGAAGGCATCCGGCTCAGCGAGGTGACAGAGCAGGTGGCTCAGGAACAACGGCGGGAGCAACTGCACGCGGTCGTCAACCAGGTGAAGCGGGGGTATTTCCAGGCGCAGCAAATCCAGACTGCGCTGGAGGCGACCGACGAAGCGATCAAATCTCTGCAAGAACTTGATCGGATTGTCCAGGAACAGGTGACACAGCGCAAGGCACTGCGCGCAGACAGTCTGGAGGTCAAGACCCGTCTCGCGGAGGCAACGCACAGGGCCGTGACATTGGACAGTGATCTGGCCTCACAGAAGGAACGGCTCAATGATCTGCTCGGACGGGAGGTTCGGAGCGAATTCAGTCTGGAGCCAGTGTCGATCATTTCAACGTCCCACCTCGACGCCGAGACGGTGGTGACTCGGGCGCTGCAGCGGCGGCCGTCGCTGAAGACTGCGCGGTTGCGCGTGCAGCAGGCAGAACACGACAAGCGCATCAAGGCGCTCCACTATGTTCCCGATTTATCCGTGATCGTTGCCCATGCACAGGCGGTCAATATTGGTCAGGTGCTTCCTACTCAGATCTCGGTGGCCGGTTTTCTCCTCAGTTGGGAAGTCTTCGACTGGGGTCGAAAGCAGCGTGAGCTGGCTGAGAAACGCCGTGCTGTTGATCAAACGCTGCTCGGAGTGCTTGAAGCGGAGGCCCAGGTTGCGGTTGAGGTGAGACATCTGCTACGTAACCTGGAAGACGCGCAGAGTCTCTTGCCTGTGAAGCGGTTGGCCCAGGAGGCGGCGCAAGAGAAGTTGCGCGTGACCATGAACCGCTATACTCAGAAGGCCGCATTGTTGCAGGATGTCCTCCAGGCGCAGTCGGCGCTGGCCGACGCCAACCACCAATACCAGCAAGCAATCCTTGGCGTGATGACGGCGCAGGCTGACTTTGAAAAGGCCATTGGTGAGGAATGAAGATCGTGCCTGACGCACCTGTAGCTGACAAGCCGGCTGCGCCTGCAGCCGACAAGCCGCCATTGCCTGCACAGCCACAGACAAGCGATCGCCCACGTGCCGGAAGCCGCCTTCTGGCCAAGCTGCGCGCTCTCGTGATTCCCATTGCAGTCTTGCTGCTCGCGGTGGGGATCGTGGTCCTCATCACGACCCGGTGGAACTCGTGGGTTGGCGGCCGATCAACACAATCGACAGACGATGCCTATGTCCGGGCCGATGTCACGCCGCTGAGCACCAAGATCTCTGGCATTGTGTCGGTGGTCGCGGTCGAGGACTACCAGCAAGTCAAGGCCGGTGATCTCCTCGTGCAGATCAAAGACGACGATTTTCGCGCGCAAGTGGAGCAGGCCGAGGCCGGCGTGCTCGCGGCACAGGCCGCGTTGGAAAACAACCACCGCCAAAAAGAATTGCAGGCCAGCAAGATTGCGCAGGCACAGGCCAACATCAACGCCGCGAGAGCGGATGTCGAGCGCACCCGGCTCGAACGACTCCGCGAGGAAGCATTGGAGAAAACAGGGTCAAGCACACACCAGAAGCTGGAGCAAGCGGTGGCGGATGAAGAACGCCTGCGGGCGACGCTGATCAGCCGCCAGGCCGAACTGGACACCCAGCGCAGGCAGGTGGCGGTATTGGATGCTCAAGAAAATCAACTGAAGGCGGACATGAGCGCAAAGGAGGCGGCGGTCAAGCTGGCTCGGATCAACCTCGACTACACGCGGATCGTGGCGCCGACCGATGGGATAGTGGGAGAGCGAAAGGTTCGGGCCGGCCAACTGGTGAGTCCAGGGACTCAGGTGATCTCGCTGGTGGGACAGACGGTTTGGGTCGTCGCAAACTATAAGGAGACGCAACTGAGAAATGTCCGAGCAGGGGACAAGGCGGACGTGATAGTAGACGGCGTGCCGGGTGTGGTGTTCACCGGTCGTGTCGAGACAGTTTCTCCTGCCAGTGGATCACAGTTCAGCCTGCTCCCACCCGACAATGCCACAGGCAATTTCACTAAAATCGCGCAGCGAATCCCGGTCAAGATCGTCCTGGATCCCAAACAGGCTCTGACCGAACGCCTTCGCCCGGGGATGTCGGTGATCGCGACCATCAAGACGAAGCCATGACCGCGACTACGAGCGCCGCTCCATCGCCGTCACTCGTCCAATCGAGATTCGCGGTTAAGCCCAATGTCTATATCGGGACCCTCGGTGTGTTTCTCGGTGCTGGCATCGCGTCCTTGAGCGCACGTCTGGTCGGCGTCGGTCTTCCCGACCTTCGCGGCGCTCTTGGATTTGGAGTTGACGAAGCCGCCTGGATTCCGACCGCCTACGACATGGCCCTCATGTTCATGGGTCCCTTTTCGGTCTACCTCGGCGGACTCTTGGGCGTCCGGCGGGTGCTGCTCGCGGCGGCCACCGTGTTTGTTCTCGTCTCGATCCTGCTGCCGTTCTCTCCGAACCTGGGCACGATGCTTGTTTTGCAGGCGATCAGCGGGCTGTCGTCCGGCACCTTCTATCCGCTGACGTTGAGCTACGCGCTCCGCGGTCTGCCGCTGCGCTATACCATTTACGGAATCGGCGTGTATTCGATGGACATCATCGGCGCGCTGAATATCGGGACGCCGCTGCAGGCATGGTATATGGAGAATTGGTCCTGGCGCTGGATTTTCTGGCACAGCGCACTCGTGACGCCGCTGATGATGCTCTGCATTTATCTTGCGATCCCGCACCCGCCGAAGCGCACCGGTCCGAGGCCGGACCTGAGTTGGCGGGGTTTCCTCTATGCGAGTGTCGGCCTGAGCCTGATCTACGGCGCGCTTGAGCAAGGCGAACGTCTGGACTGGCTCAACTCCGGGGTGATCGTCGCGATGCTGGCGGCCGGAGTATTCCTGCTCCTTGCCGCCGTCATCCGGCGATGGATGTCGCCGAACCCTATGGTGAATCTCCCATTTCTCGCATACCGGAACACCCTGATTCTCGGCGCCGGCCTGTTCTCGTTTCGTTTTACGCTGCTCGCGATCTCGTTCCTGATTCCTGCGTACCTCGGGGCGATCCAAAGCTACCGCCCGCTGCAGACAGGCACCGTGCTTCTCTGGGTGCTGGTGCCGCAGTTTGCGATGGGTCTGATCGCCGCCCAGCTCATGCGATGGCTCGACGGACGCCTGATCTTCGCGCTTGGCTTTGCCACCGTTGCGGTCGCGTGCCTCATGAACGCGCAGTTAACCAGCGCGTGGGCGGGTGGGAATTTCTGGTGGCCGCAACTTGTAATCGCGGCAGGATTGTCCTTCGCCATGGTCGGGCTGATTGGGATGATCGCGCAGCAGGCGCTGACGACAGGCGCCATCGCCAGGCCCTTCGACATTCTGACCTATTCGGCCTATTTCCATGTGATCCGGTTGTTTGGCGGCGAGCTTGGGGCGGCCTTCATGCAGCGCCTTGTGTCGGTCCGCGAAAAATTCCATTCGAGTATGATAGGGCTGCACGTCGAGGCTGGAAACTGGTTGACGGACGAGCGGCTGCGGATGCTCACCGGCGGCCTGTATCCCGGTTCGTCCGGTCTGGAGGAATCCCAGGAACGGGCGATAGCGCTGCTTTCGGCCCAGGTCAAAAAGCAGGCATATACCCTCGCCTACATCGATGGTTTCCTGATGATCGCCTGGCTGTGTGTCGGGATGATTATTCTGATCGCCTGCATGAAACCGATGAGGATTCATTTTGATTCGTCTTCAATCGAGCCACCCAAGTGATTCGGCCTCTGGTGTCGGTGGTCCAGCTCTCCAAGGCGCTGGGCGGGGGCTGGGATGAAAGAGGGAGGCCATAATTAGCAACACGACAGGTCAACGATTCCTTGTCCGTGGTCTGGCCTTGTTCGCGCTCGCCATCGCTTCAACCGTTGCTGCTGCCGACGAGTCAGTTCCACGGTCGCCCAGGGCATGGGCGGGCTGGGCCGGCTGGACCCCACGACGGGACAGGTCCGCCGTATCAAGCTGGGCGACAGGTCGCGGCCGCACGGTGTGATCGTCGGTCCGGATGGCGCGCCCTGGATCACTGACGGCGGCCTGAACGCTATCGTGCGCGTCGATCCCGCGACGGAGAAAGTCAGCATATATCCGCTGCCGCCCGGACGGGAAGGGGCGAATCTGAACACCGCTGCTTTTGATAAGCGTGGCGTGCTGTGGTTCACGGGCCAGAGCGGCATCTACGGGCGGCTCGATCCCAAGGTCGGCAAAGTCGAAGTGTTCGACGCCCCCAAGGGCCCGGGACCTTACGGGATCACCGCCACTCCGTATGGAACCGTGTACTATGCTTCACTTGCGGGAAGCCACATCGCGCGCCTCGACCCGTTCACCGGCGCCGCGACGGTGATCGAGCCGCCGACGCCGAACCAGGGCGCGCGCCGAGTGTGGGCGGATTCGAAGGGGAACGTCTGGGTCAGCGAGTGGAATGCGGGGCAGGTTGGTCGGTATCACCCCGCCACCAACGCCTGGAAAGAATGGAAGCTGCCGGGGAAGAACCCGGGGGCCTATGCCGTCTATGTAGACGATCAGGACAAGGTGTGGCTCAGCGACTTCGGCGCGAACGCGCTCGTGCGTTTCGATCCAGTGAAGGAAGCCTTTGAGGTCTTCCCGCTGCCGAGTCCCGGTGCGAACGTGCGCCAGCTCCTGGGTCGTCACGGCGAAGTCTGGGGCGCCGAATCCGGCGTGGACAGGCTGGTGGTCTTGCGCTTACCATAGGTTCAATCCTGACCTGGGACTGTCCCCTTTCTTCAATCCCGAATGCTGACGTAATTACTGATGAAGGTCTTGGCGCTCAACTGTGGCAGTTCGTCCCTCAAGTTTCGACTGGTTGGTGTTCCGCAAGAAGGGGGGGATCAGGCCGTTCTAAGCATGGTGATCGGCGGAGAAGTGAAAGGCATCGGAGGCCGATCAAGCCTTCATCTGACAATCGGTGACGCTGCTCCGCAGCAGAGCCAGGGTGTTGTGAGGCATCACCAACAGGCCGTGCAATGGGCCTTTGAGCAGTTGGCAGGCCAGACCATCGACGCGGTCGGTCACCGGGTCGTACATGGAGGCGAATCCTTTGTCGAGTCAGTTCGGATCGATACCCACGTGCTAGCCCAGATCGAACAGCTGACTGAGTTGGCGCCGCTCCATAATCCACTATCCGTGATAGGCATCCGTGAAGCGCGGCGGCTCTTGGGGGATCAGGTGCCTATGGTCGCGGTGTTTGATACGGCTTTTCATCGGTCTATGCCGGCCTATGCTTCGACCTATGCGATTCCTCATGTTATGGCCGACCATTACCGCATCCGGCGATATGGATTTCACGGGATCGCCCACGCCTCTGTGGTGGCTCGCTACGCCGCGTTCACAGGACGAGCACTTGAACACGTGCGTCTGATTACGCTGCATCTCGGACACGGCTGTTCCGCGGCCGCCATCCGGAACGGCCGGTCGATCGATACCTCCATGGGGTTCACCCCGCTCGAGGGCTTGGTCATGGGTACTCGGTCGGGCGATGTGGATCCCGCGATCATGAGCTATCTTGGCCGTCGTCAAGGGATTCAACCCGACAATGTGGAGCGGATGTTGAACGAGCAATCAGGGCTTCGTGGCTTATCGGGCCTGTCGGATGATATGGCGGTCTTGCTGGAGGCTGAAAGACAGAACCATCCGCGAGCCAAAATGGCCCTCGAGGTTTTCTGCTATCGCGTTCGCAAGTATCTCGGCGCCTATCTGGTTGCTTTGGGAGGAGCCGACGCGGTCATCTTTAGTGGCGGCATCGGGGAACACGCTCCGGAGATCCGCGGCCGCATCTGCCAGGATATGGAGTGGTGCGGCCTGCGGCTTGATCCCGAACGCAATGCTGCCGCAGTTGGACTGAAGGATGGCGACATCGTACGCCTCAGCCCTGACGGGAGTGGCATGGCCGCGTATGTGGCGGCAGTGGATGAAGAGACCGAGATCGCGCGGGAGACCGTGCGGTGCTTGAAGGCCTGATCGCCGGCATAGGTCGATCTGAACGTCACTGTCGGATGCCCGGTCGCAATTGGCTAGGAAGCACCGGCGAGGAGGATGATGCATGAACCGGAAGACCAGGAAGAACCCAAAACGGCAAAGGCCGACCGCAACCCTATCCGCTGAGGAGGTTGCGGCTATCGACCGATACTGGCGTGCGGCCAATTACCTGTCGGTCGGGCAAATCTATCTCCTCGATAACCCACTGTTGAAGCAACCGCTGAGCCTGGAGCACATCAAGCCGCGACTGCTGGGGCATTGGGGCACCACGCCAGGCTTGAACTTTATTTACGTGCACCTCAATCGCGTCATCAAGAAATACGACCTGAACATGATCTACATCGCCGGTCCTGGTCACGGCGGTCCCGGCCTTGTCGCCAACACCTATCTGGAAGGGACCTATAGTGAGGTCTATCCGAACATCTCGCGGGATGTAAAGGGGATGCAGAAATTGTTCAAACAATTTTCGTTCCCCGGTGGGATTCCAAGCCACGTCGCGCCTGAGACCCCTGGGTCCATCCACGAAGGAGGAGAACTGGGCTATGCCGTCTCTCATGCGTATGGAGCGGCCTTCGACAATCCCGATCTCATTGTGGCCTGCGTGGTAGGCGATGGAGAAGCCGAAACTGGACCGCTCGCCGCGTCCTGGCACTCCAACAAGTTCCTCAATCCGGTCAACGATGGTGCCGTCTTGCCGATTCTGCACCTCAACGGTTACAAGATCGCAAATCCGACGGTCCTTGCGCGGATCAGCCATGAGGAGCTGGAGCAGTTCTTCATCGGCTATGGGTACAAGCCGTACTTCGTCGAGGGGGACGAGCCCGAACGAATGCACCGATTGATGGCCGCCACTTTGGATGCCGTCGTCACCGAGATTCAGGCCATCCAGGATCAAGCACGGAGAAAGAAGGATGCAACACGCCCGCGGTGGCCGGTGATCATCCTCCGCACGCCAAAGGGCTGGACTGGTCCCAAGGAAGTGGACGGCAAGCGGACGGAAGGCTCCTGGCGGTCCCATCAGGTCCCTCTCGCCGAGATGGCCAGCAAGAAGCAGCACATCGCGCTGCTGGAAAAGTGGATGAAGAGCTACAAGCCCCAGGAGCTCTTTGCTGAGACTGGGCAACTGCGTCCGGAATTAGCTGAGCTTGCGCCCCAAGGGAGCCGTCGCATGGGGGCCAATCCCCATGCCAATGGTGGCTTGCTGCTCAAGGATCTCAAGATGCCGGACTTCCGGGACTATGCCGTGAAGGTGCCGAAGCCAGGTGCGGTGGTCGCTGAAGCTACCCGTGTCATGGGCGGCTTCCTGCGTGACGTCATCAAGGCGAATAGGGAGGCGCGCAATTTCCGGTTGTTCGGCCCAGACGAGACGGCCTCGAACCGCCTCGACGCGGTGTTTGAGGTGACGGATCGGGTCTGGGAGGGGAATCGTCTTCCTGAGGATGACGATCCCGATGCTCACCTGGCTCCGGAGGGGCGGGTGATGGAGATCCTGAGTGAACACACCTGCCAGGGTTGGCTGGAAGGGTATCTCCTTACCGGTCGCCACGGCTTGTTTTCCACGTATGAGGCCTTTGCGCATATCGTGGATTCCATGTTCAACCAACATGCCAAGTGGCTCAAGACGACGAGTAAAGAGATTCGCTGGCGTCGCCCCATCGCCTCACTCAATTATCTGTTGTCGTCCCACGTGTGGCGTCAGGACCACAATGGATTCTCGCATCAAGATCCGGGGTTCATTGATCATGTGGTGAACAAGAAGGCCGACGTCATTCGGGTGTACCTACCCCCTGATGCGAACACGCTGCTGTCCGTAACCGATCACTGCCTGCGAAGCCGTAACTATGTGAACGTGATCGTGGCTGGGAAACAGCCAGCCTTGCAGTACCTAGACATGGAGGCGGCCATTAAGCACTGCACGGCCGGCATCGGGATTTGGGAATGGGCAAGCAACGATAATTTCGGCGAGCCCGACGTCGTGATGGCTTGTTGTGGCGACGTTCCCACTCTGGAAACCCTGGCGGCCGTCGACCTGCTCTGGAAGCATGTGCCCGCTCTCAAAGTGCGAGTGATTAACATCGTCGATCTGATGAAGCTACAGCCGCAAAGCGAGCATCCGCACGGGTTGCCGGACAAAGACTTCGATGCGCTATTCACTACCGACAAGCCGATCATCTTCGCCTTTCACGGCTACCCTGGGCTGATCCATCGTTTGACCTACCGAAGGACCAATCACAAGAACCTCCATGTCCGGGGCTACAAGGAAGAAGGCACCACCACGACGCCGTTTGATATGGTGGTTCTCAACGATCTCGATCGTTTCCATCTGGTCGTAGACGTGATTGAACGAGTGCCGAAGCTGGGGCTGACCGCTGCCAATTCCAAACAGGCGATGCTGGATAAGCGCTTGAAGCACAAGGAATACGTCGCCAAATACGGCGATGATCTGCCGGAGATTCGAGACTGGAAGTGGCCCTATGGGTAGAGGGGACTGACGTCGCAACCAGTGATGGGATGATCCTCGCCGGCGACATTGGTGGAACGAAGACGGTCCTGGCTCTTTTTGAAGAGGAAGGACCGACGATGAGGGAGCCCTCGCACCAGGAGACATTCCCCAGTCGGCAATACTCCACGTTCGTCGATGTGCTCAGCGGCTTCGTCAGTCACTCGCCGCGGGTCCGTATTCGCGCAGCCTGCTTCGGCGTTGCCGGGCCTGTCGTTGACGGCCGGTCCCGCACCACCAATCTTCCCTGGCTTCTCGACGAGCGTGACTTGCAAGCGCATCTCGGAATTGAACAGGTACGCCTGCTCAATGACGTGGAAGCAGCGGCTTATGGGATGCTTCATCTGCAAGAAGATGAATTCTCCGTGCTGAATCCTGAATCCGAGCCCGGCAGAAAGGGCCATGCCGCCCTGATCGCCGCTGGCACCGGCTTAGGGGAGGCCATTCTGTATTGGGATGGCCGCCGCTACCACCCTATGGCGTCGGAAGGAGGGCACGCCGATTTTGCCCCGCAGTCCGACGAAGAGATCGCGCTCCTGAAATACCTCCGCACGCAGATCGGTCACGTCAGTTACGAGCGCATCCTGTCGGGCCCGGGCTTGTTTGCCTTGTACACATTCCTACGGGACACCGGCTACGCCGCCGAGCCGCCCTGGCTGCGGGAAAAGGTTCAAACCGGCGACCCCAGCGTCGCCGTGACTGAGATCGGGCTCGCCGGGGGACACCCGCTCTGCACGGAAGCCCTGACACTGTTCTCGCGCATCTATGGAGCAGCTGCCGGCAATCTGGCCTTGCATGTCTTGGCGTATGGCGGCGTCTATGTCGGAGGAGGCATCGCGCCCAAGATCGTGACCAAATTGAAGGATGGGAGCTTCATGGAAGGGTTTACGCGCAAGGGCCGGTATGTGGGGTTTCTGAAGGGCATCCGTGTTAGTGTGGCGCTCAATCCATTGGCCCCGCTGATCGGTGCGGCCAACTTCGCCAAATCATTGTGATGAAGCTCCTGTTCGAATGGCCTCGAGGAAAGTAGCTGGAGAAGGATGCGCTATGGCGCTCAAGAACGTCGTCTTTCTCTTCGATGTAGACAATACGCTGCTTGATAACGATCGAATCACTGCCGATCTGAAGCGTCATTTAGATCGCGAGGTCGGACACGAGCGGCAGCAACGCTACTGGGCAATC
>Ga0209055_1001211_pt1 | contig 17160 bp, 12 predicted proteins | sample GraSoiAngelo_110_FD_185875 | JGI IMG/M metagenome (GOLD analysis project Ga0209055, IMG submission 185875) | Grasslands soil microbial communities from the Angelo Coastal Reserve, California, USA - 14_0903_12_30cm (SPAdes) (version 2) | ecosystem: Environmental > Terrestrial > Soil > Grasslands ... | reverse complement strand
GTCACAGTGCTGATGCTCGCCGCAGGGCTTGGCCGGGAAGGTTATGTGCGCGCGCTGCTTGAGGCGGGAGCGGATCGAAACCGTCCCACGAAACGCGACAAGATGATTGCGTTATACATTGCTGCCGAGACCGGGCAGTGGCGATGCACACAAATCCTTCTCGGCAGTGGGCCGTCCCCGGATCAACTGCACATCGAAATCTCGCTCGCTTCGCAAAGCGCCGCTCTCATTAAAAACGGCGTGCCGATATTTCGCACCGAATGTTCGACCGGGCGGCAAGGGTACTCCACACGCGCCGGTCGCTTTGTCATTACCGATAAAGAGCGGAACCATCGTTCCACGATCTACAAAGTGGACATGCCCTATTTCATGCGGCTCAGTTGCCTCGATTTCGGAATGCATGCCGGGGTGGTGCCGAATTATCCCGCATCGCACGGCTGCATCCGGTTGCCTGCGGAGGCTGCCCGCAAGTTCTTCTCCGAAATCCCGATCGGCACGCTCGTTACGGTGAACTGACAATTCCATCAGCGGCAAACGAGCTGCCAAGTGCGTAGCGCACAACGAAGTGCCTGCGTTGACACGATTCTTCACGGTCTTAACTTTTTCGCTCACAACTCAAAATGGTCACTCTCGCGACTACAACAGGGAATGGGAAAGCGTTCATCTCGCACGCGCCCGGTTATTGGCCGGAGGTCGCGCCGGAACTCTGGAACGATTGGAAATGGCAGCTTAAAAACCGCGTTACGACGCTCGCCCAGCTCGAGCGACATGTTGATCTCAGTGAGGAGGAACGCAGCGGTGTGCTGCTTTCCGGCGACAAACTCGCGCTTGCCGTGACGCCGCATTTTTTCAATCTGATTCCCCGCAGAAAAAATCCGGACGATCCGATTCGGCGCCAGGTCATTCCCCGAATCGAAGAAACGTGGACATCGCCGTACGACATGGCCGATCCATGCGGCGAAGATTCGCACATGCCGGTGCCTGGCTTGGTGCATCGATATCCCGACCGCGTGCTCTTTTTGGTAACGGATCGCTGCGCGAGTTATTGTCGATATTGCACACGCAGTCGTGTCGTCAGCGGTGTGGGCGAACAGGAATTGCACACCGATTTTGAAGAAGCGTTTCGTTACCTCGAAGCGCACACCGAAGTGCGCGATGTGCTCTTGAGCGGCGGCGACGCGCTCATCTTCAGCGACGATAAGATCGACAAGTTGTTAGGCCGACTGCGCCCGATCTCGCACATCGAGTTTTTACGCATCGGCACGCGCGTTCCGATTTTCTTGCCGCAGCGCATCACTCCGGAGCTTTGCGGAGTCCTCGCGAAATACCATCCGCTCTGGATGAGCGTGCACGTAAATCATCCGCGCGAGCTGACGAGTGAAGTGAAAGAAGCACTCGAGCGATTGGCCAACACCGGCATCCCGCTTGGCAACCAAAGCGTGTTGCTCAAAGGCGTGAACGACGATCTCGAGACGATGATGACGCTCGTGCACAAATTGCTCATGTGCCGGGTGCGACCGTACTACATTTACCAATGCGACTTGATCAATGGTTCAGCGCATTTGCGCACCTCGGTCGCGAAAGGAATCGAGATCATCGAAGGCCTTCGCGGCCACACAACTGGCTACGCTGTTCCGCAATTCGTCATTGACGCGCCCGGCGGCGGCGGCAAAGTGCCGATCAATCCCGGTTACATTCTCTATCACGACAACGAGAAAATCGTCATCCGCAATTACGAAGGAAAAATCTTCGAGTATCCTGAGACCGGCGGCGAGCAATCCGTCCAATTCGCCCCTCAGCGCGAGTACCACGACGAGTACTTGTACTCGTAATAAGGTAGACTAAGTGCTGTTTCCCTGCGGGCTGCGAGTTTCCGGTGGCCCTTGTTCCGCTGATTGCTCGAGTTGCATCTGAGTCACATCGGCGCTTTCTTGAACCTTTGTCACGAAAGGATGACCAAAGATTTTTTCGTACGCCTGAAGAAAACTTTCCTGAAGGCGGAATGTACGAAATAACGGAAAGCTGTGATAGGCGTGCTCGCTTACGATTTCGTTGTTCGAACCTATCTGAAACATAATCTTAGCTGCTGCGTCGACTTGGTCCTGCAAAACCGCTTTCGCGAGTCGGAATTCTGGTGCAGCAGCTGACCAATCAAGTGAGGAAAGAACGTTCCTTGCACATTCTTCTCGGCCGCCAAACTTCGCCGATATGACATGATTTACGGTAAACATTTTACACATCTGATCACTTGAAAACTTCGGTTGCTGTATAGCGAATTCAGAAAAAACAAAAGCTCGTTCCCATTTTCATCTTGGAGAAGATTGTAAATCTGTTCATTGAGGCTCTTATCAGAGTCTTTCAATTCACCGGGCAAAATCTTGCGCCAGAGAGTCTGGCCTAATTTCAGGCCGACTTCCATCAACAGCTCTACAGTCTCCTTTAAGTAGCTGGGTGAAACATCAAGCCGTTGTCCTACTTTTGCATCCGACGTAGCGCTGACTGATCTACAGGCCGCTAGATATTGATCGGTAGTCCATCACAATGGGTAAGAAGATTCCTTCGCTGCGCCCGCTCTACGAAGTCTCGCCAGCGTGGGAAGTTTCGCAGTTTAAGTCCGAACAACGATTCCAATCGTGCAAATTGATCGGCATAACTTTCCCTGCGGAATGATTCGATTTCGTCCTCTACCAGATTGCGCTTGAGTTCATCCAAAGTCGTACATTCAAGAATCGTTGAAACGTCAACAGTTCGATTAAGGCTCTTAAAAAGTGTTGTTTTTTTCTGGAAAATTCCACGCAGTAGATCACCGGTGAAAACGTCAAACGCGCTAAACATTCCATTAAAGAGGCTCTCTCTTAGTAAACGATCCAAGTTCGAGTGGATTGCGCGATCCGCTTTTCTGATCGAGTCGAGAACGTGCTTTAATCCGACCGCCTTCTTTTGCTTATCCTTAGACGTAAGGAGATCCACGGATTTCCGTGATTTCCCCAGCGACCTCATTCAAGCGATCAACCCGCAGTTGGGACGCGCTAGGGACAAATTTGTCTGCACATTCTTCGAAATCATGCAGCTTGTGAATTAACGTGGAGATTGCTGCCGAGATAGGATTTTCGGGCGACTTCTTAGCTTCTGTGCCCGCCGCAGAAGCGGGCGCAATATCTTGCTTTGGCGCAGTCTCATCCATGCCACGCGAAGCTATCGTTTTCCGTTCAAATCACAACATACACCTTGGGCAGCTGAGGCTTAAATGTTGGCCGTTGCTTTTGACGTCGATCACGTCGTCGCAAGCGCTGGAAAGAGTACCTATTTGTTTCCGTACGCAATCTCGCCGCCGATGACGGTCATCAAGCAGCGCGTGTTTAAGATTTCCGGCTCGGGAATTTTCATGATGTCTTGAGAGAGAACGGTGAAATCGGCGAGTTTGCCTGGTCCGATTGAGCCTTTGTCGTTTTCTTCAAACGCGGCGTAAGCGGGCCAGATTGTAAACATCTTCAATGCCTGCTCGCGCGACACGGCTTGCTCGGGATGCCATCCTTCGCCCGAAAAACCTTTCACGCTTTTGCGAGAAATCGCGGCGTAAAACTCGATCATCGGTTCGCCGCGTTCGACCGGCGCGTCGGAACCGCCGGCGATGATACAGCCGCTCTTAATTAGACTTTGCCACGCATACGCGCCGGCGAGTCGGTCCATTCCTAGCCGGCTCGGCGCGAAAAAGAGATCGCTGATCGCGTGCGACGGTTGCATCGACGGGATCACGCCGAGTTTGGCGAAGCGGGGAATATCGCCAAGATCGACAATCTGCGCGTGCTCTACCCGCCAGCGTGGCTCGCGGACTTTGCGTTGATCCGGCGACACGATTTTTAATGCCTCTTCGTAGAGGCCGAGGATCAATCGGTTGGCGCGATCGCCGATCGCGTGCGTTTCAACTTGAATACCGCGGCGAAGTGCTTCTTCAAACATTGGCCGCAACTCTTCCGGTTTTTCGGTGAGATAACCCGATGTATTGGGCGCGTCGCTGTACGGCTTCAACAGCGCTGCGCCGCGCGAGCCCAGCGCGCCGTCGAAGATAACTTTGATCGTGCGCTGCGTGAAACGGTGATTGTAGGCGTTGATGGTCGACCCTTCGTGCAAGAAGTTCTGTGCATCTGCGCCCGGACCGTAAACCGCGTTGATCATCCGCAGTTTCACTTTGCCATCGCCGTACAACTTTCGGATAAGATCGACATCTTCCTTGTGGCTGCCGGCATTTTGAATTTCGCACCAGCCGAGTTTGATCTCGCGATCAATTCCGAGCAGAAACGCTTGTTCGCGTTCGGGCTCGGTTGGTGTCGGAATATTTTTCGCGACCAGGTTCTGCGCGTTATCGAGCAGCATCCCGGTTGGTTCGCTGCTTGTCTTGTCTTTTAGAATTTCGCCGCCGAAGGGACTTGGCGTGTTCTTATCGATCTTGGCGATGTTTAGCGCGGCGCTGTTCGCGATTGCAGCATGGCCATCGGCGCGGGTGAGAAAAACCGGGTTGCCCGGCGCAATTTTATCCAGATCGGTGCGTGTCGGGAATTGCGGCGGTTTCCAGAAGGTCTCGATCCAGCCGCGGCCGGTGATCCATTTGCCGGGTGCGGTGGTGGCCACGCGTTCCTTCATTTTGGCGAGAAAATCTTCGAGCGTGTTCGTGCCTTCGAGATTCAAACACATCTCGCGTTCGCCGATTTCGAAGATGTGGCAATGCGAATCGGTCAGGCCGGGCACGACCGTCTTGCCATGAAGATCGACAATTTGTGCGGCGTGAAATTTCTTCGCCTCATCGTTTGAGCCGACGAAAGCGATCCGCTCATTTTTTACCGCGACGGCTTCGGCGTGCGGCTGGCGCTCGTTAACGGTGTAAACGTTCCCGTTGACGAAAATAAGATCGGCATTTTCTCCCGCGCTCATCTGAACGGCAAAGCCGCAGAACCACGCTATAACCGCGCTGAGAAAAGGGCGCGCTTTCACTTGACGCTCCGGTGAACTTTTGACGTTATCAATTTTTGCCAATTCGCCAGTTTTTCGTATCGGAAGAATGAGCGTTTTTCTTTTAAGATCGACATGAAGTTGAGCGACGAATTTTCTTTTCCCAATGCGATGTCGATTTATAGAATGTCAGCTTCGCCTTGCGCGAGCCCCAACCAACCCAAACCCGAGCCGTTTCTGAACGAAAAACATCCTAAAATTCGCTCACTCGCCTATTCAGAGTGGCGGCTGCAACCTCCGGCGGTTCGCTGATCGGGTATGGCGAATTTTTTTCCACGCTGGACAAATTGGCTGCCCCTCAAGGTGGCAATCTGCGGCGTGATTATCGTCTGCGGCCTGACCGGGGCGACATGGTATTATGTGACGCCGAAGTACACGCGCGTGGGTTATGAGCCGATCCAGCCGGTGCCGTTCCCGCATGACATTCATGTGTCGCAACTCGGGATGGACTGCCGTTATTGCCACAGCTTTGTCGAAGTGGCGGCGCATTCGAATTTGCCCAATACGCAGACTTGCATGAACTGCCACAGCCAGGTGCAGAAGGACAATCCGAAGCTCGAACCGGTGCGGGCGAGCTGGAAAACGGGCAAACCGGTCGAGTGGGTGCAACTGCATCGCACGCCCGATTACGTTTTTTACAATCACTCCGCGCACGTCAATCGCGGGATCAGTTGCTTTAGCTGTCACGGCCCGGTCAATCATATGCCGGAGGTTTATCACGCCAAGCCGCACAGCATGGCGTGGTGCCTGGAGTGTCATCGGCACCCGGAAAATTTTCTGCGGCCGGAAGATCAGATTTTCAATCTCGACTGGAAACCGGACGACGTGAAACCGGCGGTATTTGTCGCGAAGTATGGGCAATCTTCAGATGCAACCGAAGATTTGTCGAAAAAGAAAAAGCTGAGCCAAACAGAAATCGGTCAGACTTTGAAAGAGCGCTGGAACATCCGGCCGCCGGTAAACTGCCAGGGGTGCCACCGATGAAGCGCGTCTTCGAACATCCACCGGAGCCCTTAACTGGAAAGCGTTACTGGCGTAGCGTGGGCGAATTGAGCGACACGCCAGAGTTTCGCGAATGGCTGGAGCGCGAATTTCCGGCTGGCGCGGCGCAGCTCGACGGCGACGAATGGTCGCGGCGCGGCTTCTTGAAGTTGATGGGCGCATCGATGGCGCTGGCGGGTTTCGGATTGAACAGCTGCCGCCGGCCCGAAGCGCATCTGGTTCCATTTACGAAAAGTGTCGAGTGGACCATTCCGGGAAAATTTCTCTATTACGCGACGGCAATGCCTCGCCGAACTGGAGCAATTCCTTTGATCGCGACGACCGTCGACGGACGTCCGATCAAGTTGGAAGGCAATCCGCTCCATCCGGGGAGTGGCGGCGCGACCGACACTTTTGCCCAAGCATCCGTGCTCGATCTTTACGACCCGGCGCGCTCGAAACGATTCGTCGAGCGCGGGAAGCCTTCCGACCTCGCTGCGTTCAGCGCGTACATCGACAAGTTGCGCCCGCAGATCGCAGCGAAGGGCGGCGATGGCCTCGCCTTCCTGGTCGACGAAACACACTCGCCCACGCGCGAACGTTTGCGCGCAGAACTGGAGAAGATTTTTCCGAAGATGCGCTGGTGTGTTTACGAACCGCTCCTGAGCGACGCGGAAAATTGCGCCACCCAGGTCGGTTTCGGCGCGAACGCGCGGCTCATTCCGCATTTTGAACGTGCCGACGTTGTCCTTGCGCTCGACAGCGATTTTCTCGATTGCGGGCAGGGAGATCTCGCATCGGCTCGCGCATTCAGTTCGCGCCGGCGGGTCAGTACCGCGAAAGACACGATGAACCGCCTTTACGTGGTGGAGAATCGTTTCACCCTGACGGGTGCGATGGCGGACCACCGTTTGCGTTGTCCGGCGAGCCAAATCTCAGTGTTTACGCACGCACTCGCCGGAAAAATTCTGGCTGCAACAAAAGATGCTGGGCTGAGTTCCTTGGTTGCGACGCTTAAAGTGCCCGCGGGCACGGCGACTTTCGACGACCGATGGTTGAGCGAAGCAGCCAACGATCTGGTGGCAAAACCGGGAGCAAGTCTGGTCGTGGCTGGTCCGAACCAGCCGGCCGTCGTGCAATTGCTCGTTTACGCGATCAATTCCGCGCTGAAAAACCTCGGTGCGACCCTGGTTGTCCGCGAATTTCCGCGCAATCCGAAGACAAGCAGCATTCTGCAACTGGCGGCAGACGTAAACGAAGGGCGCATCGGGCAACTGTTCATCATGGGCGGCGATCCAGTTTATAACGCGCACCGCGGCTTGGTCTCCGATCAATCGACGAAGGTGCCGCTTGATTGGGCCGACCTGCAGAAAAAAGTGCCGGAAATTGTGCGGCTCGGTCACTACGAGGATGCAACTTCTGCGTTGAGTCACTGGCACATTCCGGCCGCGCATTATCTTGAATCCTGGGGTGACGCGCTCACAGCCGATGGCGCCTACTTGTCGATCCAACCGATGATCCTGCCGCTCTTCGGCGGGCTTTCCGAAACCGAGTTGATGAATACGCTACTCGGCGCGCCGAAAGTGGAAGGGCCCGAGCTCGTGCAGGAAACATTTCGTGCGACGGCGCCACCGGGCGATTTTCAAACAGCGTGGTCGCGTTTTCTTCGCGATGGATTCGCGGCGCACGTTCCGTTGCGCGATCGAACTGCCGGTTTTAACGCAACCGCCGCGGCGGCTCTTGCCCAGACGCCGGAACTTTGGGCGCTAAGACCCGCGCCGGCCGCGGACTCGCCTGAGATCGTGCTTGTCGGCAGTTATGCGATGGACGACGGCCGTTACATCAACAACGGCTGGCTGCAAGAATTGCCCGATCCGATCACAAAGCTGACCTGGGACAACGCCGCGCTGATGAGCCCGAGTTTTGCAAAACGTTTGGAAGTGGAGACCGGCGATCTTGTTCAAATCACGATCACGGAGGCATTGCGCGACGCAAACAGTCAGCCGGTTAAACGCGAGCTCGCGATCGCAGCCGTGGTGTCGCCCGGACACGCGGAAAATTCAATGACGATTCCGCTTGGTTACGGGCGCAAGAAGACCGGGCCGATCGGCGAAGAGGCTGGCTTCAACGCTTACCTTTTGCGCACGGCTTCCGATCCGCACTTCATCGTGGCCGACGGCCGGGTGATCGAGAGCGTGAAAGTCACGAAAGTCGGAAAGAAGTACCCGCTCTCGATCACGCAGGAACATTTCAGCATTGAAGGGCGCGGTCTCGTGCGTGAAGCCACGGTTGAGCATTATCGCGAGGACAACAAATTCGTGAAAAAAATTGCCGGCGACGACGAACTGCCGCATCGGCTGCCTTCTCTTTATAGTCATCCGCCGATGGACGCGCCGCAGCAGTGGGGCATGACTGTCGATCTTAACGTCTGCACCGGTTGCAGCGCCTGCGTCATTGCCTGCCAAAGCGAGAACAACATTCCCATCGTCGGCAAGTTACAAGCGGGACATGGCCGCACCATGCACTGGATTCGCATCGACCGTTACTATGCGAGCGAGAAAAAGTTCAACCAGGACAACGGCGATTGGCCGGAAAACCCGGAGATCGTGCACGAGCCGATGATGTGTCAGCATTGCGAGAACGCGCCGTGCGAAACCGTTTGCCCGGTCAACGCCACCGTTCACAGCGAAGACGGTCTCAACATCATGGCTTACAACCGCTGCATCGGCACCCGCTATTGTGCAAACAACTGCCCGTTCAAAGTGCGCCGCTTTAACTATTTCGACTACAACCAGCGGCCAGTCGGCAAAAAGAAAATTGCGGGCGAGTTCGGCATTTACAAAGAATACTTCGCGCCGTTCACGACCAAGGGCGCGCCCGATATCGTGAAGCTGCAGAAAAATCCTAACGTGACCGTGCGCATGCGCGGCGTGATGGAGAAGTGCACTTTCTGCGTGCAGCGCATCGAGGAAGCGAAGATTGCGGCGCACGTCCGCGCGGGTGCGTCGAGCAACACAGGCATCCCGCGCGATTCGTTCACCACGGCGTGCGCGCAAGCCTGTCCGAGCGAAGCGATCGTTTTTGGCGACATCAAAGATCCGGAAAGCCGCGTATCGAAAATGAAACAACAGGACCGCAATTATCGGTTGCTCGAATATTTGAACGTGAACACGCGAACCAGTTATCTCGCACGCATCCGCAATCCAAATCCGAAAATGCCGGATGCGGCAAATGTTGGTGTGGCCAGCCCGGAGGAAAAAGCTTGATGAAGATTTCGATCTTGCCCGCCTCAGGCGGGTCAATCTTAGGGCTTGTCGATCTTAGTTAAGCATGGACGCAGCACCGGAAATGATAAAAGGCAAAGCCGCGACAACGGTCGAGCGGCCCTTGGCGCGCGTGCCGTTGGTGTTGAACAAGCGCAACTTCAGCTGGCTGACGGAGCGAATTTCCGGCGTGGTCGAAAATCCGGCGCCGCGCTGGTGGTGGGTTTCCTTCACGATTACCGGAACGGTCGCCATGTTCGGTATGTTTTGTCTGGGCTATCAGATTTCCACCGGTGTTGGCACGTGGGGATTAAATCACCCGGTCGGCTGGGCTTGGGACATCACGAACTTCGTTTTCTGGATCGGTATCGGACACGCCGGCACGCTTATCTCCGCGATTTTATTTTTGCTTCATCAAAAATGGCGCACGTCGATCAATCGTTCCGCTGAAGCGATGACGCTTTTCGCGGTCATGTGCGCCGCGATTTTCCCCGGGGTGCACGTCGGCCGCGCCTGGATGGCCTGGTTCATGGCGCCGGTGCCGACCTATTACGGAATCTGGCAGAACTTCCGCAGCCCATTGATGTGGGACGTCTTTGCGGTCTCAACCTACTTCACGGTCTCGGTTTTGTTTTGGTACACGGGCCTGATCCCCGATCTAGCGACGTTGCGCGATCGCGCCACTTCGAAGATCAAGAAGTTTCTGTTCGGCTTTTTCGCCTGCGGTTGGCGCGGCTCGAACCGCAACTGGCGTCATTACGAAATGGCCTACCTGCTTTTGGCCGGTCTTGCGACGCCGCTCGTTCTCTCCGTACATAGCGTAGTTTCATTCGACTTTGCGACGTCGATCCTGCCGACGTGGCACACGACGATTTTCCCGCCCTATTTCGTGGCCGGCGCGATCTTTGGCGGCTTCGCCATGGTGCTGACGTTGATGCTACCGGCGCGGGCCATGTTCAAGCTGCACGACATCATCACGCCGCAGCACATCGACAAAATGGCCAAGATCATTTTGCTGACCGGATCCTTCGTCACCTATGCCTACGTGATGGAATTTTTCACGGCGTGGTACAGCGGCAATGCCTACGAGCGTTTCGCCTTTTGGAACCGCGTCTTCGGGCCCTACTGGTGGTACTGGTGGGTGGGCATGTTGTTTTGCAATATGCTCTCGCCACAGTTGTTCTGGTTCAGGTGGTGCCGCCGGAATGTTTACGTCGTTTATTTCGTCTGCATGTGCGTGAACGCCGGGATGTGGTTTGAGCGTTTCATCATCATCGTGGGCGGGTTGCATCGTGATTTTCTGCCATCGTCGTGGGGACTCTTTATCCCGACGTGGGTCGATATTTGGACATTCATCGGCACGCTCGGCATTTTCACTTCTCTTTTTCTGCTTTTCATTCGTTTTTTGCCGATGATCGCGATGTCGGAAGTGAAGATCACACTGCCGGAAGCGGACCCGCATTATGGATCGACAAATGGTCAGCAACCGGCCGCGGCGGGCGGAAAGGAGAGAATGTGAGAACGCCTTCCGGGCACAACGTTTACGCGATGGCGGCGGAATATCCGAGCGCGGCTGCACTTTATGAAGCGGCAAAAGTCGTCCGTGATGCCGGTTTCAAGCGCTGGGATGTGCATTCGCCCTACCCGATCCATGGCATGGACGAAGCGATGGGACTGAAAAAATCGTGGCTCAGCGCGGTCGTCTTGGCCGGCGGTATTTCGGGTTTGCTCACGGCCGCGACCATGGAATTCGGTCCCTCCTCGTTTCTCTATCCGCTCACCGTTCATGGCAAACCCACGAATTTTTTCACGGTGCCGGCGTTTTTCCCGATCATGTTCGAGCTCACCATCCTTTTCTCGGCTTTCGCCGCATTTTTCGCCATGTTCATCATGAACGGATTGCCGCGCCTGCATCATCCGATCTTCAACTGGGAAAGGTTCAGCCGTGCGACTAACGACGCGTTCTTCCTTGTGATCGAAGCGCGCGATCCACGCTTTACCGAAATCGAAGCGCGCAATCTGCTCGAAAAAAGCGGCGGACAACACATTACCATCATCCACGAAGACTAAATATGCTGCGCGGCTTCCTTCTCATTTTTCTGTTGTCCGGAGTCGCGCTTGTCGCGGTGTTTGGATTTCGCGGACAGAAGAGCACTGGCTCGCCGCTCGAGATTTTTCCGGACATGGTGCGCCAGCAGAAAGTGCGGGCACAAGCGCCACTCAATTTTTTTGCGGATGGGCGCGGCCCCCGCGCGCCCGTCGCTGGGACGATGCCCATCGGCTATGAAATGCCGAAGCCGCAAACGATCGCAACACCCCCGGCCGCGGTAGCCATGCCCGAGGTGCATTCGCGGCTCGGGTTCAGCGTCGGCACCGATTATTACGATACTGGGAAAATGGGCGATCGCTGGGGCACGGGCATTCCGATCGAAGTCACGCGCGAGTTGATGGAACGCGGACAGCAACGCTTCAATATCACTTGCGCAATGTGTCACGGCGCGACGGCCGCCGGTAACGGCATCACGAAACAGTACGGCTTGGCGACAGTGGTCAGCCTGCAGGATGAACGAATCCGCAAAATGGCCGATGGCGAGATTTTCAACACGATCACAAACGGCAAGAACACGATGATGGCCTATGGGCCAAATATTATGGTGGCCGACCGCTGGGCGATTATTGCCTACTTGCGCGCGCTGCAGCGCAGCCAGAACGCGGCGATTGTCGATGTATCGCCGGAACACCAGGCGGAACTGGAGAAAAAATGAGCGATCGTTCACAAGCGCTGCCGACGCCCGAAGGCGAATACTTCGAGAGCAATCGCTTTGCCGGGCTCTCCGTGCTGCTTGGTTCGGTCGCCTTGGTCGCTTTGGCCTTCAGCGTGGTGGGTGCAATGATCGATCCGCACCAATTTAGTTTTTCCTGGCTATTTGCATTTGGATTTTTCTTCACGCTCTGCGCTGGCTGTTTTTTCTGGATAATCGTTCATTACGCGACCGACGCCGACTGGTCCGTCGTTGTGCGCCGACAACTGGAGAACATTGCGTGCCTGCTTGCGGTCATGGCCGTATTCTTCGTGCCGGTTTTGTTTCTTCGACATCATCTTTACGATTGGTTGAACATTCCGCCGGGCAAAGAGGCGGCGCTCGATTCCAAGCGTGCTTATCTCAACTGGAATTTCTTCGTCGTGCGCGCGATCGTTTTCTTCGGGCTTTTTGTTCTCGCGTCGCAGTTGCTCCGTCGCTTTTCCGTGCGGCAGGACAAAGACGGCAATCAGCAGTTCACCATCTGGATGCGCAAGATTGCCTTCGCGAGTCTCCCGATGTTTGCGCTTTGCCTCACCTTCGGCGCGTGCGATTGGCTGATGAGTCTGAACTATCGTTGGTTCTCGACGATGTGGGGCGTTTACATTTTCGCTGGCGCTGCCGGCAGCTCTATGTCGCTGCTCGTGCTCGTCATCACCGCGCTGCGCAGCGCCGGTTATTTTAAAAACGTCGTGACGGTTGAGCATTACCACATCATGGGAAAATGGATGTTCGCCTTCTGCGTTTTCTGGGCCTACATCGGCTTCAGCCAATACATGCTCATCTGGTATGGAAACCTGCCGGAGGAGACGCAATATTTCCTCGTTCGAAATACCGAATCGTGGTGGACGCTGAGCATGCTCCTGGTTATTGGGCGATTCTTCGGGCCGTTCGCCATTCTGCTTTTGCGCTCGATTAAAAAACAGCCACACCGGCTCTGTTATGTCGCCGGATGGATCGTGTTCATGCAAATGCTCGATATGTACATCATCGTGTTGCCCGCTTTGCATGGAACTGGTGTGCACGTGAGCATTTGGGATTTTGTTTCACTGGTCGCAATCGGCGCAACACTCGGCTTCGTTTATCTCCAGATTGTGGCGAAGGCTTCGCTCTTCCCGATGCGCGACCCGCGCCTGATCGAATCGTTAAAATTGACTAATTGAAATGGCCGGCGCAGAATCAATTCGCCAAGTTGCGCGCGCGCGCGCGCCTTTCTCCGCGTGGCTCGGCATCGTGCTTTTGTTTGTCCTTTTCGGCGTGATTGTGCTTGCCGTCATCGGCCCTACGCCGCGCGCCGGCACTTACGAACAAAAGCGCGCCAAGGCACGGGAAGAAAAACTTAAGATGGCGCGCGAGGAAGACGCGAAAGCGCTTGGCTCTTACGCCTGGATCGACAAGAACAAAGGCGTGGCGCGGATTCCAATCGCGCGCGCGATGGAATTAACGGTTGCGGATTTAACAAAGAAAGAACCGGAGCCTGCTGGGCCGATTGCCGCACCGGCAGCGCCAGCTTCCGCTACTCCCACGGGCGTGCCCGCGCCGTCCGCTGCGCCATCTGCTTCACCGACACCAACCGGGACGCCGAAACCGACTTCAGTCGCAGGGCCAAACTCGGAAAGTCGCGGTCAGCCAGCCGCGGCGGTAAATCCACCGCCTGCTCCGCCTGGCACGCAACCTGGCGGAGCCAAGCCACCCGCGGCGTCGCCTGCCCCGCCTGCTGCCAAGCCAAATCCTGCCGGCTCGCCGTCAGCAACCCCCGCGCAACCCACGCCGGGTACGCCGACGCCGGCCCCCATCAAAACACCATGAGCATTTTGATTCGCTGCGGATGAGCATGTCGATCTTTCCACCACAACATGGACGCAACTGAAATTCCGCTGAAAGCGCCGTCGATTCCGGCTGATGCTCCCACGAGCGACGTCGAACAAATCGAGCGCGCTTTGATCGACGCCTCGACGCGCGTGCCGGTACTGATGTTTTATACGTCGGCGATTGTCTGGCTGCTCCTTGGCACGCTGTTGGCCGGTTTCGTTTCATTCAAGCTGCATTCGCCCGATTGGTTTTCGAACGTGAGTTTTCTTACCTGGGGCCGCGTCCGCCCGGCGCATATGAACGTGATGGTTTTCGGCTGGGCATCGATGGCCGGGATGGGCACTGCCATTTGGCTGATGGCGAGATTGTGCCGCACGGTTTTGCGCCATCCGCTTTTGCTCGTTGCCGGCGCAGGGTTCTGGAACTTCGGCGTGCTGCTTGGCGTGGGTGGAATTCTTATGGGCGACAGCACCGGTTATCAATGGCTGGAGTTCCCGCCTTACGCCGCGATTGTTCTTTTTGTCGCTTACTCGCTCATCATTTCGTGGGCCGTGCTCATGTTCCGTTTTCGGCGCGGCGACCAGATTTATATCACGCAATGGTATCTGCTCGGTGCGTTTCTCTGGTTCCCGTGGCTCTATGCGGCTGCGCAATTGATGCTGTTCGTCGTCCCTGTGCAAGGCGTGATGCAAGCGGCCGTGGGCTGGTGGTTCGCGAACAATCTGCTTTTTCTCTGGTTTGGCGCGATCGGACTCGGCACTGCCTACTACATGATTCCGAAAGTAATCGGCCGCCCGGTTTACAGTTATCATTTGGCCACGATCGGTTTCTGGACCTACGCGCTCTTTTCAAGCTGGACGGGAATGCAACGTCTGGTCGATGGACCGTTTCCGGCCTGGATGATCACGGCGAGCATTGCCGCGACGATCCTCACGATCATCCCGGTTGCCACCGTCGGGCTCAATCATCACATGACGATGCAGGGCTATTTCCCCCTCATGCGCTATAGTCCGACGCTCCGCTTCACGGTGTTCGGCGCGATTTCCTACACGGTCTTTAGCGCGCTCGGCGTCCTCATCTCGCTCCGCTCCGTCGCGCGCTACGTCAACTTCACGCAAGCGAGCATCGCTTATTCGCATCTCGGTCTTTACGCGTTCTTCACCATGGTCATTTTCGGTTCGATGTACTACATCGTGCCGCGATTGGTTGGCCGCGAATGGCGTTACGCGTCACTCATCAAACTGCATTTTTGGGCGTCGGTCTACGGCATCGGCCTCATGATACTGATGCTCCTCGCCGGTGGTTTCCTGCAAGGCGCGAACATGGACAATCCCTCGCTTGCTTTCAGTGAGAGCACGCAAACGATCCTTCCCTATCTGCGCGGGCGCAGTCTTTCCGGAATTTTGCTCACCGTCTCGCATTTTGTCTTCGCTTTTCACTTTGGCCTCATGCTCTTCGGCTTGGGCCGCACCTCGAGCGTGCCGACGTTTTTGAATCCGGTTGAAACGGAGGGTTCCGAAGTGCACATATGAAAGGACTAATTCCTCTCGTTCTCGGCATTTTCGGAACGTTCACCTTTTCGTGGGTGGGATTGACCGTGATCCCGAATCTGCAAATCGGACATCTCGATCCGCAAATGGACGAAGAAGGCACCGATGTTTATCCCGCGCCGAAATCGGGAATGACTGAGCGCGGCCGGCATGTCTACGCCGCCAACGGCTGCATCTATTGTCACAGCCAGCAAGTCCGCGCCGATTACGCCGCGTCCGATATCGATCGGAAATGGGGCGAGCGCCGCAGCGCGCCGCGCGATTATCTTTTTGATCGCCCGGTGTTGCTCGGCAAAATGCGCATGGGCCCCGATCTTTCCAACATCGGTAAACGCGCACCCGCCGAAGAAGAGAACGCATCGCCTGCTCCGAGCGCGAGTCCCGCGGGCCCTCCCGCCGCAACGGCATCTCCTGCTCCGGCAAAGTCGCCCGCAGCTTCACCCGCAAATCCATCTGCTTCTCCTGCGCCTGCCGCTTCGCCTTCTCCAAAGCCAGCGAATTCTCCCGCTGCATCGACATCTTCTGCTCCGGCGGCCGGATCGCCGGCCGCATCACTGCCTGCGCCATCAGTTTCGCCCGCTGGGGGCGCAGCACGTGCGGTCGCAGCGCAAAGTGCGAGTCTTGGCGCCGCGTCCGCAAGTCCCGCGGCGAGCCCGTCTGGCGTGGAATCAAAACCCGGAGAGCCACCGCCATATTCAGCGGCCTGGCATCATCGACATCTTTATTCGCCGCGCAGCATCTCAATCGATTCGAACATGCCGGCTTATCGCTTTCTTTATGAGAAACGCCGCATTGCCGGGGAGCGGTCCCCCGATGCGCTCAATTTCACCGGATCCGACGCGCCGCCTGCTGGTTGGGAAATTGTTCCGACTTACGACGCGAACTGTCTCGTCGCCTATTTGATGTCGCTCGATCAATCGCACCCGTTAAAGGAAGTAAAGGGCGTTGCACCAGCTGCCTCACCGGGTCTAGCTGCACCGGGTGCGCCTGCTGCCGCCGCTCCATCACCAGCGGCTTCGCCGGCGAAAGGAGGACAATGAACGAACAAACTCCGCCTCCCAACCAACGCGTCCGGCAAGGGATGGATTACGGCGAGTTCGAAGAGGTGCAGGAAGTGCACGCCGCCATCCAGCGCGAGAAACGCGAGCCACGCGTCGGACTCGAACCGCTCTCGATTTGGCTGATCGCAGTTTACGGGCTGGCGGTATTTTTCGGTGGCGCTTATCTTGGGCGTTACTCGGGAAATTTCAGCGGCGACGGACTTGACCCGCTCGGCGGCCCGCCGCCAACAAAAAAGGCTGGTGGACCCCAGGGTGAGCAGCAGCAAGCCGAACTAACGCCGCGCGACCGCGGCAAAAAGATTTTCGCGGCAAACTGTCAAACTTGTCATCAAGCCAACGGTCTCGGCGTGCCCGGTCAATATCCTCCGCTGGCTGGCTCAGAGTTTACTACCGGGGGCTCGCGCCGGCCGGGCATGATTGTCCTCAAAGGTTTGCAAGGCCCAGTCACCGTCAAAGGCCAAAAATTTGGCACCGCGGTCATGCAGCCCTGGGACAAAACATTGACCGACCAAAAGGTTGCCGACGTCCTCACTTACGAACGAAGCGAGTGGGGGAACAATGCCAGCGCGGTTACGGCTGAGCAAATTGCCGCTTTGCGCAAAGAGCTGGCCAATCATCCAGATTCATTCACTGAGCCCGATCTGCTCGGAGTTTCGGCGGACGCTGAGCTTTCCGGTGGCCCACC
>Ga0209055_1001210_pt1 | contig 17166 bp, 15 predicted proteins | sample GraSoiAngelo_110_FD_185875 | JGI IMG/M metagenome (GOLD analysis project Ga0209055, IMG submission 185875) | Grasslands soil microbial communities from the Angelo Coastal Reserve, California, USA - 14_0903_12_30cm (SPAdes) (version 2) | ecosystem: Environmental > Terrestrial > Soil > Grasslands ... | reverse complement strand
AGGGTAGGAGTCACCTGCTGACGGGAGTTCGAATCTCCCCCGGGCTACCTGCTGTGCAGGGCAAGGATTGGTTTTTTGTCCCCTAGTGGATTTTTCATGGACGTAACTTAAACCCCTGGGAGGAAACGTGATTGTACTCTTCGTCGTGAGCGACGGGCAAGAAGTGCAACGGTGAGTGCAGAAACCGCGACGAGTATGATTTTCTGCCAATCTGTGAATCCGATCCTCGATATCGTTTGCTGCAGTGTTGTAGAGTCTGGAGATTAAGGGACTCCGACAGTCTGGAATAGATCCAAAGAAAGGTCAGACCCCCGATAAACATTGCACCGAAGGCGTACGCTCCAAGGTTTTTCGTTTTAAAAGGTTTGAACATTCGGGTTGCCTCAAGATTAGAGGGTTGGAAGTGCATTTCATCAGATTCAACTCCTAGTACCGCTTGCAATCCAAGGATTCGGTCCTTTCCGTCCTCTTCCATTAGCTTTGCATATCGAGTTAAGCTGTCAGGTATTTCGTTAGTTTTCGTTGCCTTTGGGGTTCGGCTGGGTCGCTTGCCTTTGAATCCAAAACGATATCTTGGTCGAGGAGGCTGACTGGATGAACTCATCGCTCCTCACATGCTCTATGGTCCCCTAGGTTGCATATGGGGTATTCGAGTACTTTCTGGGCTCCGAACAAGGACAAGGCACTGGGGCCCTCCCATGCGACCGTTGGTGCGGACCTTTCCTTGACGTCTCATCGGCGAGTCCGGAAAAATGGAGAGATTAGCCATGGGCAGCTATGTTTTATTCCGAAATTTCTTTGATAGTGATAACTGGATGGGTTTCGATCTGTCAAATGCGAGGTTTCGATACCGAGCGGTCGCCGTTGGAGGGACATTCGACATTCTGCATATTGGTCACGAGAAATTGCTAGCTAAGGCCTTCGAGATTGGGGAATTGGTTTTCGTCGGTTTGACGGGGGATCGCCTAGTTTCCAAGCTCAACAAGGATCATTCCGTAAGGACGTTCACTGTAAGGCGTAGAAATCTCCAGCAGTTGTTGAAGGCGCATGGTTGGTTTAACCGAGCTAGAATCACGGAGCTGAAGGATTCGTTCGGACCCGCGATCCGAAGAAGACGATTGGAGGCTATTGTGGTCAGCGAAGAGACTCGAGCAAACGGGCTGCGGGTCAACGCGCTACGGCGAAGCCGCGGTCTGAAGCCCCTCCGGCTCTATGTGGTCCGGATGGTTAGGGCTGACGATGGTAACGTCATCTCTGACACCAGAATAAGACGGGGCGAGGTTAATCCGCGAGGCAGGCTAAGGGCACGAGTCGGTGCGAGGATTCGGTAATCCGTTCTGACTGCTCAAATAATAGCAACTTAGGCCAATTGATATCTTAGTCCGCTTTCCGTCGAGTATACAGTGAGCATCTGTTCGAGTTCTCGGAGGAAGCCTCCGCTCAGATGCCACCTCGAATCCTTCTTCTCAATAAACCCGGCTCCAACGAGTCCGTGGATCATGTTGTAGAACTGACCCACGCTCATCCCACGCTTACTGATCCAGTCTTTCCACGCTTGGATGGGTAAGCCTGCTGTTTCTGCCCTCTTGACCTCCCGCCAGAAATTGTGGGCTTCGCCAGCGAGAAAGTCGCTCTTCCAGAAGACTCGACGAAAGAGTTCATCCGGGGTGCTTGGGAGATTGCCCGCTTTGAATAGGATGGTTGTCTTCTGTTTCGGCTGACCGCGAGCAGCTCTGCGTGGCATCGAAGATTCGCCTGGGTTCGCGAGAACTTGGTTCTGGCTTTAATCCTTATGGTGAGCCGGTGCCCTGTCTAACGATGGGTTTTTCATTGTGACACCGGCAACGATATTACGTAAGCAAAATCGTAGTCGAACGGCGATGAGATCGCCAAGCTGACTACGGCGACATTCGCTTACTGTTTCGGGCTGCTAGCCTAGTCTTTCAGGTTTCCAATCGGTTCCGGGGGGCGTCAGCCCGCTAGTAGTTAGGATCCGTCCAGAAGCTGTTTTTTCTCTTCGAGGGAGAGTTCCTCAACGTAGACTGCAGTTGCCCTCAGGTCTTTGTGCCCCATGAGGCTTTGAACCTTCCAATAGTCGCGGCCCGTTTTCCTTGCCCAATAAGTACCGAAATAGGCTCGTTGCCGATGATTGTGTAGTCGATCCCAGTTCGGAACGCCGGCGAGTCTGGCATATTTTCGCAGAAGGTTTGTGCCATGTTGTTCTGTAAGAGGGATGATCCTCTCGCCATTGCCGGCCTTCGAGGCAAGTTGTTGGGCTAGTCTAAGCCACTTTTCTCCGGGATAGTCAGGCTCGGTTTTTCCTCCTTTGAAATGAACCATTATGGTTTCTTGGCCTACGTCTTCTTTCCTTATCCCTGGGAGGTTCACTATGCAAACCGCTTTCTCCCCCGACCTTTTCCTGATGTAAGTGACCTTGTTCTGACAGCCTACTATGCTCCCAATTCGCCACCCTCGTTCCATTTGGAGTCCTAAGAGTAGAAGATCTCGAGGAACAGCTGCGGCTAACTCCAATATCCGGCTCTTTTGCGCGTCAGTCAGCCGAGTTTCTCCTCGCCCGTCTCTGCTTATTCGCATTCAGAAAGCGCTCCCGGGTCCTTCCATTTTTTTCGAGATTGAGGTCCACTCGTATTTGGGGAAAGGCTCATGTTTGCCTTGCAGAGTTGCGAGTCAATGGTGGTTGAGGGGTCAAATAAGGTTTCTAAAAGTGCAGTTTTAGCAAATACCCGTGCTTATTAGTGCTGACGACCTGATAGTGTTCTGATCACGAACCCGAAGAATTCGGGGGATCCACCGATCCTTACGAATCTGAGAATATTCGGTTCCCTTGGTGTCTTCCAAAGACCCACTTTTGTATCGTGAGAACAATTTCTTTTGGAGATTCTTGCCTGGTAACGGGCTTGGTAACCGTGGATGGTAACAGAATGGCTGGAGAAGGCGGTATCTTTGCGTTGGACGGATTCCGCGTCGAGCGCTTGAACCGGTAGGAAGTAGAGGCATCCAATTTATTGGAGGGATCGCAACTCTCCAATTTATTGGAGACGGTCTGATTTTGGAAATCTCAGGTAGTATACCTTGGTTCTTTCCTCTGGATAGGTTGGGTTGGAGATGTTTCTGAGGGGAGGCCGATTGGAGGCAGAGGAGGTGGGATTCCGAGGCTCTTGGACATGATGATAACTTCCGCCATGGCGATGTTTGAGACTGCCTGGATTACTGTCGGTGGCGGAGGTCTGTTCTTCTTGTGTTCCTCGGTCATCTGGACAACTTCGGACCTGTCACCTGTTACCTGAGCTTTTCCCTTAACGCTTAGCTGAGCAATCGAGGGAGTGTAGCTTACCGTGAAAACGAAGGGCGCTTCAACCATGGATTCTGTTTTCTGGTCGAGGCCAACTATGTTGATGTTCACAGCGATCTGCACTTGGGGTGGCAGGGGAGTATCGTTAGCCCAGTAGCGCTCCCCGCTCAGGTTCGTGACTTGAATCGCAACTCTCAGCACGATACATCATCTGAGAAGGCTCTCGCGGCCCCTCTAATATCATTACTTCTTGGTGGGTTCGCTCGGGCCATCTCTCAGGTCGATTGCTCTACGCACTCTCTGGATCATCACTTTTCGACCATCAACCTTCACCGAAAGAATATCTCCCTCTTTGAAAGGGAAGCTGGAGTCGTCAGTCAACTTCGTTGGTAGATAGATTCTCGGCGATCTATACACTGAATCTCCACTACTAGCCGACTTCTTGGCTACAGCGAATCTGGTTAGAATCTTCTTGACCAAACGCGACCGCTCACCGACGCGTCTTTGCGAGGAAGTATATCTGCGTTTACTTAAGTAAAGCTTTTAGAATTTGCTTGTGGGGAAGCTCCTCGATCGGGTTGGATTCTCTTGCTAGATTTTGGCAGTACGCGTCCGAGCTCAAGCGCGAGCAAAGGAAGGGATGGCAGAAGAGAGTTGAAGGGAGGGTGGAGTCTGTGGCAGATCACTCGTTTGCAGTGGCCTTGCTGGCGCTGTACGAAGGCGAGCGCCGGGGATACGATCTGGAGAGAATCCTCAAACTTGCGCTAATTCACGATCTGGAGGAGGCTATAATCGGGGATCTCACGCCCCAAGACAAGGCGCGCCGAGGGTCGACCAAGGTGAAGAAGGATCGAGAAATTGCTATCCGAGAGTTGATGTCCAAACTGCCAAGCAAGAGTCGTGCATCATATCGCAAACTATGGACAGATCTGAGAGAAAAGGGGAGTAGGGAGGCTCGCTTGGTCCACCAACTGGACAAACTCGAGATGGCATTTCAAGCGCACCAATATGGAAAGAGAACGGGGCAGGGAAAAATGCGCGATTTCTACCAGTCCGCGACCAATGAGACAAATGATCCCATATTGAAGCGCGCCCTAGCGACAATTATCAAGAACTAGACTAGTGGCGCCAGAGCAACACGTTCTTTAGCAGATTTCGCCAGCTCATCCTTGTGGAAAATATTCTTGAAATCACGAGTGAGGATGGTCACGTAGTCGGAGATCTCCTCATCGCTCATGAATTGGAACATGTAACCGCCGTTGTAGGGCGAAGGCTCACCCTCCCTCTTCAGGAATTCGACATGCATCAACGGGTCTCCCCGTTTGATTGTAATCGGCTGCCGCTCATTGCTGAGGTTTACGAGCTCTAAGGCGAGTCTGCCAACGTAGCCGCTGTGAACCTTAGCAGCGTTCAGGAAAGAGAGCCCCATCCTACCGTATTTGCTCTTGGCGGTGAGATGCGCGACAAATTGGGGAGGAGTGAAGACAACCTCGTTCGACACCAGATTCTGGTGCTCCAAGTAGTGGAGTGTTCGCTCCTCTTTTACGGTCAGAACGTATCCATCGCCATCCAAGAGGCTGTAGTCAAACGGGTGAATGCACTTGTAGCTCCGAATGAGCTCAGTGAGCTCGTTCTTACCGATTACGCACATGATCTCGACCCGATAACAGGGTGAATTTGACGGTTTCGGTCAAGGATAGCTTAGAGGGAACCTAAACTACGGAGGCTCGGATCAGAACGAATGAGAGGGAGGGCTGGCCTGAGAAGAGCCCGGAGAAGAGCGTGGAATAGTCAAAACCGACCACCAGCAGAATGTCCCCGATTCCGCTAGGGGAAATTGGCAAGGTCATGTTGGTGCTAAGCATGGGGGGCGCCGAAATCGGAATAGGCTGGTGCCCTGGTATGATGACAGTGGAGTTTGAGAAAGTCACCCGGATCTCATCGTAACGTCCGGAATGAATTGGCGCAGAGGCCACAGTCGGAGGAATCATCACGTTAGATAACAGATCGACGGTAGGGAAAGACTGAGAGATGGTTATCCAACCGCAGGCGCCACAGATGCTGCTGTTGACATATCCAACCTCGTGGAGAGCGATCTGGGTAAACCCAACATAGATGTGGCTGATAACGCTGGGAGAAGACAGGCTTGCGAATCGTAAGAGGAGTGTTCCTTCCGTAGTCGCTGGGGCAAAAGCGATAACGATGATGACCAAGAGCACGGCCACGAACAAGATCCTCCTCCAAGCGGCGTATGGGTAATTCATTGTCTGGCCGTGGGTGCACTGATCGCATCTATTTAACAACAAGACCGAGGAGTGACCCTGACGCAGCTTGTCGAGGGATGACGATGCTCTACTCGCACATGGTTGAGACCTATCAGAAGATCGAGGCGACGACCAAGCGCCTCGAGATCACAAAACTGCTCGTCTCTTTTCTCAAAGAGACATCTTCCGAGATTATCGACAAAGTCGTCTACCTCACCCAAGGCAAACTCTACCCTGACTACCTCGGAATTGAGATCGGTATCGCTGAGAAATTGGCGATCAAAGCGCTCGCAATCGTTACTGCAGCCAAAGAGTCGAGAATAGCCGACGAGTACAAACGACGAGGCGATCTCGGAGATGCCGCCGAGGCCCTACTCGCGGGCAAGACCCAAGTCGGCTTGAGGAACGAACGACTCACAGTGGAAGAGGTCTACGAAGTCCTGGACCGGATCGCAAAATCAAGTGGACCCGGATCAGTCGAGTCCAAGATTCGACAGCTAACATCGCTAGTAAGCAAAGCCTCGCCGATGGAGGCGAAATACGTCATCAGAACAGCGCTAGGCAGACTCAGATTAGGCGTGGCTGACATGACACTACTCGACGCTCTGGCACACGCACTAGCCGAGGGAAAAGAGTCGAAGCCTCTGTTGGAACAAGCCTACAACCGCTCTTCCGACCTAGGATTCGTCGCGAAAGCTCTCGCGAGCGGCGGAATCGACGCGATAAAGTCGTTCAAAGTAACAGTTGGTAGACCCATCAGACCGATGCTTGCCGAAAGACTCTCCGATCCCCAAGAAATTCTAGAAAAAATGAATGGTAGAGCAGCCGCAGAGTACAAGTATGATGGGTTAAGAATCCAAGCACACCTTTCAGATCGAAAAGTTACGCTCTTCTCAAGACGTCTCGAGAATATCACTGACCAATTCCCCGACCTACACACTCTTCTGAAGCAGGGAATTTCCGATGACGAACTTATCCTTGAAGGAGAGGCCGTTCCCGTGGATCCTTCAACAGGCGAGCTCCTACCATTCCAACTGGTCTCGCAACGACGCGGACGCAAATACCAATTGGAGAAGACTATCCAGGAAATACCGGTCGCGCTCTTCGCTTTCGACCTGTTATACAATGGGGGTGTCGACTACACTCAACTAGAGTTTCCGCGCAGGCGAGAAGCCTTAGCAAAGCTGATTCGGCGCAACGAAAGGCTCGACCTTTCACGTCAGATCATTGTTACCAAGTCCGAGCAGCTGGACGATTTCATGGAACAGGCAGTGGCAGATGGATGCGAGGGATTGATGATAAAGTCGATCGGACTTGATTCGATCTACAAGGCAGGAGCAAGGGGATGGGGTTGGATCAAATACAAACGGGAATACAAGTCTGAGATGCAGGACACAGTCGATCTCGTCGTTGTAGGAGCGTTCGCTGGGAGAGGAAGAAGGGGAGGAACCTATGGCGCGCTTCTTTTGGCCGCTTACGATGAGAAAGATGATGTGTTCAAAACCGCGTGCAAGTGCGGGTCCGGGTTCAAGGATGAAGATCTGGCAAAGCTTCCTGGCATCCTAGAGAAGTTCAAGATCAGTCACCGCCATCCGAGAGTAGATTCCAAGATCGTCCCTGACACATGGTTCGTGCCCGGCTTGGTGTTGGAGGTTATCGGAGCCGAAATAACTCTCAGCCCGATACATACGTGTGGCTTGAACTCGATTAGACAAGGCGCCGGTTTGGCGATCAGGTTTCCCCGATTTACGGGAAAGTACAGAACTGAAAAGTCACCAGAAGATGCGACGACAACTAAGGAAATCATAGAAATGTACAGAAGCCAGCTCAAGCAACTAAGCCAAACACAGCCCGTGGAAGCGGCCTAGACGCTGAGAATTGCGAAGTACCGGTTTCCAGATGGAATGCGGATTTCATCGCTTGGTGAGAGGAGAGAATTCTACTCATGCGAGTTTAGCCTCACCAGGATACGAGAATGGTTCCGCGGATGGCGTTCACCTGTTGTTTTCGCGGTCGTGATTGGAAGGCACACTGGTATTTCTCCTATGAAGTATCGTCGCGAACGTGCCCGGACTATAGTCATCGACGAGTACGAGAGCCTATCTGAAATGAGAAGTTATTTGACTGATTTCATGCCAGAATCAGCGTATTATGATCGCAATGTCTACAAGGATTGGGAACAGGCAAGGCACATCGAGAACGATCCTACTCAACTGGGCAGTTCATTTGGCCAAGAGCTAGTATTCGACGTTGATCCTGAGAATTTCGCCTGTCCGATTCACGGAACTCTTGAAGAGAAGATGCGCAGGCACCAAGGATTGTCGTTCTGTCGGCTGGAATTTCAATTGGCTCAACAAGAGGCGGCTCAGCTCATGGAGATTCTGTCTAGAAAGTTCTCCGAGATCAGTCTCGTTTATTCGGGTCGAGGATTTCACATCCATATCAGAGATCTTGAGACCCATTTCTGGAGTCGAAAGAAACGTTTAGCCCTCGTACGGTCGCTCACAAAGCGAGGGTTGGTGATGGATGAATGGGTCCCTTCTGGCGGAATGAGGCTGATTCGCCTACCCTACTCGCTAAACGGCCTGGTAAGCAGAGCTGTGATCCCATTGGCTAAGAATGAACTTGGAGTCTTCGATCCAATAACCGACGAACGTACAATACCGAGATTCTTGGAGTCTTCGATCCAATAACCGACGAACGTACAATACCGAGATTCTTGGAGGCTAGACTGCTATTTCTTGCGCTTCCTCTTAGCCTTAGGCTTAGTCTTCTTGGTCTTGGAGGACTTTTTCGCGACCTTCTTTGCCTTCGATTCCTTCCCGGCGTAGTAATAGTAAGCCTTCCGCTTCTTGGCTTTGGTTGAAATTTTCTTCGCTGCCATTTGGGTTCTATTTTGCAATATGTTCGGTCTTAACGCTTCCTATTGCCGGATGTCTCTTAGCAATTGGCAGAAATTGGACGAGAGACTAACAGTGTTCTAGTGCAGATAGGATTCGGCTGTGGGTCCCTTCCACCGTTTCAATGCCTGTGTTCAAGAGTATGCAATTGACCTTGAACGAAGAGATCATTCTACGGAAGAATTCCTCCTGGCGCGCGTGGTCGAGGTGGAGTAGGTACGGGTTGAACCAAGGTTCGTTGCTTATTTTTCCCCATAACTCCTTGGGTCCGGCTCCGGGACGGATCATGTACTCGCCCCTACGTAGGACTTGGATCGCCTCATCCGAGTCCAGCTCGACCTCCTCCGGGCTCTTCTCGTCACGACGTAGCAAGACCAAAAGTCGGATTTTCGCCTCGTCGGCCACTTTGTCTTTGCCGAACAACTGTTCTCTCGGTACGAGGGCTCTGCTGTTACCGAACGCATAGTAGCACCATTGATATTCATCGTCGAAGACGCAGCGCTGATTGGTGAGTTTGCACCCTGTCGGACCCTGTGTGAATTCGCAGTTCTTCTTGCTCATCACGACGTTTTCGCATTTGCTCTCGTCGAAGATTTTTCTCAGCCAGGGCTTGTTGAGCTGTGTCTCGGTCCGCATATAGAGACTCTTCTCCGGCTGCCTGCCAACTATGTAGCCGAGCCGTTCGCCTTCAGTGTGGTCGATGTTGACCCAGTCGTCTCCGACTAGCCTGCCTTCCGGCCGTTCCATGAGTTTGAATGCCTGAGTTGTTTTGCCTGTGCCGGTCGGGGCTACTATGATGACTCCCTTGCCCCCGACATCGACGCATGCGCCGTGTATCGAGTGGGTGTTTTTCGTTTGTTCGAGAATCGCGGCCGCCATTCCGAGCGCCCAGCTCTTGCACTGGCCGTAGTATTCAGTGTTGAAGAAAAGGGACTCGTGGGTCTCGGGGCAGTAGAACGCCGAAGGCTCATGGCCTTCGACGCCGATTGCAGAAATGATCCTTGAATGAATAAGCGAAGCTTGTGATGCTTGATGCCAGTTGAGGGTCCAGAAATCGTACTGGTGCTTGCTGTTGCCCTGGAACTCGATGTTTACCCCGTTGAGGTTCGCCTTTGACCGGAGAGAATGCAAGCTGAGTTTCTTTTCTGCGGTTTCTCTTAGACGGTTGAACTTGTCCTTGGGGACATTCTTGTCGCCCTTGACACGCGTCGTTGAAGCGGTGATGTAGTTGTCTAGGGTCACTTCGTAGGGCTCCGAGAGGATAGTGCTGCTATCGCCTCGAATATGACCTTTGCACCCACGGCAGCCGTCTGCCCAGAATCCAACTGGGGAGAGACTTCGACGAGATCGAGACCCATCGTGTTACGGTTCATCGCGGCTTGAACGAGGGTTAGGAGCTCATCGGTCGTGATGCCGTCCGGTTCTGGGTTCCCGACTCCGGGGGCGTATGCTGGGTCAAGGACATCAATGTCAACGGTGAGGTAGCTGTGTTTGAATTCTGAGAGGAAGGTCCGGATTCTCTGCGCGGTCTTGTCAAGCGGATTTTTCCTGATCTCTTGTGGAGTGATGATTTGGAGGCCGGAATCGTGGCAGTAGTCGAGCTCGGGTTTCGAGAATGCTCGGATCCCTACTTCCATTACGTGGCTCGGACCTATCCGCTCTGCGACTCTTCGCACGAAGGTAGCGTGGGATAGCTTCTCTCCCAGAAACTCGTCTCTCAAATCGAGATGGGCGTCGAGATTCAAAAGCCCAATGTCGGTTGGGAGGGCGTCGATGGCGGCCTTTGTTACTGTGTGCTCTCCGCCTGCCATGATAGGAATCTTACCAGCCGCGGTTAGTTCATTCCACACCGCTGTAATTCTTCTAAGGGTCTCATTGAGATCCTCGACCGTGTCGATATCTCCCGCATCGTGCACCGGGATTTTCTCAAGATCCAGATCAGACCGGATGCTGTAGAGTTCCATGTTGGCTGATACGTCCCTGAGAGCGGAAGGCGCAAATCGGGACCCGGGCTTGTAAGTGCTTGTCCGATCGAATGGGACGCCGAAGAAGACAAAACGGGACTTTTCGAGAGGGGACGATATTCCGGTGAAAGCTGGTCGAGGGGATAGATAGAGTTGAGAGTGGCTCAAGGTCTCTTCGAGTCCCAAATGGTATCGAATGTAAGGCTTATTTTGGGAGGTTGCGGGGCTTGCGCCTGATTCGAGAGATGTCCAAGCAGACGCCCAAGCAAGAGGCAAAGGAGGAGCCCGCGAGGGCGACGAGTTTTAGGCCGGTTGGGCTCTCGATCTCGTCCTTCTTCTATGCTCTATCGGGAATCTACTACCTGGCTTTTCCGATTGTGGCACAGGACACTGGCGCATGGCACTTGTATGCGATCGGCGCCGCATCCCTGCTGGGAAGTTTTGGAATATTCAAGATGACAAGATGGGGTCTCTGGTTGGGGCTGCTTCTCTTTCCTTTGCAGATCGTCGCCCCTTCTTCTACGCTTTTGACAGTGATATCTTACCCCATGGTCTGGCAGCAGCCGATCGCTGTCGCTTTCGTAGCGTCCCTGTTCGTGCTGATGTTCTTCGCTTCTCTGACGTTTCTACTGGTCCTTGACAAGCGACGTAGCTTCAGCTAGGTTATAGTTAGTCTGCTGAGTCGTCGATGGTGGGGCTGTGGTAGGGGATTCCGTCGCGTTTGCCCTTGTCTTGTTAGAGTAGCAACGCGCGCAGGAGGTCATTGGTCTTCGGCCCTTCATTCTTGCTTGGACGAGTTGGAATCCGCAGATCTTGCAGTTGGTCTGGGTAATGGAGAGGTTTCCGAATTGTGGAAGAGGCAAGGTGAATCTGCATCCTTTCTCGTATCCAGTGCAGCCGATGAATCTCTTGCCGGAGGTTCGGCTTCGAATAATCTTCAGTTTTGATCCGCATTGGGGACATGGATAGTCGAAGGTGAGGCTGGCGATTCTCTGAGACATGACAACTTCTGCCAGCTCTGACCCTATCTCGTCCTCTCTGGCGATCAGATCGAGCATTATTGGCCGGAGATGGTCCAGAGTGTCGGCTATGACGTGGCTTCTAGTAGTCTGAAGCGTCTGAATGTTGTCCATCGAGGTTTCAAGTTTGGCTGTGAATTTTGGGTCGATTATGAGGTGACAGTACTTGTTGAGGAGGCTGATGATCTTTAGCGCGAGGGGAGTTGCTTCGATCCGGATATTCTTGATGTAGCCTCGTCGATATAGAATCTCGATGATCTCAGCTCTTGTAGCCTTGGTCCCGATGTTCTCCTCCTCCATCTTTCGGAGCAGGCTGCTAGGATTGTAGCGGGGCGGGGGTTCGGTGAACTTCTGTGTGTCTTTGATTCTTGTGATCGGTATCTTGTCGCCGACTTTTAGCTCTGGGAGTTTCTGGAACTCGTCTGACGTATAGGGTCTGTAGAATTGGGTCCAGCCTTCTCTGAGGAGACGGGTTCCGCGGAGGAAGAATCTGTGCGGCTCTTTCTTGAGAGTTAGCTGTGAGCTCTCTCGAAGGCTTGCCTCGGCGAAGGCGGACATGAAACGTTTGATGATTAGGTCGAGGAGGTTTGCTTCAGGCTGGATGAGATGCCGCTTAGGCGGCTCTCCAGTGGGATAGACTGCTGGGTGGGCGGGATCATCCTTGGGACCTTGAGTGGGGCGAGGCGAATCCTTGATAGTCAGCTTTGGAGCAAGCTTCCGATATTGAGCCATATTTGCGATGCCGTGAAGAATTTCCGAGTATCCGATGTCGGGAGGCAGTTTCTGGCTCGAAGTACGTGGATAGGAGATCAACGCCTCAAGGTACAGCTTCTCCGCTATTGCGAGAGTTCTGGATGGGGTGTATCCAAAGTGCCTGAATGCTTCCGATTGTAGATTGGAGAGGTCGAACGGATAGGGCGGGCTCTGTTGTACGTTTCGAGAGTCCGCACTCTCGACCTCGAGAAATGCATTCTTGCAGTCTTTAACGACTTGTTCCGCTTCGGCTATGGTACGGATTTTTTCCTTCTCGTATTCGAGTGTATAGGTTTGTCCGTCTCTCGCAACCGTTGCGTCAATTGTCCAGAACGGTGTCGGGGTAAAAGATTGGATCTCTTCTTCTCTGTCAACGACGAACTTCAGTGTCGGACCTTGGACTCTGCCCGTGGAGAGGGTTGAGTAGCCGCGGTTCTGTTTGAGGGCTGATTCTGTTAGGAGCCGGGAGAGATTGATTCCGTAGAGCCAGTCGAGTTCGTGTCGAGTGCGGCCGGCCGCTACGAGTGGTATGTCGAGTTGTGGTGCGAGAGTCTTATAGGCGGATCTGAGTTCTTTCTCGGTCATGGTGCTGAACTTCATCCGCTCAGCCTTCGAGTCAGCGCCACGACAGGCGTATCGCAGGATTGTATATCCGATAAGCGAACCTTCGACATCGTAGTCACAGTTATGTGTCAAGAAACCATTAGCAACGTAAGTCTTAGCCGGATCGATTGTCAAGTCACGGACATCATCGCAATCGATGGGGACTATTGTTTCGACGCGATCCCATTGGAGCAGGCTATTATCAAGTCCTTCTTTCGCCGAACTTTCCCAATCATGAAAGGAGGCGATTCGCCGAGAGCCCAATCTTCTCTTTAGAGCTATGTACTCGGCAATCAGATCTCCGCGAATCCTCTTCCTCGGACAATATTGGACCGGCACTTTTCGAAGAAGGCGCTCCATGTCCCCGTTTGCGTTCGAAAAGGCAATTCTTACAGTGACGCTCCTTGAAGCATCAAGCCTTTGCACTTTCGAGGAGGACACCTGTATACGAGTGGTCCGCACTCCAAACCCTTTGAGAATCCACGCTACCTGAACCGCAAGCGTTCTCCCATTGTCCGCCAGGTCCTCTCTCTTGTTGAAACGCAACTCGCAGGCGTTGAAGGATCTCGGGTGCGCTAGAGTACTTTTCGGGATAGACATGTCTCCACCGAGGTAAGTTGAAAGAAACTCATACTGCACCCGTTTCGGGGCGTCCATTATCCACCCCGGGATCTGAAGTGCCATGTCTGTTTTTGAGCCGGATGGGGCTCCGAGAGTCTTGAGCAGTAGCCATAATGCGAGCGATGAGCATCTTACTTCTTCAGTCTTCTGTACGAATGACCTTCCGTTAATTCGACCTGTCCTTGTCACAACGCGCCGCGAACCACGGAAACCAAGTTTCTCAAGATCCCTAACAACTTCATCTGCACCCCCTGATCTCTCGCACGTAACAGTGAAACATGCTGAATACCATCTATCTGATGACTGCGAAAGGCAGCCATCTGAGAAAGTTGCTCCAAGTAACCGCGCAATTGGCAACAGTTTTTCGTCGTCTAGGAACAAGGGAGCGAGTCCTAGGTCGTGGAGTTTGTTGATCACGGGGTTACGAACGGTATAGGGCTGCCTTCCTTCTCCAAGCCAGCGTCTCACTGTTCTGAGAGATAGTCCAGTTTGGATTGCTATCTGTGGATAGGATAGATTCTCCCTTCTGAGACCGCAAACCTCCAGGTACTCACGCGAATCATAACGATACCTGCTATGGGGAGTCCTACTCTGCTTGGACCTAAAGGTGTTGAACGTCATCCACACATCTTCAATGTTAAGAAGAGGCTCGTGCTCTGCATGCATCGAGTCCAACTGCGGCGCTGAATACACAGCAACTCGGTCGCCCGGCTGTAGGTTTTCCAGTCTTAGCCACCCCTTTCGTGACCAGAATTTGTGATCCGCGGTTGCCCTGATACTCCTCCCAGCGACAGTCTTCAATTCGAAACATGAAATTCCGTGAAGCTTCGGTTCAAGCCGGTGATACCGAATCACCCTGTTTTCAGTGGGAGTTGACGACGCTTCGGAAAGGGTCACAACTCTTCTTTCTGGCCACATTCCTTCTAGTTCAGCGATTGGAATGTCGCCCTCGTTGGTTAGGATCTTTGTGTCTGGTGAAACGCAGGCGTTGATGTAACGGTCAGCTTTGCTGGCGAGCGAGCTGATGACCTGGATCCATCTTGCTAGTCGGGCTGATTTCTTGTCGATGATGTGTTTGGGCTTCCATTGGAAGTCCCAGACAGGATAGAAGCGACGACTTGCCTGGGTCTTCGAATCGACAGCGTAAAGATGTCCCAAGGCGGAGCAGACGAAGATTGTCTCGCGTCTGCTGTGGGATTCGTAGACGGGGACGCCCTGAGTCTCGACTCTTTTAGGGTCGCCGTCCATGTCGAGCGCGCGCGCAACTCGTGCGGCGGCATCGGGCTTTTCGCATACGATTAGGGTCTGTATCACTTCCATCTACCAGGGTTCATCGATAGGAAGAGGGCGACCTCCTTAGCATTCGGCCCTATTCCGGGAGCTTTCTGAACCCGTTGGAGGAACTCGGGCGGGGCGAGGTTCCCGTACGCAACTGTCCATTTATGGTAGGCCTGTCTGACATTTTCGAGTGCTCGTTGGTGGGCTGGACAATAGCTCGCGCCTTCAAGCTCAGTTTCTTGGTTGCATATTGGACAATTCATGAGCGGGAGGGGGCTCCGTGTGCGTGAGATCGGGGAAAAAATGTTCTTTTGAAATAAGAATTCTTGCTTTTTCTTTCACACTGTTGTTTTTCTCGTTTTTGAAATTGTAGTTACGATTTTTTGGAGGGAGGCGAGTGTAACTGAACGGAGTCTTCGATATGGCGATCGGAGTTTTGTTTCACTGAGTCGGCTTCTATTCGGGATGAGTGGTTGTACACAGTAGATGGTTAGAGGTCGAGACCTTCAAAACATGTTCAGGGCTTGCGGAATCTGCCTGGCTATCTTTCACGATTTCTTTACGACCCTATCCGGTCTCGATTGAGGCCGAGCCTTCTCGGCTTGTGACTCTTGGGGATCTGGAAGACTAATCCCTTTCTGGGATCGAACCGTACTCGAACTGGCCGATTGTCGAACTTGCGTCCACGCATCTTTTTGACTGAGAGCTGTGTGGACGGTTGTCCAGCTTGGAGCGTTGTCGAGAGTTCAAGCACGCCGTCTACGGCTCCCTCGAGTTCGGTCAACGCTGGTTTCGGTGAGGATCTGTTGACAGAGAGGAAGAGTCTACCCTTCTCCCCTCGCAGAGTTGCGGTCGTCTCTTGAATCAGATTCGCTAAGCCTCGGAGACTCGCCCGCTCGACGAGCTGATGTGAAGAATCAATGATGACGGTGGGTTTCCCAACGGTAATCTCCGCGAGGCCTGATGATATTGCCATGCCCAGTACGGTAGTATCATAGAAGTTCTCGAGGACGCCGAGGCTGTTGTCCATTTTAGGAGTCTTCGTTACTTCGCAGCCTACTAGTTGGAAGAATCCCTGCGCTTCATCTTTCGAGGTGTCCATGTGCATCGTCTTCATCCTCTTCCTGATCGTGTCGGGATTTTCGTAGGTCAAGAAGAGCACAGGGTGAGCTGACCGCAGCGACTTGTACGCTAGTTCTTCGCAAAGAGTTGTCTTGCCTGAGCCACTGTCGCCTTCGATCAGGACGCTGTCACCATCCCGGAAACTTCCCGAGGTTAAATTGTCCAAGTAATCGAAAGGTTCCTCTTTCAAGGGGTGCTTAATCCTGTAGAACTCGGTGTATCCAAGCGCTCCCCCAACGGCCACGCCCAGTAGGATCCAGACCAGGGATTGTGCGATCCAAGAACTGGTCTGCAGACTGAGCTGAACGTTGTTGTTCGAGTCTTGTGATAGATTGACGATACTCCTGGCAGATTGGGATTGGCTATTGACGGATACTGTGTACTGTCCCTTAGGCAAGGCGTGGAACACTAGAACTCCACTATTTCCAGTAGTGTTCTGTGTGAATTGTTGGCCTGATAGGGAGAGGGTGACTATTGCTCCGGAGATTGGTTCGCCGTTCTGGTCTTCAACATAGACAGTCAGGTCGTATATCTGAAGGTTAACAGACCCAAATCCATTCTTCGGGTTGAAGGGGATCGACGACGCGGCTACGTTGACTCCTCTCCATGTAACGGTAGATATTGAGTACGTTCCGGCAGGAAGTAGGTAGGTGCCCGCTGGGTCGAGGCTTCCGATAGTGCCGTTTGGATAGGAGAGTTGGATGGTTGACGGCGGCTGGGGTAACTGGTTGGCCTTACCGTCCATGAACTTGTTGCTGAAGTCTAGCTGATAGACTGAGAGGTAGAGTGGAATTGTCAGAGAGGAGCTCGGCGTGTAGGGGGCTGTCTGGTTGACGATGGTTCCCTGCAGGTAGGCTTTGGTGATGTATGAAGCATTGTCAAGTAGCAAAATGTTCTGGGGTGCGACCCAGCCTGAACTGTTGGAGACCCCGTTGTAGATCGCGACGGCTCCATTGAATAATGTGATTGACGCTCCGGGGACCGAGACGGGTGTTGGATCGAGACTGACGGCATGAAGGTTGAGAAGCCATGATGCGATGACTTTGAAGGTTAGGGTCGAGGTCAATGAGATTCCGTTATTGTCTGTAACAGCTAATTTCGAGCTGTAGCTTCCACTGAGGGTGTTTGTTGTATATGTCCAGTTGATCGCCCATGTCCCGGTATAGTTTTGCCCAGTACCTTGGAGACGCGTAAGGGGAGAGTTGGATAGAACCGCAGACCCGCTCGGCGAGGTGAGGTTTGACCGTGCGGAGGCTATGTCGTAGAGGCCCAGAGCGTCGAATACTGAGGCTCTGAGGGTGACCTGCCGTCCCAGGCCGGTCCAGTTTC
>Ga0209055_1001208_pt1 | contig 17173 bp, 13 predicted proteins | sample GraSoiAngelo_110_FD_185875 | JGI IMG/M metagenome (GOLD analysis project Ga0209055, IMG submission 185875) | Grasslands soil microbial communities from the Angelo Coastal Reserve, California, USA - 14_0903_12_30cm (SPAdes) (version 2) | ecosystem: Environmental > Terrestrial > Soil > Grasslands ... | reverse complement strand
TAGAAGCGCTGCAGCAGGTCAGCGTCGTCGGCGAGCCCAGCAGTGATCGTCTTCAGCGCCACGAGCCGGCCGATGCGCGGGTCGCGCGCCTTGAAAACCACACCCATGGCACCGCGGCCTAGCTCCCGGATAATCTCGTATTTGCCCAGCTTCTTCAGCTTGATGCTCCTCCGGATTTGCTCTAGTGTGGCGCGGCTCGCGGCACCAACGCGCCCGCGCGGCCTGAACTGCGAGCGCGCCTACGGACTGGGGGCGCGACCCGAAGGTCCGGAACGGCGTGACATCCAGGCCAGCCAGGCGACCGTCGCCAGCATCCCGATCCAGCCGAGGCTGCGTGTGGCGCCGCCGATCTGCTGGTCGTGCACGAGCACACCCCACTGGCCAAACAGAATTTCCCAATCGTGTTCGCCTGAACCCACCAGCGGCAGGGCCAGGGTGCGCGCGTCGGCCATATAAGTGCCGATATAGAGGAAGTTCTCGAAAAACCAGAAGGCAGCGAAGGCCGTTCCTGCGGTTTCACGCCGCCAGAAGAAATACCCGGCGATCAGGAGGGGCACCAGGAGTTCACCAAGAGTACCGCCCAGAATCGTCGCCGTGTAGCCGAACCATCGGAAGAAAAGATGCCCGGCCTCATGTGCAACCAGATTGACGTTGTCGAGCACCAGGAAGCCGCTTTTGTTGGTGGCAGCGTGTAAGAGAAACAGCGCGTAGAAGGCCAGCCATCCACCCAGCGCCAGGTGCGAGACGCTCCGCCACTCTTCTTCGGGCCGCTCCCAGGAAAGCTCCATAGGAGAATTTTAGCAGGCAGGCACGGCTCCGAATTGCAGTGTGGGAAGAAGTTTCCTGGCGCGTAACATTGCGAGAGAAGATGTTGCCTTGGCGCTTGCCGGAGGTTCTTATCCGCCGATTGTCGCCGCAGCCTGCGCCGCCGCCCCCAAGAGCGGAGCGTCCTGGTTCAGCACTACATGGATGGGAATTTGGTTTAAGAGGATTTCGAATTTTGCCTTGTCGCAGAAAGCCCGAAAAAAAGTGCCATCTTTCAGCTTTGGAAGGATCTTGACAGCGATGCCACCAGCTACATAGACGCCACCGAGGGCCAAGCACTTGAGCGCCAGGTTACCGGCCTCGGCACCGTAGACCGAGGTCCACAGATCCAGCGTCTGAACGCAGATCGGGCAGGACCCCGCGAGGCCGAGTTGCGTGATTTCCGGCGCCGGGTCGACCTCAGGGTTGTCGAAACTGGGATGCCTTACCGTGGGGTCGAGGAATTCATGAATGCTGCGGAAGCCGCGGCCGGAAAGAACGATCTCGAAGTCCACGTGCGTGTAGCGTTTCATGAGATGCCGCAGCAGTTCGATCTGTTTCTCAGTGCGAGGGGCGAAATCGGTGTGACCGCCCTCGGTGGCCGCAACAATGTGGCGATTGCCATCCCAGAACAGGATGGCCTCGCCCAACCCGGTCCCGGCGGCAATCAGCACCTTGTTAGCCTTCGGCGTGGGCGTTCCTTCGTTCAAGGTGAGGAGCTCAGAGGACCCCAAGAGTTCCACGCTATGCCCCGTGGCCTCGAGGTCGTTTAACAACACGACGCGCTCGATGCCCAGGATGCGCGCCAGCGAGGCGCCATCCACCAGCCAGGGCAAGTTGGTAGTGCGCACTTTGTGCTCGACGACTGGCCCGGCCACGCCGAATCCTGCAGCGGTGATCTTCCCTGTGCCGCCTTCGGAGGTGTTCGCGCGAATCTGCTGGAGGAACTCGGCGACAATCTCTTCGAAATGGGGATGGGTTTTGCTCTCGAAGCGGCGTTGCGTGATGCGGCGCAGGGCGCCCGGCCGGGCCTCAAACAGAGCCAGATTGCACTTTGTTCCTCCGACGTCGCCGGCCAGGATCATAGACTCCCCCGCGGTTTCTATCCTTTCGGCTCCTTCGATTTCCCGCCGGGCGGCGACGCGCGGAACGGTTTCGAGAGAGCCTCGCGCGCCAACAGACTGGCAGCGGCCTCGTCCACGAGGAAGATGCGGCGGCCATCCGGCACGGTCACCAGTTGCGTCGGCAGCGGCGGGTCGGTCTTGCCGTCGAGCACGGCTTGAAGAATGCTGGCCTTCTCCGCGCCGGTGACCAGAAACATCACGTTGTATGCGGCGTTCAGCACGGGTAGGGTCAGAGTCATCCGGCGGGTGTGAAGTTTTGAGACCGTGGGCGTGCTGACCCAGCGCGAAGTGTGGCGCAGTCTCCGCGAATCCGGAAACAGCGAGGCAGTGTGGCCATCGCGCCCCACACCTAACAGGATGAGGTGGAAACGTGGGAAGCCCCTGGAATCCAGTTGCAGCCCGTTGCGCAGGACCTCTTCATAGTCTTCTGCGGCTCGGCCGAGATCTGGCCGGTCGGCTTCCATGCGGTGGACATTGGCAGGCGGGATCGGTACGCGTACGAGCAACTCGCGTCGGGCCATCCCATAATTGCTCTCGACGTGATCAGGCCCCACGCTGCGCTCGTCGCCCCAGAATAGATGCACCTTGCTCCAGTCCACCTGGGTGCGAAATTCCACAGTGGCCAAAACACGATACATCTCGCGCGGCGTGTTTCCGCCGGCCAGCGCCACTGAGAACCTGCCTTCACGCGCGATAAATTGCCAGGCCCATTCGACGAACTGGCGGGCAGCCGCGCGCGCCACCGCGACCTCATCAGGGCACACCAACACACCCGGCTGGATCTCGCGAGGGAGCGAGTTACGGGTTGTGCCAGCGTCGTCCATTGCGACCCATCAGATGATCGGCTTCACGCGGGCCCCAGCTCCCTGCGGCGTAGTTCGAGAAGGTCGGGACGGAATCGCGCCACACGTTCAAGATCGGGTCCACCAGCGCCCAAGCGGCTTCGACGCTATCGGCGCGGTCGAACAGCGTGGCATCACCCCGCATGCAGTCGTTCAGCAATGTAGCGTAGGCGCTGCGCGAACCTGCGCCGAATGCGGTCCGGTAGCAGAAGTCCATGCTGACGGACTTGATGCGCATCTCCGGACCGGGCAGCTTGGCACCGAACGAAATCGAGATGCCCTCGTCGGGCTGAATATTCAGCATCAGCCAGTTGGGTTCGACGTTCGCGCCTCGAAAAACCTGGTGAGGCGCGCGGTGGAACTGAATGGCGATTTCGGTGGCACGGCTGGGCAAGCGCTTGCCCGTGCGCACGTAAAACGGCACGCCAGCCCAGCGCCAGTTGTCGATGGCGAACTCGGCAGCGACAAAGGTCTCCGTCCGCGAATCCGGTTTCACCCCAGGCTCCTGGCGGTAGCCGGGCACGGCGTTGGCGTGGATGGTGCCCGCGCCGTACTGGCCGCGCACAACAAACTTGCCGACCGCCTCGGGGCTAAACGGCCGGATGGATTGCAGAACCTTCAGCTTCTCGTTGCGCACGGCGGTGGCATCAAAGGAGGCGGGTGGCTCCAGCGCCACCATGGAGACGAGCTGCAGAACGTGGTTCTGGATCATGTCGCGGACCGCCCCCGCGGTTTCATAAAACGCGGCACGGCTCTCGACCCCCAGACTTTCCGCGGCGGTGATTTGGACGTGATCCACATACCGGCGGTTCCACAACGGCTCGAAGATTCCGTTGCCGAAGCGGAAGACCAGTAAGTTTTGCACCGTATCTTTGCCGAGGTAATGGTCAATACGATAGACCTGCGATTCGTCAAAGACGCGGAGGACAGCCTGGTTCAACTGGCGCGCAGACTCGAGATCCCGGCCGTAGGGCTTCTCAATGATGATGCGCACCCAGGATCTTTCGTCCGCCGGTTTGGCCAAGCCGGCGCGGCCCAATTGCTCGACCAACAGTGGATAGACTTCCGGAGGCGTAGAGACGTAGAAGAGTCGATTGCCTCGCAGACCGCGCTCCCGGTCCAGTTCAGCCAGGCGCGCCCCGAGTCTGCGGAATGCCTCCGGGTCTTTGTAGTCCCCCGGGAAGTAAAACAGGGAGGGGGCGAAGGCTGTCCACTTCGTGTCGTCCACCGGACCCACTTCGGAGATTTTGCGCGTAGCTTCGCCAGAGGTGTTGCGGAAAGCGTCGTCGGACATGGCCGTGCGCGCGAAGCCCACGATGGCGTAGCTGGGGGCCAGCGACGCGTTGGCTGCCAAGTCGTAGAGCGCGGGGATCAGTTTGCGGCGCGCCAGATCTCCCGAAGCGCCAAAAATGACGATGGCGCAAGGATCGGCGGGCAGCGCGGTGGGAGAATAACCGGACTGGATGGTTTCAGCGATTACGGTGGTCTGAGCGGACATGGCTGGCTCCTTATGTTTTCCCCACGGTTTTCACAGCATGGCCGCCGAACTGGGCTCGTAGGGCGGCAATCACTTTGGCCGTGAAGGAATCCTGCTGGCGCGAACGGAATCGCGTGAGTAGGGACATGGTGATGACTGGAGCGGGGACGTCGTGCTCCATAGCAGCGAGAATGGTCCAGCGGCCCTCGCCGGAGTCTTGGACAAAGCCCTGGATCGCGGCCAGGTCCGGATCTTTGGCGAAGGCCAACTCGGCCAGCTCAAGCAGCCAGGAGCGCACCACGCTGCCCTGATTCCACAAGTGGGAGACTTGCCGCAGGTCCAACTGTTGGCCGGAGGCACGCAGGATTTCAAACCCTTCGGCGTAGGACTGCATCATGCCGTATTCGATGCCGTTGTGAACCATCTTGGTAAAATGGCCCGCGCCTGGGCCGCTCACAAGTGCATAGCCGTCTTTCGGTGCCAACGAACGGAAGATGGGTTCGACGCGCGTGAAGACTTCTTTATCGCCGCCGACCATCAGGCAGTAGCCGACCTGCAGGCCCCAGATGCCGCCGCTCGTGCCCGCGTCGAGGAAATGGATGCCGCGGGCCTGGAGACTCTTGTAGCGCTCGATGGAATCTTTGTAGTAGGAGTTGCCGCCGTCAATGATGATATCGCCCCGCGCCAGCAACCCGGCCAGCTGCTCGATGACCTCGGTGGTGGCCTTGCCGGCGGGCACCATAACCCATACGATGCGCGGGGTGGGTAACTTCGCGAGGTCCTCGAGGCGCGACACCCCCACCGCGCCCGCCGCCACTGCTTCCGCAATCGAAGAAGTGGAGCGAGCGAAGGCGTGGATAGTGTGCGAGTCGCGCAGCAAACGCTTGCACATATTCAGGCCCATACGACCCAGACCGACTATTGCCAGTTCCATTGGGAATCCTCCACACTAATTGTCTGGAATCACCACGCCGTGGCGGCTGAGTTCCTCCCGCAACTGCGCGGCGTTCTGAAAGTGAATCGTGCCCATACCCAAGCGCCGGGCACACTCCAGGTTGAGCGCCCGGTCGTCAATAAACACGCATTCCTCTGGAGCGCGCTGCGTCACCCCCAGCGCCAGGCGATAGATGGCTTCGTCCGGTTTGCGCGCCCCCAAGTAGCAAGAGCTGAAAAAAGCGACGAAGTCCCGCCGTAGCCCAAACTGGTCGATGCGATACTGATTCAGCTCCCGCGGCTCGTTGTTGAGCGTGGCCAACAGGTACTTCCCCGAGCGCGCCAACTGTTCGACAACGGCGAGTGACTCCGGGTAGGGTTGGGACTGGGTAAGCATGAACTCTTTGAACTGCTCGCGGCTGAAGGCGCGCGGACGGTAGAAGATCGTCCGGTCCAGGTATTGGTCCAAGGTGGCCTGCCCGCTCTCGAAGGCGGGAAAGCACAGATCGTGGCGGTTCTCAAAATCTTCCCAGTCGAGGTTGAACTGCGCAGCGGCTAGTTTGCGGGAGCCGCCATCCCAGCCGTTGGTAAGGATTACCCCGCCGACGTCCCAGAATAAGGTCGTGACCTTAGCCATCGAGCCGCACCGCAACACAGTCCATTTGGCCAGTCATCCCCACGCCCTCGAGAGAAGCTGTCGCCTATCCCCAGAGAGGTTAGACGCTACATCATACGTCCGAACCTAGTCGCGGAAACCGCCTTACGCGAGCGCCTGCTCTACCGCTTTGCGCAACGCCGCCAAACCCCCCGACACGTCCGCGCCCAGGTGGACCCGCAGCGCCCGCCGGCCGCGCTCGGCCAACACTTCGAAGTCGCCGCGTGCCTGCGCCGCCTTTACCACGCCGAACGTGTACTTCTGCCCGGGCACGGGCAGGTCGGCGGCGTCGTCACAAGTAACCTGCAAGAAAACGCCTGTGTTCGGCCCGCCCTTATACGCCTGGCCGGTGGAGTGTAGGAATCGCGGACCGAAGCCCAGGCAGGTAGCCGCTCGCCGCGCGTCGCGCACCGCGTGCCGCAGCGCCTGCAGCTCTTTTTCGTGCGCCTCATTCATTTCGACGAAGGCGAGCAGAGCAAAATAGTCGCCGGCGCCGAGCCGCCCAAGATGCGCTTTCAGGTAGCCGACAAGCGACTTCTCCGGCGTCTTCTCGAACACCACGCGGTTCTTTTCATCGGTGAATAGACGAATGCCGTTGCTTTCGAAGAACGGCCTCTCCAGCGGGAGCGCTCCGGTCCGCTCGTATTCCGAGGTCAGCTTCTTGGTAGCGATCTTGCTGGCTTCGACGTCGGGCTGGTTGAACGCGTTGATGCCCAAGATGGCGCCGGCCACCGCGGTCGCGATCTCCCAGCGGAAAAACTCCTGCCCCAGGTCGTACGCGTCGCGCAGAGCGATGCGCACCACCGGGTGACCCGCCTGCTCAAGGGCGCTGACCGCAGCGTCTTGCCCGGCATCGGAACCGGACTCTAGCCGCAGATAAACGAACACGCGATCCTGTCCATACACCGCCGGCGGACCTACCTTCTCGCGATCCACGGGGATGAGCCCTTTGCCCTCTTTGCCGGTTGATTCGGCCAGGAGCTGTTCGAGCCAGGCACCCAGGTCGTGGATGGCAGGTGAGGTAATGAGCGTCACTTTATCGCGGCCGTGTTTCGCGGCAACGCCCAAGATCGTTCCCAACGCCACGCCGGGATTGTCCTCCGGCGGCACGCAGGACACGCAGCTCTGCACCATTTCTTCCGCGCGATCCAGCACTTTCCGTACGTCCACTCCCATCACCGCCGAAGGTACCATCCCGAAGTCGGAGAGCGCCGAATACCTACCGCCGATGCTAGCCCGGCCGAAGAAGATGCGCCGGAAGCCGTCGGCCTCCGCCGCCTTCTGCATCTGCGAGCCCGGATCGGTGATAGCGATGAACCGCCGGCCCGCCTCTTCGGCTCCGATGGCCTGGGCCACCTGGTTGAAGAAATACTGCTTGAAGATGTTAGGCTCGAGCGTGCTCCCCGACTTGCTGGAGACGATGAAGAGCGCTTTTCTCAAGTCCACTTTTTGCTCGAATGCCTTGACCTGAGCTGGGTCGGTAGAATCGAGGACGTGCAGTTCGGGGAAGCCAGGCATCTTTCCGAAGGTCATTTTCATCACTTCCGGACACAAGCTCGATCCACCCATCCCGAGCAACAGCGCTTGGGAGAACCCCTCGCGCTTGACCTCCGTGGCGATGTGGTCCAAGTGCTCGACGTTTGCAAGCTGGTCGTCGGTCATTCCGAGCCAGCCGAGCCAACCGCCTTCGTCCTTGCCCGTCCACAGCGACGCGTCGCCCGCCCACAGGCGCCGTACCTTCCCGGTGGCTTTCCAATCCTCGAGCGACTTTCGCACGTCGGTTTCGACGGGCTTCGAGAGGGTCGCGCTCTGGCGGTCGCGCGTGGTGCTGGCCTTGCACTTGCAGCGGTACTCAACCGCCGCTAGGAGTTTGTCGAAGGCCTCGGCAAAGAGCTTGACGCCGTCGTCCAGCAGCTTGGCAGTGGCCTCCTTCATCGAGATGCCGGCGCGGTCGAGCAGCCGAAACGTCTCGTGCGCTGCCTCGATATTCTCTTCCAGGCTGTTGCGCAACCGGCCGTGCTCGCGGAACGCATCGAAGGTCGCCGGAGGAATCGTGTTCACGGTGTCCGGCCCGATCAGCTCCTCGACGTAGATAACGTCGCGGTAGGCGGGGTTCTTCGTGCTGGTGCTGGCCCAGAGCAGCCGCTGCGTCTGAGCTCCCTTTGCCGCGAGCGCCGCCCACTGCGGAGCGCGATAAATCTCCTTGTAGCGCTGGTATGTCCGCCGGGCGTTGGCGATGGCCACCTTGCCGATAATGCCTTCAAGTGCGGCGTGTTCGGCCGGGTCGGTGGCTGTCTTAAGTTTCGTCGTGGCCAGACTATCAATCAAGGCGTCGATTCGGCTGACGAAGAAACTTGCCACGCTGGCCACGCGGCTGAGGTCACCCCCCGCGGCGGCAAATCGCTCAAGGCCCCTCAAGTAGGCCTGTGCCACGCGCTCATACGCCTCCTGCGCGAACAGCAGCGTCACGTTGATGTTGATGCCCTCGCTGATCATCTGCTCGATCGCCGGCACGCCCTCCGGAGTCCCTGGAATCTTGACCATGAGATTTTCGCGCCCCACCGCCTTCCAAAGTCGCCGTGCCTCGGCGATGGTTTGCTGGGTATCTTGCGCCAGATAGGGCGAAACCTCGAGGCTGACGTAGCCGTCGCGCCGCTTGGTTTGCTCGTAGACAGGACGCAGCACGTCCGCGGCGTCCTGAATGTCGCGGATGGCCAAGTGCTCATAGATGGCCATGGCGTCGAGGTCGCCCCGCTTTTGCAGCTCTTCCAGAGCTGCGGTGTAGTCGGTGCTCCCCGCAATGGCCTTTTCGAAGATCGCCGGGTTCGAAGTCACCCCGCGCAGGCCGTCTTCGCGCAGCAGGCGAGCAAGCTCGCCATTAGTGATGATTCCCCGCCGGATATAGTCCAGCCACACTGACTGCCCGTAAGTCGCCAGTTGCTGCAAGGGGTTCGTCGTGGCGGATTCAAGCTTAGTTGCCATGTCTTCCCTCCTCGACCTTTTCGCTTACTCCATGCGGCGGGCGTTCGCCCCACCGTCGTATTTCCGCTCCAGCTCGAGAATCTTCTTCAGGCGCCTGCGGTGGCGCGACTCGCGTGTGAATTTCGCGCGCAGGAACGCGTGGACCAACTCCCTGGCAGTCTCCACGCCGATCACCCGCGCCCCCAGAACGAGGACATTCATATCGTCGTGCTCCACGCCTTGGTGCGCCGAGTACGAATCGTGGCACAGCCCCGCGCGAATCCCCGGCAACTTGTTGGCCGCCACCGACGCGCCCACTCCCGAGCCGCAGATCAGGATCGCCCGCTCGCCTCGGCCTTTGAGCAGCGCCAGCCCGACCGCCTCGGCGAAATCGGGGTAGTCCACCGGGCGCTCAGAGTGCGTTCCAACGTCGATCACGCGATGGCGTAGCCGGAGCAACTCCGCCCGCACAGCTTTCTTCAGCAGGTATCCCGCATGGTCTGACCCGATAACTATCTTCACCGCTAGCCTCGCCTGGCGAGTTGTTCTCTGGCTGCGGCTACCACTTTGTCCGGTGTAAACCCGAACTTCTTCTGGAGCTCTTTGAGCGGCGCTGAGGCCCCGAACGTGGTCATTCCGATGCTGTGGCCGAAGGGGCCGACGTAGCGCGCCCAGCCGAATGTGGAGGCCTGCTCGACCGAGACGCGCGCGGTTACGTTCGGGGGCAGCACGGTCTCGCGATACTCCCGACTCTGCTTTTCGAACAGCTCCCATGACGGCATGCTCACCACCCGCGCGCGGATACCCTCGGAGGTGAGTTGTTCGTAGGCTTGCAAACACAGTGAAACCTCGCTGCCGGTTCCGAGCAGCAGCACCTGGGGAATGCCACCGGGCGCATCGGCCAGGATATACGCTCCCTTCTCGAGGCCAGAGGCGGGCGCATATTTGGTGCGGTCGACGGTGGGCAAGGCCTGCCGCGAGAGCACCAGCACCACCGGGTCGTGTCGCAGCTTGGCGATCACGCGCCACGCCTCAACCACCTCGTTGGCATCCCCCGGGCGCAGCGTGATGAGGCCGGGAATAGCCCGCAGCGACGCCAGTTGCTCGACCGGCTGGTGTGTGGGCCCGTCTTCTCCCACACCGATCGAATCGTGAGTGAAAACGTAAATGACCGGAATTTCCATCAATGCCGCCAGGCGAATGGCCGGCCGCGAATAGTCGCTGAAAATCAGGAAGCCTGAGCCATAGGGCCTCACCTTGGTGAGTGAGAGCCCATTCAGAATCGAGCCCATGGCGTGCTCGCGGATGCCGAAATGGAAGTTGCGGCCTGCGTAGTTCTCTGCGCTGAAATCGCCCGCGCCGTTGAAAGTAAGCCGTGTCTTCGTCGAAGGAGCCAGGTCGGCCGCCCCGCCAATCAGCCAGGGCAGACTCTTGGCCAGCGCATTGAGCACCTTGCCCGAGGCGTCGCGACCCGCCACGCCTTTGGGATCGGCAGGAAAACTCGGCAAGTCTTTGTCCCAGCCAGCGGGGAGTTCGCGGTGCTGCATCTTGTAGAGATGGTCGGCGAGTTCCGGGTAGGCCTTTCCATACTGCTCGAACTTTGCCATCCACTCCCCGCGCAGGCGTTTGCCGCGCTCCCCGATGCCCGCGCGAAAGTGTTCCCGGACTCGTTCGGGCACCAGGAACTTGGCGTCCTCGGGCCAGCCGTAATTTCGCTTAGTCAGCCTGATCTCCTCTTCCCCAAGTGGTTCGCCATGCGCCCCGTGCGTATCCTGTTTGTTTGGGGAGCCGTAGGCGATGTGGCTGTCCACGATGATCAGGGTAGGCCGGTCGTTCGTCTTCTGGAACGTGCGGAAAGCGCGCTCGAGCATCTCCAAGTCGTTGGCGTCCCCGACGCGCGTCACGTTCCAGCCGTAGGCGATGAAACGCGTGGCCACGTCTTCGCTGAACGCCCATGCAGTGTGTCCCTCGATGGTGATCCTGTTGTTGTCGTAGATCCAGCAGAGATTGCTGAGCTGTAGATGCCCGGCAAGGGAGGCGGCCTCGCCAGATAGGCCTTCCATCATGCAGCCATCTCCGGCGAGGGCGTAAACGTTGTAGCCGATCATCTCGTGGCCCGGACGGTTGAAGTACTGTGCCATCCACTTGCCGGCAATCGCCATGCCGACGCTGGTCGCCACCCCCTGGCCCAGCGGGCCAGTGGTCGTCTCGACGCCCGAGGTCCAGCGGTATTCCGGATGGCCGGGGCACTTGCTGTCGAGCTGGCGGAAGCGCTCGATGCCCTCAAGCTTTACAGAAAGCTCTCCTAAGGTCTCGTACTTGGGATTCACTGCTTTTACGCCGGTTAAATGGAGCATTGCGTAGAGCAGCATGGAAGCATGTCCCATGGACAGCACGAAGCGGTCGCGGTTGGGCCAAATCGGGTCGTCGGGATCAAATCGCAGAAACTGCTGCCACAGGCAATACGCTACCGGGGCCATAGCCATTGGCGTGCCCGGATGACCTGAGTTCGCCTTCTGCACAGCGTCCATTGCCAGCGTGCGGATCGTATTCACGCACAACTGGTCGATCTGCTGTTGGGTCGCAAGCATTACCTGTTGCATGGTGAATTACCTCAATTCCCCAAGGCGTTATGGCCCACAGTTGAGCCGCACCTAATTCTTCGATTCAAGTAAGCTCCGGCGGATTCCCCCTTGCGAATGTCTCTGTGCGCGGCTGCTTCGTCAAGGCCCAAGCCGCACCAATGCGCGAAACTCTACATGGCTCCTCCTGCACATTTGGCTAGTGAGAGCCAGAAAACCTCGTAGCTTGGAAACCCGATGGACTGCACTAGCGACCCGCCGCCCGCGAACTCGCGACCGCCTGATCCATCATCCTACGCAACTCTCGGAGGCCCGCCTCTGCCCCTTGCGCCAGGTGTAGCCGGAGGGTAGGTTTACCGCGACGTCCCAGCGATTCCAGGTCTCCCAGCGCCTGCGCCAATTGTAGCTGTCCAAAGCTGTACTTGGCACCGGGGATTGCCAAGTCTTCTGACTTCGTTGCGGTAATGATTAAGAAGAGCCCTGTTGCTGGTCCCCCTTTAAATAACTGTCCGATGGAATGCAAGTAGCGGGGTCCGTAGCCGAGGAGGACGGGCAGGTGCAGCCGTTCGCCCAGGCTGGCGCGCAGGGCTTCAAGCTGGCGGGCATTGGATTCATTGCGATCCACATAAGCCAACAACGCCAGATAATCGCCGGGCCGGCGTTGCGCCAAGAAGGTGCGCAATGCCTCCGAAAGCCGCAGAGTCGAAATGGTATGCCGCACCTCCCCCTCGGCGTACAATTCGATCCCATCCTCAGCGAGTCGCGAGGCTCCCACAGGCATCTCTCCGGTTGCCTGAAACTGCTCTAGGATTCGCCCGGTAGCGTCTTTGCTCTCCTGCACGTCGGGTTCGTCGAACGGGTTGATACCCAGTACGGCGCCAGCCACAGCAGTGGCAGCTTCCCATTTGAAAAACTCACCGCCTAACTCCACGTCCCTCTGCAGGCGGATCTCCACCACGGGCACATCGCGCAGTTTCAGGGGCGCCACGCAGCCTTCCAACTCCGACTCGTCTTCCCCCTGAAGCGAAAGCGCGGCAACGACGCAGCCTTCCCCAAGCGCATCCAGTGAGAGCAGGGGGGCTCCCGCCACCGGCACGACGCCTCGGCCTTCTTTGCCCGTGCTTTCGGCCACCAGTTGCTCGATCCAGTTGCAGAACGACGCCAGCCGCGGCGTGGAAAACAGCATGAGTTTGTCAGTAGCGTTCCGCGCGCCGACACCCAGCAGCGCGCCCAATTCGAGTGCCGGGTTTGTTTGCGCCGGCGCCGCAGGGCTGCAAGCCGCGCGCATCTCCACCGCCGCATCCAGCACAGCCGTAGCATCCACGCCCCAGAGCACCGCAGGTACCAAGCCGAAATAGGATAGCGCGGAATAGCGGCCGCCAATGTCGGCGGGGTTCAGGAACACCCGGCGGAAGCTGTACTCCCCCGCGAGTTGCGCCAGGTAAGACCCCGAATCCGTAATGGCGATAAAGTGTTTGCCCGGCGGCTTGATCGCGGCGGCCTGTGCGAGATGATGGAAATAGAGGAACTGCGAGAGTGTCTCGCGGGTCTTGCCAGACTTGCTGGCCACGATGAAAAGTGTCTGCCTGAGATCAATGGCCCGCTCAACGGCCAGGATAGATTCCGGGTCAGTGCTATCGAGGACGAAAAAGCGGCGGCCATCGGCTGCGCCGAAAAATGCTTGGGAAAACACTTCCGCTGCAAGGCTCGATCCACCCATGCCCAGCAAGACAATGTCGCGCAGACCTGCCTGGTAAGTTTCCTGGCCCAACTCGCACAGGCTCGGCTGTTCCTCACGCATCTCGTCGAGCACGCTAATCCAGCCCAGTCGGTTCCTGATCACGCGCGCGTGGTCGGTGTCCTGCTTCCACAGGCTCGGCTGCCGGGACCAGATCTTCTGCACGGCTCCGACGGCAATCAGACGCTCGACTTCCTGCCGATAGGCCACTTCCAGCCGTCCCCGCGAGACGCGCTGCGTGAGTGTGGACACCGCTAAGCTCGACCCCCAGGGCGAAACGGTGCAGTTGCGCTGCCGTGATATCTTCCCTTGTCTCAAAAATGAAGAAATTTCGCAAGTATTGTTCGCGAGCGTGTGAGCAAGCTTACGCTGGCGGCATTCCTCTATCGCCCGCTGGCTCTTCGAAACGGATACCCCGCCCGAGAATCCACACCGTAGAACCTCAAAATCGCGTCCTAGGAATTTCGGGTCGGATGCAGTATCTTTGAAAGCAGGGTGATGTCCCTGGAGGATGCGCATGGCAGACGAGAGTTGCGGGCAAACCCCTGCGGCACCGGCGACCCCCACTAAGCCGGGCGCGCGCATGGTGAAGTGCGTGAAGTTCGGCACAGAAATGGAGGGCCTCGACCGTGTCCCCTGGAAGGGGGAGCTGGGTCAGCGGGTTTATGAAAACGTGTCCAAGGAAGCCTGGAAGCTCTGGGTCGAGCACTCGAAGATGATCATGAACGAGTACCGGCTGAACCCGCTCGATCCGCAGTCGCAGAAAGTCATGGAAGAACAAATGGAGCAGTTCTTCTTCGGCGAGGGAGCTAAGCTGCCCGAAGGCTACGTGCCGCCCCGGGCGAAGGCCTAATCGCCGCCCGCTGGCATTCGTTGCGTGGCCGGGTGCGCTACTGGCAAGCGCGGCGTCAAGATAAACCGCAGATTTTTGTGGGATTCGCGTAGCGCTGCTTCCAGTTCTTCAGGCTTCCTAGCCCTCGCGAAAATAAATCCGAGGTAACTGGAGCCCTCGGGCCATGCGGCAACGAAGTCGTGGAGCCGCGCGGTAATGTGGATCTCCTCGACCCCCGGTATTGCGGCGGCTTCCTCGGCGCCTTCCACGCGCTCGAAGATTCCGCTCTGCGGAACAGGAATCATCATCACCCCGGCGGCACAGGCCTCGCGCGGCAGGTTGCTGCCGGAAAGGCCCAGGGAATGGCGCACCAGCAACTCTTCGAGAAAAATCTTGCCTTCGTCTCCCTCTACGCCGAAGCGCAACGTGCGGGCGCACAGCCCGCCGATCGGCCGTGGCTGCGCTTCGAGCACCCACGGGCCGTTCGCGTCTACGCGGAACTCCGCATGGAGCGGCCCATGCGTCAGCCCCAGCGCCCGCACAGTGCGCTTGGCGCAGTCGGCAACGCGCGACTCCATCTCGGCCGGAAGCCGTGAAGGCGTGACGTAAATCGTCTCCTCGAAAAACGGTCCTTCGAGCGGATCGGGCTTATCGAAGATGGCCAGCACGCGCAGCTCGCCGCGGTCCAGCAGCCCCTCGAGTGCGACCTCGGCGCCTGGGATGTAACGCTCCACCAGCAGGCGGTCGAGGCCCGGCTCGCGCAACACCTGAATTTCCGGCGATTCCAGCAGTTCCCGGATGCGGGTGACAGCGGCGGAGAATTCGCGCGCATCGTTCGCGCGGATCACTCCCTGGCTCGCCGCGAGCGCGAGCGGTTTGACGACGCAGGGAAACTGCACGCGCGGTAGGACCTCCCCAACCGGCTCATGGAGGCCAAACGAGAAGAACTCGGGCACAGGCAACCCGGCCGCGCTTAGAACCTCTCGCTGGCGAAGCTTGTTGCGGCATGCTTCGACCGACCCGGGCGAATTGTACGGGAGACCGAGCGCGCGCGCGGCGTAGGCCGCTGTCGTGGTCGGCCGGTCGCCCAGAGCGAGAATAGCCGCAATAGGATGAGCGCGCGCTTGCTCCACGATGCGCTCAGCCGCTTGTTCGGGCTGCTCGAAATGCAGGGCCAGGGCTCGATCGGCCCAGGGGTCGTCGAGTTGGTGGCACCTGTCGGTGCCGAAGACAACTTCAACGCTGAGTTTCTGAGCCGCCTGGGCAAAGTTGCGCGTCTGATAGCCCAGCTTGCTGGCAAGAATGAGTAGTCGCTTTGAGGCGTCTTGTGAAGCTGCGTTCATATTGGTCGAAGGATGCGATCAAGCGAATGATGTCATGCCGAGCCCGCCGCGGCGGAGAGATCGAAGATTCCCCCTGTCGGATGGCATCTTTCTGGACGTTTCCTCGCTGCGGTCGGAGTGCCACCGATCTGAAAGTCAGACAGGCAAGAAGGCCTGTCCTATACGAAAGCTTCAGCCCGCGCGAGCGCTTCCCTGGCCTTGGCGATGGGGACCAACTGGTCCCGCGTCGGCTCGGCTCAACAGTACCAAGGCTCGTTCAGGTACGGGATGGCCGCGCGCGACACCAAGACCGGCTCCGGCCTCTGCTTGGAAACGCCCGCAGCGGACGCCGCGGTGCTTGCCGCTCGCCAGATGCGCGTAAAGCTCTGCGCGCGCGACCGCCCGAGCTTATCTCCGACGCGAACCAATTCCTGCACCTCTTCGCACAACGCATCCACGCGCGGGTCGGGATGCCGCCACGGGTAAACCAGTGCGGCCGGGTCAAACGGCCCGACCATTTCGCGCACTTCGGCGAGCTCGAGCAGGCGCGACCCAGCGGGGATCAGCAGGCGAATGGCGAGTTGGATGGGCGCGACGTTTTCGATGAGTCGCTCCTCGCTGAGCACGTCGAGCAGGTCGCAGTAACTCTCCAGTGTGGTCCATGGCGTAAACGGCACGAACGTCGGCTGCAGAACGAGACCGGCCTGGCGGAAGAGCTCGACCACAGCCAGGAAATCGGCGCGCGTGTGGCCCTTATCGAGCCGCTCGAGTATGGCGTCGTCCAAGGACTCGACCGCGCTGGTAACAAACAGGCAGCCGGTTTCGCGCAGCGTGCTGATGTGCCGGGCGTGCTGGAGCAGGTGCTCGATCTTGATGGTGACGTCGTAGGTCAGGCGCGGATGCTCGCGGTGCAGGGCTTCGACGATCGCCACTGCATGCCCGACGCCGTTAAAAAAGTCCGGGTCACCGAAAGTAATGTGCTCGGCGCCCGCCGCAACCTGACGGCGGATGTCCTCCAGCACCACCTCGCGCTGCACAACGCGGAATGCGCCGTTGTAAACCGGCACAATCGGGCAGTGGCGGCAAAGGTGTTTGCAGCCGCGGCTGGCCTCGGTGTAGCCGACGGTGCGATGCTCGCCGCCGGGCAGAATCAGGTGCGCGTACTGCTGTAGCGGCACTAGGCCGCTGCGATCTGGCACGGCAAATTTTAGCCGCGCGAGCGAAATCACCGGCTCCGGCTGCCACCTGCGTTCACTCCCGCTGTCGCCACCGGGGAGCCCCGCAGATGGGGCACGAAGGCCTGCCCCTGGAAATGACTTCGTTTCTGCATTCGCCGGCGCCGCGCGCAACCGCCCGATCAGATTGGACAAGCCCTCCTCAAATTCTCCGCCCAAGATAGTTTCCACACCCAGTCCGCGCAGGTAAGACTCGTTCATCGGGGCGTAGAGCCCGTAGAAACAGACGTGTACACCAGGATTCAGCCGGCGGACAGGCTCGATCAACTGCACCGCCAAGCGTGTAGCGGTGTGCATCGGGACGTAGAAAGCCACCAAGTCAGCCGCGCGGACGGGCTCTTCACGAAACGCCTCGCGCGACAGGTCCAGGCAAGTCACGTTGGCCCCGCGCTCGCGCAGCCACGCCGCCGGTGACGCCAGCCCAAACGGCTGCCGCCCAAGCTCATAGGTGGAGATGAGAACGACGTTCACTCACGCTCCCTGAGAGACCATCCCTTCGGCTGCGAGAACCTGCAGGGCGGGGCTTGCCCCACCGCTGCTTGTAGCGCTGCGGCAGCAGGCAGCTTGTCCCGCATAGCAACCAAAATCATTATGGCACGCCGCGCCCAGTGGCACCAACTCTTGGGCGGCACGAGCCAGGCCCCGCTTTCGATTTAGCAGGACTGGCA
>Ga0209055_1001206_pt1 | contig 17187 bp, 12 predicted proteins | sample GraSoiAngelo_110_FD_185875 | JGI IMG/M metagenome (GOLD analysis project Ga0209055, IMG submission 185875) | Grasslands soil microbial communities from the Angelo Coastal Reserve, California, USA - 14_0903_12_30cm (SPAdes) (version 2) | ecosystem: Environmental > Terrestrial > Soil > Grasslands ... | reverse complement strand
CACAGCGCATAAATCACGGGAATCACCAGCAGAGTAAGGATCGTCGCGGTGACCATGCCGCCGATCATGGGCGCGGCGATGCGCTTCATCACGTCCGCGCCGGTGCCGGTCGTCCACATGATCGGGAGCAAGCCTCCGATGATTGCCGAGACGGTCATCATCACAGGTCGCACCCGTCGCGCGGCGCCTTCCACGATCGCTTCATAGAGGTCCTGGCGCGTCGTCATCCGGTCCTCGCGCACTCGTCGTTCGAAGGCCTCATCGAGATAGACCAGCATGACCACGCCGGTCTCGGCCGCAACGCCAGCCAACGCGATGATCCCCACCCAGACCGCCACACTCAGGTTGTAGCCGAGATAGTTGAGATACCAGAACGCCCCGATCACAGCGAAGGGAACCGACAGCAGCACGATCAGGGACTTGGCGAGGGACCTGAAATTCAGGTAGAGCAGCAGAAGGATCACAGCCAGGGTGAACGGCCCGATCAGCTTCAGTCGCTCTTCGGCCCGAACGAGATGCTCGTACTGGCCGGTCCACAGCAGGCTGTAGCCGGGAGGCAGCGTGATCCGCTGGCTAACGACCCGCTTGGCTTCCTCGACATAACTGCGCAGATCCCGGCCACTGACCGACACCGAGATGAGCCCTGCTAAGGCGCCCCCCTCATCGGAAATCGACGGTGGCCCTTTGGTGACGACGATCTCCGCGATTTGCCCCAACGGAATCTGCGCGCCCGAGGGCGTGGGGATCAGCACCCGCTTGAGCCGCTCCGGATCGTCCCGCAGCTCCCGCTTATAGCGGACATTGACCGGATACCGTTCGCGTCCTTCGACCGTCGTCGTCACATTTTCCCCGCCGATGGCCGAGGTGATCAAAGTCTGCACATCGCCCACGGTGAGCCCATAGCGGGCCGCCTCGCGTCGGTTGACGATCAGGTCAAGGTAGTAGCCCTCATTCAGCCGCTCCGCGAAAGCGCTGCGCGTGCCGGGCACGCTCGTCAGCACGCGCTCGATCTCCTTCCCGATGGCTTCGATCTGCTTGAGGTCAGGCCCCAGCACTTTGATGCCCACGGGACTGCGTACGCCGGTCGTAATCATCTCAGTGCGCGTCTGGATCGGCATCCACCAGATGTTCGGGAACCCGGGGATGCGCAGGCGCTCGTCCATCTCGTCCAGCAGGCGGTCCCAGGTCATCCCGGCTCGCCATTGCGATTCCGGCTTGAGGGTGACCGTAATCTCGGCCATCCCGGTGAAGGCCGGATCAGTCGCGGTCGTGGCCTTACCCATCTTTCCGAACACTCGCTCCACTTCCGGGAACTCCTTCAGCAACCGGTCCTGCAGCTGCAGGACTTTGGCGCCCTCCGGGATCGACAGGCCCGGCACAGTGGTGGGCATGTAAAGGATCGTCCCTTCGTTCAACGGCGGCATGAACTCGGCGCCGAGTCGCATGAAAATGGGAACGGTCAGCCCCACCGCCGCCACCGCGACAATGACGGTGAGCCAGCGGACCCGCAGTACCACAGACAGCAAAGGCCGATACAGGGTGATCAGCAGCCAGTTCAGAGGATTGCGGGTCTCTGCCCGAATGCGCCCACGGATCAGCGCCACCATCAGGACCGGCGCCAGCGTGACCGAGAGCGCGGTCGCGAACAGCATCGCAAAGGTCTTGGTGTAGGCCAGCGGCGTGAACAGGCGTCCCTCCTGCGCCTGCAGAGCAAAGATCGGCATGAAGGAGACTGCAATCACCAACAGGGAGAAGAACAGGGGCCGACCGACCTCCTTCGCCGCCGCGATGATGGTCTCGGTGCGGTCGGCGGATGGGTTTTGCTCCAGTCGCTTGTGCGCGTTCTCGACCATCACGATCGCGGCATCCACCATGGCGCCGATGGCGATCGCGATCCCGCCGAGCGACATGATGTTCGAGGTCACTTTCAGGTACGCCATCGGGATGAAGGACAGCAGGACGGCCACGGGGAGGATCAGGATCACCACCAGGGCGCTGCGCAGGTGAAAGAGGAAGAGGGTCGCAATCAGACTCACAATGATGCTTTCCTCCACCAGCTTCTCCCGCAGCACCGCAATGGCCCTCAGGATCAAGTCCGATCGGTCATAGGTCGGGACTATCCGGATCCCCTTCGGCAGCGAGGGTGTGATCTCTTCCAGACGCGCTTTCACCCGCTCGATGACGGCCAGCGCGTTCTCACCGGCCCGCATGATGACCATGCCCCCGACGGTCTGCCCTTTCCCGTCCAGCTCGGCGACGCCACGGCGCTGCTCCGGTCCCAATTGCACCCGGGCGATGTCCCGGACAAGGATCGGGGTCCCACGGCCGTCCGTGCCGACCGGCACGAGCTCGATATCCTCGATTGAACGGAAGTAGCCCAGTCCCCGGATCACGTACTCCGTGCCGGTCATCTCCAGGACGCGCCCGCTCACCTCGGCATTGCTGTTGCGGACAGCCTGAATCACTGTCGTGATGGGCAGCCGATACGCCGCGAGCGTGTTGGGGTCCACTTCGATCTGATATTGCTTGACGAACCCGCCGACCGACGCCACTTCAGCCACGCCAGGAACGCTCTCCAGCTTGTAGCGGAGGTACCAGTCCTGGAGGCTCCGGAGCTGCGCGAGATCGTGCGTCCCGGACTCATCCACCAGCGCGTACTGATAGACCCACCCGACGCCGGTCGCGTCAGGTCCCAGGGTCGGCGTGACTCCGACCGGCAGCTTGCCGGTCAGCTTCTGCATGTACTCCAGCACGCGGCTTCGGGCCCAATAGAGGTCAATGTGGTCCTGGAAGATCACGTACACGTAGGAGAACCCGTATTCCGACACGCCACGGACCCGTTTGACGCCTGGGGCTGCGAGCAGGGAGGTGACGATCGGGTACGTGATCTGGTCCTCGATCAGCGTAGGGCTCCGCCCCGACCACTCGGTAAAGACGATCGCCTGCACATCCGACAGGTCCGGGATCGCATCCAGCGGCACCTCGAAGACAGCCCACACCCCACCAGCCGTCAGCAACAGCACGCCCAGGATCACCAGAACCGGGTTGCGGGCGCTCCATTCGATGAGCCGCGTAATCATCTTTTCTCACCCGATGTTTTCACCCTCCCACCCCCAGCCTGCTCAGGCAGGCTGTTTTTCCCGTGGCCCGCGGGCTGTTGCACCCTCCCACCCCCAGCCTGCCCAGACAGGCTGTTTTCCCGTGGGACGCCCGCTTTTCCCGGTTACATGCCACCGCCAGCTACGGCGAGCTGAAACTTTTCGGAGATCGGAGGAAGATCCGGGAGCGTCACGTTGGCCGTGACCACCCACGTGCCCCCCATGCCCAGCATGGCCTTGGCCTCGTAGATCCCGTCCTTGGTGTGGGTCGCCTTCGCCTTGGATTCCATCATCCCCGGCATCGGCATCGTGTATGCGAACACCACTTGGGCGTTCGTCGCGCCGTATCCTGCCGGATCGATGATATTGAGTCGAAGGAGCGTTTCTCCGGCCTTGGGAGTTTCGGGCACCGTGCTGAAGGTGAGTGAGAAGCCGGAGACCTGTCGGGTTTCGGTCACGGGCTTGCCAGGCTCCGCCTTCATTCCAGGCATACCTTTCATGCCCTTCATCCCCTTCATGCCCTCCATTCCCTCTTTCTCACCCTCCCGCCCCGGGGGCGCTATTTCACCCGCCCGCCCCGAGCCTGCCGAGACAGGCTCTTTTCCCCGTGGGACGCCGCCCTTTCCCATGCCTTCCATGCCTTCCATCTTCTTTTCGTAGGCGCCGCGCATCTGCCAGTCCGCCATGCCGATCTGGCCCATCATGGCCTGCATGCCTCCGGCCGACGCGAGCTTGCTCTCCGCGTCCAGCAAGAAATTGGCGGACGTGACGACCCGATCGCCCTCCTTGATGCCCTCCAGCACCTCCACGTAATCCTGGCTCCGCCGCCCCAGTTTGACCGGATAGGGTTGATAGACGCCCTGCCCCAGATCGAGAAACACGAGCTTCCGCAGGCCACTATCCAGCACCGCTTCCTTGGGCACGACCAAGCGCCGCCCCGAATCCACGTGCAGCATGACATTCCCGTACATCCCGGGCTTCAGCTTCAGATGAGGATTCGGAAACTCCATGCGGACGCGAACCGTGCGGGTCGCCTCGTTGAGATAGGGATAGATGTAGGCGACCTTTCCCCGGAAGGTTTCGCCGGGATATGCCTCAAACGTAACCTCGGCTGTTTGATCCAATCTGACTGACGTAATCTCAGACTCATAAATGTCGCCGTAGATCCAGACCGTGGACAAGTCCGCCAATTCGTACAGAGTGGTGCCGGGCTCGACATAATTCCCCGGCAAGGCTTGGCGCTTCAGCACGATCCCGCTTGAAGGGGCATACACGGTGAGCACGCGCTCCGCCTTCCCTCGTCGCTCAACAGCCGCGATCTGCTCATCGTTCAGGTTCCAGAGTCGCAGGCGTTCCCTTGCGCTGGCTACCAGCGCGGCTGCATCCTGTCTGGCCTCGGCCAAGGGACTGTCTTCCAGTTGGGCTTGAGCCTTCAAGGCCAATAGGTATTCGTCCTGGGTAGCCAATAGATCCGGTGAATACAGGGTTAGCATCGGCTGCCCCGCGCGGACCGACTGGCCGATCGCATTGATGAACACCTGCTCAATCCAGCCGGACACGCGCAGATTGACCTTCGTGAGTTTCCGTTCGTCGTACTCCACAGTGCCAACCGCGCGGATCTCCTGTGCCAAGGGAGCGTAGCTGACCGGAGCGGTTCGGACTCCGATCAACTGTCGCGTCGCAGCAGGAATGAAAATAGTCCCAGTCGGAGCCGTCGACATCCCTGGCATGCCCTCCATGCCCTGCTTCGCCCCCATCTCCTTGCTCTCTTTCTCACCCACCCGTCCCGGGGGCGCCGAGACGCCCCCTTTTCCCGTGGTCATGCCGGGCATGTCGGCCATGCCCAAGTGGGCTGCAAAGTAACCGCCGACAACTCCTGCGATCAGGGCCGCGATGACGCCCCCAATCAGAAGCGTCCTGCTTTGTGTCACGCTCGTGATCTTCATTTTGTTTCTCCTTTATCGCTTCCCAGCTCTCGACCGACCGCTCGTTCGAGCTCGGCCCGCCGTTGCTCGAACGTGGTCAGCGATCGGTAATAGTCAAGCTGGAAATCCTTGATCGCGCGCTGGGCATCGAGCAGGGCAAGAAATTCCGTCTTGCCCGCCTGGTAGCTCGCTCTTGCGGACTCCATGGTTTGCTGCGCTTGCGGAATCACGGTCGTGCGATAGAGTGTGACCATTTTTTCCGCCGCCTCGATCTTCGCCAGCAAATCCTTAACCTCGAACAGGACCTGGTTCTTGAGCGCTTCGTACGCGGCTTTCGCCGTGTCCTGATTCGCTGCCGCTTCCCTCACACCAGCGTCATATTTGGGCTTGGTCCAGAAGGAAAACGGGAGTGTCATGGTGACCATGCCCCCAAAGCCATCCCGCGCGCCGAAGTTCTGGTACCGCTCCACCATCACGTTGAAGTCGGGGTAATACTGTTTTTGCGCCAGCGCGGTGGCCGTCCGGCTCCTGGCAATTTCAAGGTCCACGGCTCGCAACTCAGGGCGGCTCTGGACCGCCATCTGCTGGAGTTCTTCGAGCGCAGGTCGTTTCCCTGGCTCTGCGGGCCCGATTGGCTCAGTGAGCTCTCCGAGCGGAGACTGCGGCGCCCGATTCAGAAGGACATTGAGCTTGGCTTTGGCAGTCTCCCGCTGCTGCTCCAGCACCGGCAACTCATTCTCAAGCTTCGAACGCTCCACCGCGGATTTCAGCACATCCACCTGCGCTCCCTTCCCGGCACGAAACCGCGCATTGGTGACCTCAAAGAACTCTTTCAGAAACGCGACTTGCCGGTGGTGCACCTCGATGGCCTTATGCGCGAGGAACACCTCGTAATAAGCGCTCTTCACCTGTGAGGCGACCTCACGCTCTTTGGCCCGGAGGAGGTAAGCCGCCATGTCGGCCTCTTTGACCGCCAAGCTTTCCTTGAGACCCAGCTTGCCGGGATAGGGAAAGCGCTGCGACAGACCGAAAATCGTATTGGCCGACGCATCCGGATAGAGCCGGTTGGGATAGTTGAACAGCTCGATCTTGAATTCAGGATCGTCCAGAGCTCGGGCCTGCGGAGCACGTTCCTGGGCGGCTCGCCACCGCTGTCGGGCCGCTTCGATTTCAGGATTCTGCTTGAGGGCCTCGGTAACCAGAGCATCGACTTGTAGGGGCGGTTCGCGAACCGCCCCTGCAGAGGGCATGATTCCAATCCATAAACCGATTACAGAAACGGTAATCGCAACGACAAACACGCGATGACGCATGCACATGGTGCTGACCTCCAAAGACAAAAAGACAAACGGGTCCTTGAGGTGGACCCCGGTCGCGTCAGCTTGTGCGGAGACTCAGATGCGGAGGATGGAGGTCAGGTCCAGGATGTCGATCCGGATGAGAAGAGGACCACCGAAGACTGTGCGGTGAAGCGAGGTGATGGGATGCAGGATCGAAGTCGCGGCAAGGTCATACGCCAAACTCTGGGCGTGGGTATCCGGGACAGGCTGGGACGCCGGCATGGTCTGAACGCCGAGGGTTTTGAAAGCGTCACAGAGTTGGCGGGCAGGCTGCTCCTGCGGCTTCGCGCAATCGCTGCCTTTCTTCATCACCGCGCCGCCGGACATCGGGAGAAGACAGGCGTAAGCATTGAACGATAGGAGGAGATAGACTACCCCTAACGTGACGGCGATATGCGGAGCACGTTTCATGAGGATACTATACGCTTAGGGGACACGTCGTGCAAGGCCAGTTGATTGGTCAGCCGAAAAATGGAGCTTCCTGAACTTTCGGTGTGAGAGAATGTTGGTATGAACGGCGAATTCTTGGTAAGAACACCTGTGCCGACCGATCGAGCGAATATCGTACAGAGAGGCCGCAAACTTCAATATCTGACGATTGCCTGGAACTCACTTGAGTGCGTCATTGCGCTTGTCGCTGGATTCCTGGCCGGAAGCATTGCCCTCGTCGGCTTTGGGTTCGATTCTGCAATCGAGGTCACGAGCAGCTTGGCTGCACTGTGGCGATTGCGGCAAGACCGCGATGACCAAGCGAGGGAGGTTGCCGAGCGACGAGCCAGTCAGGTGATTGGAGGATGCTTCCTGCTGCTTGCTATGTATGTGCTTTACGCGGCACTCGACTCTCTCATCGAGCAACTTCCGCCAGACCACAGCCTCATCGGAATCGCGCTGGCTGCTCTGTCGCTGATTGTGATGCCGTGGCTTGCCCACTTAAAGCGGAAGGTGGCGACGAGTCTCAATAGTGGTGCTCTTGAAGCCGAGACTCGCCAAACAGAAATCTGCGCTTACCTCTCAGCTATTCTGCTCTTAGGGCTAGGGCTTAACGCCTGGTTGGGTTGGTGGTGGGCTGATCCGCTTGCCGGTATCGCTATGGTCCCTCTCATCGCCCGGGAAGGATGGGAAGCGATTCGAGGACATACCTGCTGCGCGCACTAAGCACGCTATCAGCCCAGCCAGCGGTACAAAGTTTGGGCAGCAATCTAGTTCGCGGCCTTGAGGTCAAATCGAATTGGCAGGCGCACCACGCTTTTGATCGGAAAGTTTCCGTCCATGGCCGGGATGAACCGCCAAGCCTTGACGGCGGTGAGGGCCGCCTCGTCCAGGACCGCATAGCCGGACGTCTTATGGAGCGTGACCGATCCGGCCGTCCCGTCGGGCAGGACCAATACTTGTAAGACAGTCGTTCCCTCCCAGCCGGCCTCGCGTGCTGCCCGCGGATATTCCGGGCGCGGGTTATTCTCGAACCGCACCTTCGATCGGACGGAGCCTGCCTGCGCCGTGTTATCCCGAAGCAGCCGAGCCGGACCGGAGGTGGCGATGGGGACAGCACGGCTGAGAGGCGCTGTCCCCTTGCTCTCACTCAGCAAGAACGGCAGCTCCGCCGGCTCTGGTGCGGAGAACGCGACGGTCTCAGGGAAAGCTGCTGTGGGCGACGCCGCAGGTGCGAGTACCCGCGGGACATCGCGAAAACTCGGTGCAGGCTCTGCGGCTTGCTCGACCGGCTGATCTGGTGCAGTCGGGGCCAGGGCTGACGACGACGCGAGGGACCGGGGCGATGCCTGGAGCGCCGGTGAGGGCGCGGGCGGTTCTGGCTCAAGCGCCACGAGTTCCACGTTCAGCCCCTCCAGTGGCGTGGGCGCCACTTGGGTCGAAAGCGTGAACGCGCCCAAGGCTACTCCCACCAGGCCGTGGAGCGCCACGGACAGCGCGACCGACACGCCGAATTCATGGTGCAGCGCCGCCGTCCACGTAAACGGCTTCATTGCTTCACCTCACGCACGATGCGCTGGACCCGCTCATCTTCCCCGCCCAGCTCCAGGTACTTCTTGTACGTCACGAGCGCCCGCGTAGTGTCCCGCATGTGGAATTCGTAGAACACCCCCAGGTTGTAGTAGGCCTCGGCCATCATCGGCCGCAGACGGATGGACTCCTCATACGCCTGCTCGGCCTCGCTGAACTTATGCTGGAGCGCATAGACAACTCCCAGGTTCATGTAAGCCTCGGCGTAGTCCGGTTTGAGCTTGACCGTCGTCCTGAACTCTTGCGCGGCCGGTTCCAGCTCGCCCTTCGACTTCAAAATGAAACCAAGGTTGTAATGCGCATCCACGAAATCCGGTCGCGCCACGACCGCTTTCTTGTACGCCTGTTCAGCCTCAGCCAGGTTGCTGGCTTTTTCGGCCATTGTCCCCAGCAGATAGTAGGCGTCGGCATGGTCCGGCCGGAGCTTGACGAGTCGCGTCAACAAGTCCCTGGCTTCCTGGCTCTTGCCCTGAGACTCGTGCAGATAGCCGAGGGCGTACAGGGCTTCCTGGTGATCGGGCCGCAGGGCCAAGAGCTTCGCATAGACCGTCACGGCGTTGCCATAGACATGCTGGCGCTCGTACAGCTGCGCCAGCGCGAAGAGCGCCTCTTCGTACTTCGGGTGGATGGTCAGAGCCTTCTTTAGTTCCTGCTCCGCTTCACCAGGCTTCCCTTGGGCTTGATAGACGAGTCCTAGGTTGTAGAAGGCCTCGGCAAAACTTGGATTGAGCTCGATCGCCTTTTTGAAGGCGTCGGCCGCGTCGGGCAAGCGGCGCTGGCCGTTCGCGTACACGATCCCCAGCAGATGGTAGGCTTCGGGAAACTTGGGACGGATTTCAATCGCCTTGCGCAGGGACTCGGCCGCCGCCTCGTACTTGCCCTGGGAGGCCTGCTGCATGGCTTGGCTGTAATACTTCTTGGCCTCGTCGGCGGCCCCTGCAACCGCCGCGCCCCACAGGACGCCGAAAGACAGGCTTGCCGCCAGTACGGACGCTTTGGCGCTTCGGATGCTCATCACGTGAACAGACTGGTGAGGCAGGACATAGGTCGCTACCATAGCGCAAGCAGCCGTGCAGGTTCAACATCCAGTCAAGCCGTTCAGCGACGGACCGACGCCGGACTTGCATCGTAACTGCGAACCAGCTCGGCGATCCGCTCTTCGGTCAGCAGGCTACCGAAGACGTGTTCCCGTACGATGCCCTGACGGTCAATCAAGAAGCTGGCGGGCAGGCCAACGACGCCGTACCGGTTGGCGACCCGGTTGTCGTGGTCCATCACCACCAGGAATGTATGGCCGTGGGTTCTTATGTGTTCGGCCACCCTCGCTGCGTCTTCCAGTTCATTGACGGCCAGCACGACAAAGCCTTGGTCGCGCAGCTTGTCGTAACTCGCCTGCATGGCCGGCATCTCCTCTTTGCACGGCTTGCACCACGTCGCCCAGAAATTGAGCAGCACGATTTTGCCGTGCAGGTCCGAGAGTCGGACCTCCTGTCCCCGGAGATCCTTGAGCGCGATCTCCGGAGCGGGACTGCCGACCACAGGCGGGCGACTGGCCATACCGAGAATTCCTACTACGCCGATACAGACACACATGCCTACAATTAGCTTTTTCACCTCTCCCCTCGCTTCAATCTCTCTGCCGCTTGTATTGACCAAGCTTACTTGAGATTAAACACACGGCTGACGCCGACAATGTAACTCACTCCTTGCGCTAGGTTGTTGTTGAAGTCCCTGACGACCGGGATTTGCGAATAAAAATAGACGGACGTCGCTGAGCCAACATCGACGTTGAACCCCGGGGAAAACATGAGCGTCGTGGAGCCTGTCGTCGGCACGGGACGATCTTTGATGGCCGTATCAATCGGATCAGGATTGCCTGGAGCATCAGGTGAATGCGCCAGAAACAAAGAAGAGCTGAAGGTATCGTGCACCAGATAGCGGTAATTGAGCTGGCCGATCAGGATCAACCAGTCCCAGGTTCGAAGGTTTGCCCCTCCGCTGAGAAGATATTCGTCCCCGTACTGGTAGCCCTTATTGTTTTTAAAGGTATGCCGATACGAGAAGGAGGCAAACTGGTTCAGGCGATGGGGAATCAGCTCGTAGCTTTGATAGACCGAGCCGACTAAGCCCACTTGTCCACGGCCGAGCTGTAGTGTGGGCTCCTGCGTGCTCCCCGGGATATTGGACTGCGAACTATTCTTTCCGGTCGGAAGGTCCACTCCGAATCCAAACACAAAGATATTACGCAACGAGCTCAGGACATTGTATTTGGCGGTAAGCCGCACATCGCCGAGCCCATTGTCAGTGAATAATTCGGGCGTGCCCTGCCCGCCGGTATCAAGGCTGCCGAGCTCCGCAATGTGCCGATGAGAGATGACCCGGTAGGGCACGGTAAGCTCTAGCCCGAAGCGGTCTGTGACGCCGTAATTGAGGTCCAAAGTGTAGAATTGGTTGATCGTGCGGATCTCGCGGTGTTCATTGAGCGTCATCCTCCGATTATCGGTATCCACTCCTGGAATAATGCCGTTGGTACCGTGAAGGAGGGTTCCTTGTGGGATGTAGTTGTACATGAGATTTGCCGTCAGCGTATCCTTTTGCGAAGCCCCCGCTTGCGATCCGATCACCAAAAAACAGGTTGCCGACCCGCAGCTCGCAAGAGCTTCCGATGCACCACCGATCAAGACCAAAAGGGTCAGGGCAAGAGCCCAGGACCCGTCAATTTTCAACCCCCTCAGGGTCGTACCCATCTGTTCTCCTCCGTCTATCCCGCCCAATGATTGCACCAGTGACCGACACCGGCTGCGCGGACGCATCCGGAGGTCGGACACTACGTTTGGGGCAGTGATTTAGAGGAGGACGGGAGGAGCGCGGGCCTGAAGCTGTGCGAAACAGTCAACCGAGCGCAGGCCGTCGAGGAACGGCAGCGCCGTCTCTACACTGACCGTGATCGCTGTGGCGTGGAACGCAGCCGTGGCGACCGCACCGGCTGTGCCGCACATCCACGCGCAGATGGCCGTGGCGTGCATGCTCGCATTGTGATGGGCCGCATGCTGGATCTCGTGCGCGAACGCACTGCCCGTGGTGGCCCCCAGCATGAGGAGGATGGCCACCGCCAGCGTGCACGCAATCGGCCTGAGCAACAACCGGATCATCAGTCAGCCTTCCCGAGAAACCTTGAGCGCATCATAACCGGCCCCGCTGGACCCTGTCAAATCCAGAACCCTTCCCCTTTTCTGTCCCGTCACCGGTGTGCGCGGTATCACGCGGGCGCTGCGGCTTGGCTAAAGCGGGATTTGTCGGTGGCCTTCATGTAGGCCTCTTCACCGGTGATCTTCTTTTCGTTCAGGTACTTCTGGATTACATCGTCCATGAGCTGCATCCCCTGGTTCTTGCCGCCTTGGATGACGTTCCGAATGTTGGTCGTCTTGCCCTCGCGGATGGAGCTCGACAGCGCCGAGTTCGACAGCAGGATCTCGTTGCAGGCGATCCGGCCACTGCCGTTCGCTGTGCGGAGCAGAATCTGGGCACAGACACCCTTGAGCGAATCGGCCAGCATGGATCGAATCTGGGGTTGCTGCGCGGACGGAAACACGTCGATGATCCGGTCCACCGTCTTAACGGCCGAATTGGTGTGCAAGGTCCCGAAGACCAACGATCCCATTGTTGCGGCGGTGACCGCGAGCGAGATGGTTTCATAATCACGCATCTCGCCGACCAGGACCACGTCGCAATCCTGGCGTCCCGCCGCTCTCAAGCCGTCCGAAAACGAGTTCACATCGGTGCCGACCTCGCGCTGGCAGATGATCGATTTCTTGGCCGGGTGGACGAACTCGATGGGCTCCTCGATCGTTAGGATGTGGCGCGAGCTGGTCGCGTTGATCAAGTCGATGATCGCCGCCAACGTGGTGGATTTGCCGGAGCCGGTCGGGCCGGTCACCAGCACCAGTCCCGAGCGTATCAGGCTCAAGGTCTTCAGCACCGGTGGCAAGTTCAGCTCATCGAGGGTCTTGATCTTGGCGGGTATGGTGCGGAACACGGCTCCCATGCCGTGTGATTGCTTAAAGTAGTTCGCTCGGAAGCGCGCGACGGTCCCAAGGGCGTACGCGAAATCGAGGTCGCCGGTTTCGAGGAAACGCTCCCAGTATTCCGCGGGGCAGATTTCCTGAAGGTAGCCGCGCATCGTCTCTGCGGTCAGAATCGGGTGGTCGAGCGCGACCAGCCGGCCATGGCGGCGGATCTTGGGGGGTTGCCCTTCGGAGAGGTGCAAGTCCGAGCCGTGCCCGGATAACATGTCAGTGAACAACCGATCGATCCGCGCCATCGCTCAAGCCTCGAGCGCGATTCCGTCAATGCGTGGGGCCCACTTGAGGAACTGCTCCTTCTTGTCGGCGGCATAGTACGCTTCGGTACCGTCGATGACCCCCCGGGTCACGAGATCCATCAACGAGTTGTCGAGCAGGATCATTCCCTGCTGTCGCCCCGTCTGAATGATCGAGGGGATCTGGAACAGCTTGCGCTCGCGTATGAGGTTGCTGACCGCCTGCGTGTTCAGCAGGATTTCCATCGCCAGGGCGCGTCCGTTGCCGTCTTTGCGCGGGATGAGTTGCTGGCACAGAATCCCTCTGATGGACTCCGAGATCATGCTGCGCACCTGGGCCTGCTCGTCGGGCGGGAACGAATCGAGGATCCGATCGATCGTGCGCGCCGCCGAGGTCGTATGGATCGTGCCGAACACCAGGTGCCCGGTCTCAGCCGCGGTGATGGCCAGCGACACGGTCTCGCGATCGCGCATCTCTCCGATCATGATCACGTCCGGGTCTTCGCGGAGCGCTGCCCGCAGCGCCTGCGAGAAGCTCTTGGTGTGCGCGCCGACCTCGCGCTGGTTGATTTGAGATTTGGCCGGCACGAAGTTGAACTCGACCGGATCTTCAATCGTGATGATGTGTTCCTCGCGGTGCTGATTCACCACCTCTACCATGGCGGCCAAGGTCGTGGACTTGCCGCAGCCGTTCGGCCCCGTGACCAGGACGAGCCCCTGATTGAACTCGGTGAGGCGCCGCAGCTGCTCGGGGAGGCCCAACTCTGTGAAAGACGGAACACGGGACTGCACGATCCGGAAGGAACCGTCCCATCCCATCCGCTGCTTGACGATACAGGTACGGTACACGCCCTGGTTCGGGATGATATAGCGAAAGTCGAGTGCCAGCTCTGTGCGGATGCGCTGCCGTTGTTCGTCGGTCAGAATCTTAAACAGGAGAGCTTCGGTTTCTGCGGCGGTGAACGGCGTGCGCGGAAGCGGCGCGAGCCGACCGTACTTCCGGATGACGGGGGGAGACGCCACGTTGATGTGCAAGTCCGAGCCCCCGATATCGCGGGCGTAGGTCAGATAGTCGTGCAAGTGAGTGAACGCGGCGATTTTCGGCGCGTCCGACTCGGGGACCAGCGGACTGGGGGCGGGATCAACTTTAGGAGTCGAAACCGGAGTCGGGGCGGGCGTTGGCCGTGGATCTTTGCTTCCCATAGGGCCGGATAAGGAGGACATTGTACTTTTTAGTCCTTTCGGGGTTAGATAGGGGGGACATTTTACCAGAGCAAGAGGGCCACCCTGCTTTTTATTCCTACCGTGCCGTGATTCTGCGGCGTTTGTCTTGCTCTGTCATCCGGCAATACGCTCCAGGGCTTCCCTGGCCCGTCCCCGTGCATTGGGGTCCCACTCGTCCTCCACCATCTCGCGCAGCCGCTTCTCCGCCTGTTTCGCCTTCAGCTTGCCCAGCGCCAAGGCCGCCTCGGCCCGCACGAAGGCATACTCGTCGTTCGTGGCTACCAGCAAGGGCCCGATGGCCCGCGGGTCGCTCAGGACGCCCAAGCCGTTAGCCGCCCGCGTCCGGTCCAGCTTCTCCGGATCCGTCTTGAGGATGCGCAGGAGCACATCAAACAGCACGGGGCCGGCGTCGGCCAGCCGTTCGGGGTGGTCCCGGTCTTGATCGACGAGCCAAAGCGCCGCGCGCTTTTGCAGCGCAGGGTCGGTCGCGTCCCGGAAGACTTTCGCGACCCGGTCGTGAGCGCGCTTCTGTTCGCGACGAGCGCGCTCTCCCCGGACGATAGAGACCACGATGATGAAGCCGGCCAGGACGACCACCACAATCCCCCAGGGGCCGTTGCGCAGGAACTCCCTCCACGGTTCGGGGAAGATGCTCCAGAGGAAGAACCCCACCAGGAGCGCGACCAGCAGGTGGGTGAGGATGAAAATACCGATGTTGCCCCGCTCGCCCTTCATAACCCTCATTTTCGCCCAGCGATCCGGAAGGGTCAACTACGGGGAATCGCTGTTTCTTTGCGCGGGATAATTCAGTATACTTAAGGAAGCTGTGGGTACCGCCGCGTCATGATCAACATCCTGCTCAACAAGATCTTCGGCAGCAAGAACGAGCGCGAGATCAAGCGCCTCCGACCGCTGGTCGCCGAGATCGGCACCAAGGAGCCGGCCCTGGCCCGGCTCTCGGACCATGACCTGCGCGCCAAGACCGAGGAGTTCAAGAAGCGCCTGGCCGACGGGGCCACGCTGGATGACCTTCTCACGGACGCCTTCGCCGTCTGCCGGGAGATGGCGAAGCGCAAGCTGGAGATGCGCCACTTCGACGTCCAGCTCATCGGCGGCATGGTCCTGCACCAGGGCAAGATCTCGGAGATGAAGACCGGGGAAGGCAAGACCCTGGTCGCCACGCTGGCCCTCTACCTCAACGCGCTCGAAGGCAAGGGTGCGCATCTCGTCACGGTCAACGACTACCTGGCCAAGCGCGACGCCCAGTGGATGGGCCCCCTCTACCACCACCTCGGCCTGTCCGTGGGCGTGATCCAGCACGAGGCCTCGTTCCTGTACGATCCGACCTACGAGGCGGAGGACAAGCGCCTCCAGCACCTGCGCCCCTGCACCCGCCAGGAGGCCTACCGCGCCGACATCACCTATGGGACCAACAACGAGTTCGGGTTCGACTACCTGCGCGACAACATGGTGGGGGACCTGGCGGACTGCGTGCAGCGCGAGCTGCACTATGCCATCGTCGACGAGGTGGACAGCATCCTGATCGACGAGGCCCGCACGCCGCTGATCATCTCGGGGCCGACCGAGGACTCGACCGACCTCTACTACCGCATCGACCGCATCATCCCGATGCTCAAGCGGGACGTGGACTACACGATCGAGGAGAAGACCCGGACGGCCGCGCTCACCGAGGAAGGCAACGAGAAGGTGGAGCGGGCGCTGGGCGTGACGAACCTCTACGACCTGGCCAACATGGACCTGGTGCACCACGTGGTCCAGGGCCTGCGGGCGCACGCGATGTACCACCGCGACGTGGACTACGTCGTCAAGGACGGCGAAGTGATCATCGTGGACGAGTTCACGGGCCGGCTGATGCCCGGGCGCCGCTGGTCGGACGGCCTGCACCAGGCGGTCGAGGCGAAAGAGGGCGTCAAGATCGCCAACGAGAACCAGACGCTGGCGTCGATCACGTTCCAGAACCTGTTCCGGATGTACCACAAGCTCGCCGGCATGACGGGCACGGCCGACACCGAGGCCGGCGAGTTCGCCAAGATCTACAACCTGGACGTGGTCGTCATCCCGACCAATCGGCCCCTCATCAGGCCGGACTTCCCGGACGTGGTGTACCGCACCGAGAAGGAGAAGTTCAACGCGATCGTGGACGAGATCATGGACTGCCACAAGCGGGGACAACCGGTCCTGGTGGGCACCATCTCGATCGAGAAGTCGGAACGGCTGGCTGGCTATCTCGTCCGGCACGGCATCAAGCACAACGTCCTGAACGCCAAGCATCACGAGAAGGAAGCCGAGATCATCGCCCAGGCCGGCCGCAAAGGCGCCGTCACCATCGCGACGAACATGGCGGGCCGCGGGACTGACATCCTCCTCGGCGGCAACCCCGATTTCCTGTTCAAGAAGGCCTTGTATGCCGACACGGAGATGCCGCCCGAGCGGCAGGCCGCGCTGCTGCATCAGATCAGGGCCGAATGCGAGGAAGAGAAAAAGGAGGTCGTCGGCCTCGGCGGCCTGCACATTCTGGGCACCGAGCGGCATGAGAGCCGTCGCATCGACAACCAGCTCCGCGGCCGCGCCGGCCGCCAGGGCGACCCCGGCTCATCCCGCTTCTACCTGTCCCTCGAAGACGACCTGCTCCGCATCTTCGGCTCCGACCGCATCTCCAAGATCATGCTCAAGCTCGGCATGGAGGAAGGCGTCCCGATCGAGGCCAAAATGGTGACCCGCGCCATTGAGAACGCCCAGAAGAAGGTGGAAGCCCACCACTTCGAGATCCGTAAGCAACTCCTCGATTACGACGACGTGCTGAACAAGCAGCGCGAGGTCATCTACGAGCGCCGGCGCATGATCCTGAGCGGCGAGGACCTCTCCGAGGAGGTCAAGTTGGACGCCGAGGAGGTCCTGGACGCGCTGCTGGACGTCTATTGCCCCAAGGAGACCTATGCGGAAGAGTGGGACCTCAAGGGGCTCGCGGAGGCGGTCTACGCACAGTTCTCGATCGACCTCAAGGACCGCCTGGCCGAGCTCAAGGAGATGGGCTTCGAGGCCCTGCGCGAGGAGCTGGTCCGCAAGACTCACGAGGCCTACGCCGCCAAGGAGCGTGAACTCGGACGGGACCTGCTGCGGTACCTGGAAAAGATGGTCATGCTCCGCACCATCGACACGCTGTGGAAAGACCACCTGCTCGCCATGGACAGCCTGCGGGAGGGCATCGGGCTGCGCGGGTACGGCCAGAAGGACCCGCTGAT
>Ga0209055_1001204_pt1 | contig 17225 bp, 12 predicted proteins | sample GraSoiAngelo_110_FD_185875 | JGI IMG/M metagenome (GOLD analysis project Ga0209055, IMG submission 185875) | Grasslands soil microbial communities from the Angelo Coastal Reserve, California, USA - 14_0903_12_30cm (SPAdes) (version 2) | ecosystem: Environmental > Terrestrial > Soil > Grasslands ... | reverse complement strand
GCCGCAGGTCCGTGATGTCATGAGCGATGGACGAGGCGCCGACGACCCCGCCGGCAGGATCCTTGATCGGGGACACGCTCACCGACACATGCACCCGGTGCCCGTCGCGGTGCAGCCGCACGGTCTCGTGGTGCTCCACATGCTCGCCGCACCGCACCCGATCCAGAATCTGGGTCCACTCCTCGCGACCGTTCGTCGGGATCAAGATGGAAAAGGGGTGGCCCTCGACTTCCTTCGCGCGGTACCCGTACAACCGCTCCGCCCCGGGGTTCCAACTGAGGATTTTCCCGTCGAGCGCGTTGGTGATGATCGCATCTTCCGACGATTCGATGATCGCGGCGTAGCGGGCCAGGGCGTCTTCGGCCTGCTTGCGTTCAGTGACGTCTTGAGCGGTGCCAACGATCTTCACCGGTGCGCCAGTGTCATCCACCACGACCGTGCCGCGACTGTGGAAAAATCGGACGGTGCCGTCGGAGCGCACGACGCGATGATCGCAGACGTACGGTGCCCGGTCCCGATACGCCCGCTCGATCGTCTGGCTCAGTAAGTCATGGTCGTGAGGGTGGCCGAGCGCCATGGCGCCCTTGAACGTCGCTCCGAAGGCCCCTGGCTGCACGCCGAGCATGCGGCACAGCTCGTCGGACCATCGCACGGTGTCGCTGCGGACATCCCATTCCCAGCTGCCGATCTGAGCGATTCGCTCGGCCTCGGCGAGCAACGTCAACGCGTGGCGCAGCTCTTCGGCCGGGGTCTGTGCCGGCTCGGCACGGTTCGGTTGGCGCACCGCCGCGTGGGAGCGGCGGTGTGACATCTTGCGATGTCCCCGCTTGCGACTGGACACGGTCCGCACCTCGCTGCGCGCCGGTGGCCGGCCCGCGACGGCGCGTGTTGCAGTATAGAAGATTAGGGCGCGGGCGCAACGGACGCTATCGGGGAAACGCTGAGGGGGTTGCGGGGGCGGCGGAACTCCCGAGGCAGGACTCGAACCTGCGACCCGGAGCCTGAGCGAGCCGGGCGCGCCATGGGGGCATCGCCGAGCCAGGTCGGTACCGCGCGGGCCCAACTGCATCTCCGGCAGCTCCTCGGCCACGTGCACGCGCGCACCCTGCCGTCGCCCGAGCTCCTGGTGGCGAGTGCGCACGAGCGATTCGATCGGGAGCTCCAGCTCAGGCACGAAGGCACGCGGCGGGTTCTCGCGGCGTTGCTCGAGCGATTTGCGCATTGGATCGACCGGGAGCGGGCCGCCGATGCGGCAGAGCGCGCGCTCGCCTTGCCGGCATCAGCGCAGCGTTAAGCGGGGACTATTCGGCGAGTACCTGGTGCACCGTGGCGATCGCGATCGAGCCCTCGCCCACGGCCGAGGCGACTCGCTTGGTGCTGCCGCTGCGGACATCGCCGACCGCGAGCACGCCGGGGATACTGGTTTCCAATAGATAGGGCTGTCGGCGCAGGGGCCACTTGGCGGCGACCAGCTCATCCATGGTTAACGCGGCGCCCGTCTTGACGAATCCCTTCGCATCCAGCGTCAGACACCCCGCCAGCCATTTGGTGCTCGGCTCGGCGCCCGTCATGGTGAACACGTGTCGAATGTTCTGCGTCTCAACGGGTCCACCCGGCCCCGTTCGCCAGGACACGCGCTCGAGATGTCCATTTCCCTCGAGGCCGACAATCTCGGTCCGGGGATGTAGCTCGATGCGGGGATGCGCGTCGATGCGGCTGATCAAGTACCGGGACATGGTGCTCGAGAGGGCATCCGAGCGAATCAGCATGTGCACGCGTTTCGCGGTTTCCGCGAGGAACACCGCAGCCTGGCCAGCCGAGTTGGCGCCGCCGACGACGGCTACCTCATCGTCGGCGCACACGCGCCGCTCCATCTGCGTCGCCGCGTAATACACACCCGCGTTTTCGAACCGGTGCAGGTTGTCCATCGCCAGCTTCCGATATTCGACACCGGTGGCGATGATGACGGCGCGCGCGAGCAGCGCGTCGCCGTCCCCGCCGTCGAGCAGCACGCGGAAGGGCTTCCGGTCGCAACCGAGTCGCACCGCGGTCTTGGCGATCAACACCCGGGCGCCGAATTTCTGCGCCTGATCGTAGGCGCGTGCGGCCAGCTCCTGACCTGAGATGCCGAGCGGGAAGCCGAGGTAGTTCTCGATCCTGGAGCTGGTGCCGGCTTGCCCGCCCGGCGCGTTCGCTTCGATGATGACGGCGTTCAGTCCTTCCGACGCCGCGTACACCGCCGCCCCCAGCCCCGCGGGGCCGGCGCCGATAATCACGACGTCCCAGATTTGGGTGCGATCGAGGGTGGGGTTCAGCCCCAGGCAATCGGCGAGCTGCTGAATCGTCGGATTCTGGAGCACCGTCTTGCCGCGGCAGATCACCACCGGGACGTCGTCCACCGTCAGGTGGAATCGGTCCAGCAGCTCCTGGCTCTCCGCGTCGGTATCCAAGTCGCGCTGGGTGTAGGGATGTCCATTGCGGGTGAGGAACTCGCGGATGTGCAGCGTCCCCGAGCAATGCTCGGATCCCAGCACGACCACGTCACCGTAGCCGCGGTCGATCAATTGCAGGCGGCGCAAGATGAACGCGCGCAGAAATATGTCACTCAGCTCGATATCGGTCTGGATCAGCTTGAGCAGCTCGTCGCGCTCGACTTCGATCACGTCACTGGGCACGGTTGCCGAGATCCGGCCGAGAAAGCGGCCACCGGACAGAATCGAGCGCTCACCGGTGAACATGCCCGGCGTGAACCTCGGCATGTTGACGGTCGAGGCCTGGAGCGGCGTGACGGCGTCGAGCTGCCCCGAGACCACCACGAAGATCTTCGTCACCGGCTGGCCCGGCTCGCCGACGACCTCGCCCTGTGTGAGCCGCCGGCGACGCCCGTGCGGCTCGATGCGGGCGAGTTGCGCGGGCGTCAGCTCGGGAAAAGCCTCGTTGGTCCGGGATGCATCGTGGATCTGGGAGGGGACGGGAGCGGTCGTGGTGGCCACGGGATTCCTAAGAATGTAGCGACCCTGGCAAGACTTCGAGGCTCACGACATCGTCGACCTGCCAGAACGCCGGCTCTTTGGAGGTGCCGGCGTTGGGCGTGGGATACAGAGCACGCGGTGCTGCGCGGCTCATCACCGCCAGACCGACGCCTTCTTGGCCCATGTGCTGTCCTGATACCGCTGGGTGAAGGCGCGCGCGGTGTCTTTCAGCGACGCCCCGTCACCCGTCGCTTTGTAGCGCGTGACCCCCGTCCAGTAGAGCGCCTCCGGCGCGGCATCGGTTTGGGGGAACTGCTCGAGCACGTCTCGGAACCGCTGCGCCGCATCCGCCCACTGCTCCTGCTTGAAGGCCATGTGCGCCAGGCCGAGCATCAGTTGCGCGAGGAAGTCGTCCGCGGGAAGAAATCCCTCCACGCGGTGGCGCTCGACGCCGTCGGCATCCAGCTCGAGAATCGTCGGAGTCCATGGCGCGCTGTAGCGCTCGCTGTAGCGCTTGAAGTCCTTCGGGTCCTCTTTCACGTGCACCCGCGCGGGCAGGAAGTGCTGGTTCACGAAGCGCACCACGCGTTCATCCGGCCACACCTCGGCATCCAGCCGAGCACAGCCGCTTCACATCGGGGCGGCGCTGAAGTCGAGGAGCACCGGTTTCTGCCGGGCCTTCGCGTCCTTCAGCACCTGGTCAACGTCACGGCGAAATTGGATTGGCATCGCATGCTCGCGGCAGGTGTGACTTTGCTTGAAGATAACCAGACTCACGGATCTCCGGCACCGGCCTCCAAAGACCGCGGGTCGATGCGGGCCCGCCGTACTCAGACAGGGCCTTCTGCCGAGCCCGGATTGGAATCGCGTGGTGGTGACGCAGCGCCCGCCAACGGCGTCGTGTCGGTCGCGCTGCGTAGGGTCGATGCGTCGCCCGGCGGTGGCACGGCTCGTGCGCACGGTCCCCCTCACGCGAATCACGTTCGAGATCCATACCGTGGCGTCACCTCTGTTTCGGCTCGGTCTGCGCGGCGTCCTCGTCGCGCTACCTCTCGCGCTCGTGCCGCACTCCAGCGTCGCGCAGATCGGCGTGACGACGGATATCATCATCGGCGCCGTCACTGGGCCCGATAGCCAACCGCTCACGGGGGCCACGGTGCAGGTTACGTCGCGCGAGACTCAGGTGACGCAACAGCGCACCACGGATGTGCGGGGACGCTTCACCATCGTCTTCTCCGACGGCGGCGGGCGCTACGATCTGGTCGTGCGCTACGTCGGCCTCGCGCCCGCGCGGGTGACGGTCGTGCGCCGGGGGGACGAGGACCGCCTCGAGGCGAACGTCCAGCTCGGGTTGACGTCCGTCCCGCTCGAGGCGGTCAGCGTGTCGGCCCAGCGTGGCCCTCGTGCCAACAATCCCTCGGGCCCCGGCTCCCTGGGGCAGAGCCTCAGTCCCGATCAGGTCCTCCGGCTCCCGATCGACGCCACCGACCTGAACGCCCTCGCGACCCTCGTGCCCGGGGTGGTGGGGATCGCCGCCACCGACTCGAGCGTCGCCCAGTTTTCCGTCGGCGGCCTGCGACCCAGCGCCAACAACGTCACGCTCGACGGCATGTCATTCGGCTCGGGCGGCGTGCCTCAAGAGGCGATCCGCACCACTCGCGTCATCACCAACACCTACGACGTCGCCCGAGGCCAGTTTTCCGGCGGGCTCCTCGCCTCGTCGACGCGCCGCGGCACCAACGTGCCGCAGGGGTCGTTTATCTACACCGGGCGTGACCGCTCCCTCGCGTGGGGCACGCTCACCGGGTCCCCGTTCGGCCAGGGGATGACGCAGAATCAGCTCGGGGCGGGCTTCGGGGGCCCGCTCGTGCCGAACCGGCTATTCATCTTCGCCGCCGTGCAGGGACGATGGCGCACCCAGGCGCTGCCGTCGCTCGTGAACGCCGACCCCGTGACCCTAGGGCGGCTCGGCGTGAGCCCCGATTCCGCCGCGCGATTCCGGGCCCTCGCCGAGGCCACGGGGATCGCGGGGATGCTCCCGGGCCTGGCGGACGACCGCACGACCAACACCGGCTTCGCCCTGCTGCGGCTCGACTGGCAGCCCTCGGATTATCATAGCCTCACCCTCCGGCTCGACGGGCAGTGGAACACGCAGCAACCTACCCATCTGAGCCCCCTGGCCTTCCCTGCCACGGGTGCCACCCGTTCCGAGCGCGCCGGGGGCGTGATGGCGTCGCTGACGTCGTACGTGGGCGGCAAGTTCATCAACGAGCTCCGCGGTTACGTCTCTGTCGACCACAAAGACGCGAGCGCGTTCCTCGCCGTTCCCGTGGCCAAGGTCGACGTCACCTCCCCGCTCGTGGGTGGTGGCGACGGGATCGCCACGCTCGCCTTCGGCGGTAACAGTTCCATGCCCCAGCACGCCTACGATCGCGGTCTCGAGCTGACTGATGAGCTATCGCGGCTGTCGCGCGGGGCCACGCACCGGCCAAAGCTCGGCGTGTATCTGAGCCGCACCCGCGTCGACGACAGCCGCAGCCCCGACGAGTACGGCACGTTCTGGTATCCCTCGCTTGCCGCCCTCGCGGCCGACAGTCCCGCGTCGTTTACGCGCACCCTGGCGCCGCTCGCGCTCGCCGGCGCTGTGTGGAACGGGGCGCTGTATGCGGGCGACACCTGGCACCCCCGCAGCGGCGTGCACCTCACCTACGGCGTACGGGTCGAAACGACCCGCTTCGGCGACGCCCCGCCCGCGAACCGCGCGGTGGATTCCCTATTCGGCGTGCGCACCGACCGGTTGCCGGACGAGCTGCACGTCTCGCCGCGCTTGGGCTTCGACTGGCAGTTCGGGAGCGCCTCGGATGCCCGTCACGCGGTGGCCGTCCGCGGTGGTGTCGGGGAGTTCCGGAGCCCCCCGCCGTCCTTCCTCTATAGCCTCGCGCTCGGAGCCCCCGGCCTCGCGAACGTGGCCGCGCAGCTCGTGTGCGTCGGGGCGGGCGTCCCCACTCCCGACTGGGCCGCGTACGCGGCGAACCCGGCGGCGATCCCGACGCACTGCGCCGACACCGCGGCCGCGCCCCCGCCGCAGCCCGACGCGATCGTGTTCGATCCGCGCTTCACAGCCCCCCGGACATGGCGCGGGTCGCTGGGCGTGCAGGTGCGTCTGTTCGGCACCTACACCGTGTTGGTCGATGCGAACTACGCGCGTGGCGTGAGCCAATACGGCTTCCGGGACCGGAACCTCGTCGCGACGCCGCGGCTCACGCTTGCCGACGAAGCAGGCCGTCCCGTCTACGTGCCGGTCGACTCGATCGATCCCGGTACGGGGGCCGTGAGCTCGACCGCCTCGCGCCTGCACCCGGAGTTTGGCAACGTGCTCGAGATCGGCTCCGATCTCCAGTCGGACACGCGGCAGGTGACGTTCGAGCTGCGCGGCGGCAGTGCGCGTGGCGCCGCCTTCCGGCTCGCCTACACGCTGACGCGCGCCCGCGATCAATCGTCGTTCTCTTGCTGTGCCGCGGCGCACGGGTTTGCGGGCCCCACCACGGCCGGCGATCCCAGCGTGCGCGACTGGGCGACGAGCGACTATGAGCGACGCCACGCCGTGTTGGCCTCTGCGACGTTGCCGATCGGCGCGGCGCTCGAGGTCGCGGGGGTCGGCCGCCTGCTGTCGGGCGTGCCGTTCACACCGCTCGTGGGGTCGGACGTGAACGGTGACGGCGAGCGCAACGATCGCGCCTTCCTGTTCGATCCCGCGAGCACGGCCGACACGGGTGTCGCGAGCGGCATGCGAGCGCTCTTGACGAGCGCGCCGGGCGCGGTGCGGCGCTGTCTCAGCGAGCAGCTGGGTCACATCGCCGCGCGCAACTCGTGCACCGGCCCCTGGCAGCCCGCGTTCGACCTGCAGCTCAACTGGCGCCCCGCGTGGTTCGGAGGCGAGCGGCGGCTCACGCTTTCAGTGAGCTCGGTAAACCTGCTGGGCGGGATCGACGCGTGGGTGCACGGCTCGGCCAATCTGTCCGGCTGGGGACTGGCCGCAGCGCCCGATCCGGTGCTCTTGTACGTGCGCAGCTTCGACCCTGCCGCTGACCGGTTCCATTACGCCGTGAACGGGCACTTCGGGGCCACGAACGGCGCCAACCAAGGCGTCACCGTCCCGTTCCAAATCGCCGTGCAGGCGAACCTCGCGATCGGGGCGGGCAAGCCACACTGAGCACGGGCGCCGCGGCGTGCGCGTCACGCTGCGCGTGATCGGCGTGTGTCGTTGTCGTCCTACGATCAGCCCGCTACACGACGATCCCCCTCGCTCGGGGACGGCCACGTTTGTGTCTGTAACAACCCTGTAAAGCCGCAGCAACGCCCAGGTGACCGTTGGCGTGTCTCTTGCGTTTGCGGTGCGGGACGGCGCAGTCGGAGTGGACCGGACACAGAACGCTTACAGCGCGGGAGCAGGCGTCATGGAGATCGCGTTTCTGATGGGGCGCTCGTTCACCGACGAGCATCGAATGCCGGAAATCGCGCGCCTGCTCGGCGGACGCGGGGTGACGGTGAAGCCGCTCCATCTCGGCGACCAAGTGATGGACATCACCCGGGCTCAAGTCGATTGCGATCTGGGCGTGCTCATGCACGGGAGCGACCTGGCGATGAGCGTGGCCGCCGACCTGGACCGCGCGGGCGCGCCGCTGCTCAATCCCTATCCCGTCTCCGCGCTGTTGCGCGACCCGATCGTGACGTCTCGTGTACTGCAAGCCGCGGGCGTGCCCGTACCCGAGACACTGGTCGCGTCCCACGCGAGCCAGCTGCTCCCCGCCCTCGACCGCGGCCCGCTGGTCGTCAAGCCGTACCGTCGCTCGCGGGCGCACGGCACGAGTCCCGAGGTCGTGCGCGACGCGGCGGAGCTCGCGGCGCTGGGGCCGATCGAGGAGCCGGTCTTCGCCCAGCGCTATCATCCGCTGGACGGGCCGCCACGCAAGATCTACGCGATCGGCGGCGAGCTCTTCGGCGTGCTGCGCCGCCAGCCGGAGCGCCCGCTGTTTCCCCTCTCCCGCGAGCTCACGGACCTCGCCCGTCGTTGCGGGGCGGCGTTCGGCATCGACCTGTTCGGCGTGGACATCGTGGAGAGCGGTGGACGACCCTACGTGGTCGACATGAAGAGCTTCCCGAGTTTCAGGGGCGTGCCCGACGCGCCGCGCCGACTCGCTGACTATATCTCCGCCGCGGCCGAGCGCGTGCTACGGGGGGAGCCGATCGTGGCCGCCGACCGGCGGGTGCGTGGTTCCCGCTTCGGAGACGTGCTGCGCGCCTTGTCCACGACGCTGGCGACGCCGGAGGAGCAGGATCAGATCCACGACCTGTTGGAAGAATTCGAGAGTCCGCCCACCTTGCGCCTGGTCGAGCGGGCCGCGCCGCGCCGCCCCCCTCCCCGCGCCCGCCCCGCCGAGGCGCCTGCCGCCCCCCGTGTAGCGACGTACTCGCAGGGGATGCACGGGTTCGGGCACATTCGCCGCAACGCCACGATCGCCCACGCGCTGCGCGCCTCCGCGCTCCACCCCGTGATCCTGATGATCGCCGAGGCGTGGCAAGCGGGCGCGATCCCGATGCCCGCCGGCGTGGATTGCGTCACCCTCCCCGGGCTGCGCAAGGAGCAGGACGGTGCCTTGAACCCCCGTTTCCTGGACGTCTCCGACCAGGAGCTTATCGCGCTGCGGGACGGAGTGATTCGGGACGCGATCAAGACATTCGAGCCAGACGTGCTGCTGGTGGATCACTTGCCGCTCGGCGCAGGGGGGGAGCTGGTGCGCACGCTCGAGCGTCTGCGGAAGCGCGGGCGGACGCGTTGCGTGCTCGGGCTGCGCGAGGTGCTGCAAGATCGGGAAACGGTGCGCCGGACCTGGACCGCCCAGGGCTACGTCGCGGCGATGCGGCATTACTACGACGCCATCTGGATCTACGGCGATCCCGCTGTGTTCGACCCGGTGCGCGAGTACGACGTGTTCGCCGCGGTGGCGGACAAAGTGCGCTACACCGGCTACTTGGACCAGCGCCCCCGCCTCGACTTCGCGGGGCCCCAGGCCGCGCAGCTGGTCGCCGACCTGCCGCCGGGCAAGCTAGCGTTGTGCGTCGTGGGCGGCGGCGTCGACGGCCATGCCCTTGCCGAGGCGTTCGTCCAGACCGAGCTGCCCGCGGACACGAGCGGCCTGGTGGTGACGGGCCCGTACATGCCGAGCGAGCAGCGCGAGCGCCTGCGCCATGCGGCCGAGCGACAGCCGCGCTGCCAGGTGCTCGAGTTCCTCCCGGACCCGGTGCCGCTGCTCGGGCGCGCCGACCGCGTCATCGCCATGGGCGGCTACAATACGATCTGCGAAGTGCTCTCATTCGAGAAGCACGCCCTGATCGTGCCGCGCGTGGATCCGGAGCCTGAGCAATGGATCCGCGCGCAGCGGCTCGCGGAGCTGGGCCTGATAGACGTGCTTCACCCGAGCGAGCTGACCCCTCGGGCCCTCGCGCTCTGGCTCGCGCGCGACCTGGGGCCGGCCCCGGCCGCCCATACTCGCATCGATATCGGTGGCTTGCACCGCATCCCGAGCCTGTTAGGGGAGCTGCTTGGCGTCCCCACTGCCGCCCTCGCGCCCGCCCCCGTCAGCGCCGAGCCAGCCCTTCTGCCGGTGAGCGCGGCGCTATGACGACGCCCCGGTGCCGCCCCACCCGCACGCTGCTCTTGTACGCGCAGGACAACCAAGGGTTGGGGCACGTCACCCGGGCGCTCACCATCGCGCGCCACCTCCTCGCCGCCTATCCGGACACCGTGGCTTACATCGCGACCAAGTCTCCAGTCGCGAGCCATTTTCGGTTGCCCGAGCGGTGCGACTACATCAAGCTGCCGACGCTCCTCGCGCCAGCGGGACTCGCGCGCACGCCGGCGGAAGAGGAGGCCGCCAAGCAGCACTTTCGCGCGATCCGGGGTGAGATTCTACGCGACGTGGCGCTGGGATTGGCGCCGGACTTGGTCCTCGTGGACCACGAGCCGTTGGGCTCGAAGGGCGAGTTCCGGGACGGCCTCTGTGCCTTGAAGGCCGCGCGCCCCCACACCCGCTTTATCTTCGGCCTGCGCGACATTATGGACGATGCCGCTCGCATCCGTGCCACATGGCAGGAGATGGGCGTGTACGAGGCGTTCGAGCAGCTGTACGACGGCATCGCGGTGTATGGTTCCTCGCGGCTCTACAATGTCGCGGACGCGTATGCCATTCCGGCATCGGTGCAGACCAAGCTCGAATACTGTGGCTACATCGTACGCGACCCGCCCGCCGAGGAGGAGTCGGGCGCGCTGCGGCAGCGGTACGGGTTGCCCCCCGCGGGACCACTGGTCGTCGCCACGGTGGGGAGCGGCAGCGACGGCTACCCGGTGCTCGCGGCGGCGCGCGCCGCGCTGGACCGAATGCGGGCACGCCACCCGCAGCTCGTGGCCATCCTGGTCACCGGACCCTTCATGCCGGCGCGAGAGCGCGCCAAGCTGCAGGCCGGCGCCACGGCAACGTGTCGCGTGGTGGCCGAGGCGGAGACGTTCGCCCTCATGGCGGCCGCCGACGCGATCGTCAGCATGGGGGGTTACAACAGCGTGTGCGAGGCGCTTTCCGTGTCTCGTCCGCTCGTGATCGTGCCACGTGCCACGCACAAGGTGGAGCAACAGATTCGCGCCGAGACCCTTGCGGCGCACGGGTTGGCGCGCTGGGTGCATCCCACGGACGCGGGGCCCGAGACGCTCGCGGCGGCGCTGGGGTGGGCGCTCGACCAGGACCGCGAAACGCATGCGCGCCTGGTGCGCGCCGTGATCCCGGCGTTCGACGGGGCCGCGCGTCTCACGGCGTACCTCGCGCGCTGGCTCGGCGACTGATGCGCGTCCGCTTCAAGCCCACGCACGGCCAGCGCTCCGCGCTGCGGGCGCAGTTGGTGCGGCTTGCAAACCCCGACGCGGCGCTCCGTATCTTGGCCCCCTGCTTACCCGTGGCGTACCGCTCGGCCCGGGGCACCTGCACGCTCGCAAGCGCCCATGCGGATCGCTTCGTCCTGCGAGTGGACGTGCGGTCGGAGGCGGGGAAGGGGGATGGGGAAGGGGAAGGGGGGGCGCGCACCTACGCGCTGAAGGTGTACGCCGACGATTTTGGTCACGCCGTGTGGACGCACGCCCAGGCGCTCGCCGCCCACCTTCGGCCGGCCGATGACGGCTTGGTATTGCCCCTGCGGTACGTGCCCGCGGAGCGGATGCTCGTGTTCCCGTGGGTCGCGGGCACGTTCCTCTCCGCCATTGTGGACGAGCGCAAGCCCGGGCTGTTGCGCAGGGCGGCGCGACTGGCGGCGAGGCTGCACCGGTTCCCGATCGCGCCCGAGCCACCCACGTCCGTCGACGTGTTGCTCGCCGATACACGCGCTCGCTGCGAGCGCCTGGCGCGGTCGTGGCCCCGGCGCAGCGTGCTGGTCGCGCCGCTGCTCGAGGGGCTCGAAGACGCCGCCGCCCGGCTCGATCCCGCCGACCCCGCCCTGGTCCACGGTGACATGGCGGCCGGCCAGTTTGTCTGGACCGGGGAGCGCCTCGTGCTTCTAGACTTGGACATGTTCGGCTATACCGACTCTGCGTACGACGCCGGTCACTTCCTGGCGCAGCTCGAGCGGCGCTGCCTGTGGGACCAGAGCCTCCCGGAGCACGCGTGCCGGTTGCTCGCCACGTTTCGCGACGCCTACCTGACCGCCATGCCCGAGGTCTCCCCGCGGAACGTCGCGTTCTATCAGGCCCTCACGCTGGTTCGCAAGATCTACACGGTGTGTCGCAAGCAGCCCCCCGATGACGCTACGCTCGTCCCACGACTCGCCGAACGAGCCGGGGCAGCCCTCGAAGACGCCGTGGGCGCGGGACAACGTGGATGAGCGTGGCGTTCGGTGCGTCCGGCAGGCTCGCGCGGGAAGAGACGCGCGCCGTGCTGGCCGCCACGCTTAACGAGCTGTACGGCGCCGACGCGCTCCTCGAGCGGTGGAGTGCGACGCCCTTCGCGAAGCGAGGGAAGCATGGCCTCGTGCGCTATGATCTCGACGTGCGGCGGGCGTCGCGGGCCGGCGGGCCCGCCGCTCCCCTCGTCCAACGACACCAGTGGGTCGGGAAGGTCTACGAGCGGGCACTCGACGGCCAGCGCGTCGCGGGCGTGCTGCAGGCGTTGGTCGCCACCCCCGGCCTCGCCGGCGCCGGGGTGGTCATCCCGCGGGTCCTCGGGTGCTGGGCGTCCCACCGCCTGCTGTTGATGAGCTACGAAGCCGGCGAATCGGTGATCGCGGCGCTGGCGCGCGACGGTGAGGCAGTGCTGGCGACGATCGGCCGGGCGCTGGCGGCCCTGCACGCCGCTCCCGTCGCGGTGGAGCCGGTGCGGACGGCGGCCGTGGTGCTCGCGGCTCTGCGCGCGAAGGTCGTGGAGCTCTGTGCCCGGCTGCCGCGCGAGACCTCTGCCCTTTCTCGGGTGCTCGTCGAGTTGGAGCGGGGCGTGCCGCCTGCGCCCGCCCGGCTTGCGTTCCTGCATGGCGACTGCGGGCCCGCCCAGCTCTTGTGGAGGGAGGGACGCGTGGTGGTGCTCGATCTCGATGACTGTGCCCGGGGCGATCCCGCGTCAGACCTGGGTAACCTGTTCACGCAGCTGCACCGCCTCACGCTCCGCAAGCCGGGCAAACTCGCTGCGTACGTCTCGCTGCGGCGCGCTATCCTCGACGCCTACCGGCGTGCCGCGCCCGCCGATCCGACCCTCGGCGCCCGGGTCGCGTGGTACGAACGGATGACGCTCGTCCGCAAGATCCACTCCCTGGCGTGCGACCGCACCCGGTTGCGCCACCAGGGACCCGAGGCCATCGCGCGCCGGCAGGCGGAAGCGCTCCGCCTGGTGGCCGTGGCGCAGGCGTATGCATCCTAGGCGACGCACCCACGTCGGCGAGCTGTTTCTCGCGCACCTGCGCGAGGTAAAAGGGCGGCTCGCCGTGGCAGCGCTGTGCACCGCGGGCGTCACGGGCGCCGAGGTGTTGCGGCCGTGGCCGCTGAAGGTGATTCTCGATCACGTTATTCTGGACAAGCGGGTGCCGCCCGGGCTGCGCTTTCTGCAGCACCTCCTGCCTGGCGGGAGGCTCGCGCTGCTGGTCGTTTCCGCGTCGAGCATCGTGGTGCTCGCGCTGGTCGGGGGCCTCGCCTCCTACTTCCAGACATTTATCACGTCGTCGATCGGCTACCGGATGGTGTACGCGCTCCGGCGGGAGCTCTTTACTCATCTGCAACGACTGTCGTTGTCGTTTCATACGCGCGCGCGCTCGGGCGACCTGTTGACCCGGATCGCCGGAGACACGAACACCCTCAAGGATTGGTTCGCCGACTCCCTGCTGCGGTTCGCGTCGGGGCTGCTTACGGTGATCGGCATGTTCGTCGTGATGTTCGCGGTGAGCTGGCGGATCGGGCTGATCGCCCTCGGCACGCTGCCGTTTCTGTGTTACAGCCTGCTCCACCTCTATCGCAAGACCAAGCTGTCGGTCAAGACGCAGCGCAAGCAGGAGGGAACAGTCGCCTCGCGGATGAGCGAAGTACTCGCGGTGATCCCCCTGGTGCAGGCATTCGCGCGCGAGCGTCACGAAGAGGAGCGCTTTGACGCCGTCACCGCCGACACACTTCGGGAAGGGATCCGCATCGCGCGGCTCGAGGCGGCGGCGACCCGCTCCTCCGAGGTGATCACCGCGCTCGGCACGGCGGCGGCCGTCTTGTTCGGGGCCCTGCAGGTCCTCCACGGCATGCTGTTACCCGGCGACCTGGTGCTGGTCGTCGCCTACCTCGGCAACATGTACCGTCCGATCAAGAGCCTCGCCAAGCTCTCGACCGATTTCTCCAAGGCGATGGCGAGCGCTGAGCGCATTTCCGAAGTGCTCGATGTCGAGCCAGAAATCCAAGACCGCACCGATGCGCTGGAGGCGCCGCCCCTGAGGGGGGCCATCGCGTTCGAGGGCGTCTCGTTCGACTACGGCGACGGCAAGGGGGTCTTGCGCGATGTCTCGTTCGAGATCGCCCCAGCCCAGCGCGTGGCGCTGGTGGGGGCGTCCGGAGCCGGTAAGTCCAGCATCGTCAGTCTGATCCTGCGCCTGTACGAACCGCAGGACGGCGCCATCCTGATCGACGGTGTGAACATCAGACGCTACCGGCGCGAGTCGCTGCGGCGCCAGATCGGCCTCGTGCTCCAGGAATCGATCCTGTTCGGGGCGACGATCCGTGAGAACATCGCCTATGGCAGACCCGAGGCGAGTCTCGAGGAGATCGTGGCCGCGGCCGAGGTGGCGAACGCTGACGAATTCATCCGCGAGCTTGAGGACGGGTACGACACGGTGATCGGCGAGCGAGGCGCGACGCTGTCGGGTGGGCAGCGCCAGCGCGTCGCGATCGCGCGGGCGGTCATCCGCAACGCCCCGGTGCTGCTCTTGGACGAGCCGATGACCGGGCTCGACGTGGAAAGCGAAGCGAAGGTGCGCGAGGCGCTCGAGCGGCTGATGGCGGACCACACCTGCCTGATGATTACGCACGACCTGCCGTCGGTGGCCACCGCCGACCTCGTGCTGGTGCTCGAGGAGGGGCGCATCGTCGAGCGCGGCAGTCATGCCGAGCTCGTCGTCGCGAGCAGCCGCTACCGCCGGCTTTACGAGCTCAGCCGCGAGCAGGCCGCCGCCGCGGTCTCCACGTAGGCGTGAGGGCCCAGTCCGTGGCGCACGCGGTGCTTCCCAGGGCGGCCGGCCGGGATGCCTTCCCGGTGGACCCCGATTTCCCCCAGCTCGAAACTGCCACGGATCTCGCGCGCATGCGCGACCTGTTCCGGGCCTATCTCAAACCTGCGGCCGGGCGTCACTGCGAGATCGCCGAGTGCGTTGGGCTGCGATTCAGATCCCGGCAGTCGGTGTCGCGCTGCGTGTTGCAGTACACCCTGCGCGTGATCGAGCCCGGCACCGGCAACAGCTGGGAGGAATGGGTGAGCGGCGTCCTGTACGCCAAGCCCGGTGAGGCGGAGCGGCTGTACCGAGTGCTCGACGCCGCGGCACCAAGCCGCCGGATTCCGCAAGCGGTGCCGGCGTTCGAGCCGGTGGGGTTTATTCCCGAGCTCCAAATGGTACTGCAGCTGTTCCCGTACGACCGCAAGCTCCCGCAGCTCACCGTCCTTTTGGCGGGCCCGCCGCCCGAGCTGACGGCGCTCGCGGTGGCCCGCTTGGGACCGGGCGAGTGGCGCGTTGAGCGGCAAGCGATCGAGCCGACGCGCTACCGGGCCGAGCTGGGGGCGGCGCTCCGCTACACGCTCGAGGCCCACGACCGGGCGAGCGGAGAGCGCCGGACCATGCGCTGCTATCTCAAGGTCTATCGCGACGAGCGCGGGGCAGAGAGCTACGAGCTGCTCGAGCATCTGGCCGACTGGTCGGGTGCGGGCCCGTACGGCGTAGCGCGGCCCATTGCGTACCTGGTCCCGAAACGCCTCCTCGTGCTCGAGGAGGCTCCGGGTGCGGCGCTCCAACAGCTCCTCCTCGAGGGCGGCGATGCCACGCCCGCGCTGGCGGCAGCGGCCCGAGCCGTGGCTGCGTTCAACCAGAGCGACCTAGCTCTCAAGCGGCGCGAGTCCCTGGCCCACCAGCTCACGGAAGTGCGGGGCGCCGCGCGCCTAGTGCAGTGGGGCTGTCCCGAATTACGACCGGCGGTCGAGGCTATCATCGCCGCCCTCGAGCGGAGCCTCACGGATGTCCCGGAGGCGCCGATCCACGGCGACCTGAAGACCGAGCATCTCTTCGTGTCGGGCGAGCGCGTGATCTTTGTCGATCTCGACGCGGCGGTGTTGGGCGACCCGGTACGCGACCCGGCGCATTTGTGGGCGCACATCGCGGGTCGCTTGGGGCTCGATGGGCTCGCACCCGCACGCGCGGGAAGGGCAGCCTCCACGTTCGCGGAGACGTACTTCCGCCAAGTCCCCGCGGCGTGGCGGGCGCGCTTTCCCCTCCATTGCGCCGCTGCCCTGCTCGAAGTGGCGCGCGGCATCTTCAAGCGCCAGGAACCCAAGTGGCGGGAAAAGGTTGCGGCGGCCGTCCGGGAAGCGCATCGGGTGGTCAACGCCGGAGCGATAAGCGATCAGCTGGCGTAGCCGTTCGCCTCAACGTCCCTTTCGCGGCTTGGGCCCGGCTGCCGGCGTGCGTGTCTCCGTGGCGCGCGGGGTAATCATCGAACTGCGCTGCAGGAAGGTGCGTTCCTGCAGGCGTTTCGCGTCAGGGCTGCACGGCGAGCGGCGTGGCCGAGAATCCGAACATGCCGATCCCGAGCTGGCCCCAGTAGTCGTCACCCCAGCAGTACACCCTGCCGCTGCCCGTCAACCCGCAGGCGTGTGCGCCGCCCGTCGCAATGCTCGCAAAGGTCGTGCTTCCGGCAGCGGCCACCGGGACCTCGCTGGAGGTGGTCGTCCCATTGCCGAACTGCCCGGACGTGTTCTCGCCCCAACAGTACAACGCGCCCCCGCCGCTGAGACCGCACGTGTAGTTGCCGCCCGCCGCGAGCGACGCGAAGGTCAGCCCAGCTGAGACGGCGCTGGGCACGAGCCTCCGCAACGTGTCTCCAGTGCCGAGTTGCCCCTGCCCGTTGTACCCCCAGCAATAGGCGCTGCCGGAGCTCGCCAGCCCGCACGTGTGTGACCCGCCCAGCACGAGGAGCGTAAAGGTGAGTCCACCGGACACCGCCGTGGGGGCGGACCGGGTCGCCGTCGAGCTGTCGCCGAGCTGCCCCGACCAGTTGCTCCCCCAGCAGTACGCCGCACCGGAGCCGACCAGGCCGCAGGTCTGGAAGGCGCCGGCGGCGAGCGCCGTGAACGTCAACCCGCCCGCGACCCGGACGGGCGCGTTGCGCAGGGTCGTCGAGCTGTCGCCGACTTCTCCCGCGCCATTGAGGCCCCAGCAGAACGCCTGCGCCGAATCGCTCAGCCCACAGGTGTGCAACACGCCGGCCGTAATGGCCGTAAAGTGGATCCCCCCGGACACCATTCCGGGAACCGAGTCGCCGGAAATGAAGGATCCTCTCCCGAGTTGCCCAAACCCTCCCAGGCCCCAGCAGTAGCCCGTCCCCAGAGCGTCGAGTGCGCAGCTGTGCGAAGCACCGGCCGAGACGGCGCGGAACGTATACCCCCCCGATACCGCGACCGGCGTCGCCCTCGGCGTGGTGGAGCCATTGCC
>Ga0209055_1001201_pt1 | contig 17237 bp, 12 predicted proteins | sample GraSoiAngelo_110_FD_185875 | JGI IMG/M metagenome (GOLD analysis project Ga0209055, IMG submission 185875) | Grasslands soil microbial communities from the Angelo Coastal Reserve, California, USA - 14_0903_12_30cm (SPAdes) (version 2) | ecosystem: Environmental > Terrestrial > Soil > Grasslands ... | reverse complement strand
CAATACCCGAACAATATCTGCGGCGCACCGGATTCCTCCGGTGCATCACCCTCCTGCGCACCGCCCTCGGGTGGATCCTCGAATCCGCCCATCATCTTCATATTTTCGCCGGGCTATGTGCAACCGCAGGTGCAGCAGGCCAGCTTCGGACTGGAGTACGAACTGGCAAAGGACCTCGCATTGACCGTGAGCTATCTGGGAGTGAAGGGCACACACGTACAGCGCACCCGCGATATTAACCTGAATCCGGCGACCATCACCTCGACCGTCGCCGTCAACAACGATGCGGCGAGCGTGGTCAGCTTCCAGCGCTACGTCAGGCCTCCTCGGCCGATCGCAGCCTTCGACCGGATCGCGCAGTTCGAGTCGAGTTCCAGCTCGATCTACCACGGCCTCATCCTCCAGTTGAACAAACGCTTCTCGCACAATTTCCAATTCGCGGCCTCCTACACCTTCGGTAAGGCGCTGGATGATAATCCGGATGCGACCGCCGTCGTACCGGGCGGCTCCGACGACGCTAAACTGGCGCAGTACTCCACCAACCCGCACGATGATCGCGGGCTAAGCCAAAACGATCAGCGCCATCGCTTTGTGGTGAGCGGCGTATGGGATCTGAGCAATTATGCGAAGAGCCTACCAACCCTGTCCAAGGCCATTCTGGGCGGATGGGAGCTCAGCGGAATTTTCACCGCACAGAAAGGCCAACCCTACTCCGGCTTGGCGGCCTTTGACCTCAACAACGATGGCAACAGCCGCGCCGACCGGTTCCCCGGAGCCGGAAGAGACATCTTCCAACTTCCCGGCATCGTGACGCTCGATCCACGCATCACTCGCAGTATTCCAATCGGCGAGACGAGAAAAGTGCAGCTAATTCTCGAGGCGTTCAACGTTTTCAACCGCGGGAACATTTTCGGAGTGAGTACCACGCAATTCACCCGCGCGGCAACGTGTACCGTTGCCTCTATATGCCTGACCCCATCAACGACTTTCGGCAGGCCGGCCTCGACGACATTCAGCCCACTTTCAGCTCGTATTGTGCAATTGGCGGCGAAGTTTGCGTTCTAATTAAGAGAGGTCCCTTGCGCGGCACCGGAGTGCGAAATTCCCGACCCGGATCACGGCGTCCCAATCTGGCTGGTCCTCCGCTCCGGAGAGCCCGGACACAGGACGCCGCTTTGCAGGGAGCGGTGTTAGCCTAAACCGATTTCGCGCGAGCGCTGCTCGCCGTGCTGATAGGCAATGGCCATCATGCGCTCGCGATCCAGGCTAAAAGGATTGGTTTCGAAGATGAAATCGGTGCGCGCGGGTATGCCCGCCCGATTCAGGGTGACCGCCCCGTAATCGAGGATTCCTCCACGATGGCCACGCCGGCAGGCGCCTGGAAGTGGAACATGGCCTCGGGCAAAGGCAGATTCTGTTGCCAATTCCCAAACCGGTATTCGAGCTCGACCCCGCCGGCCTGACGGACGAGCACTCTGGCGAGGTCGCCTCCCTTTACGTCTACTTCGAGCAGCACCTCGTGAAAGGAGCCCTCGCCTTCTCCGATGTCCGCATAGTGGTTGAGCGCCCGCGAGGGCACCGTTGGCGTTTCGCCGCGGGGCAAACAACGCAGCACGACAACATCAGCGGGTTGACTGCTCTCGACCGCACGCCCGAGTGCAAGCCCCTGCTCTCCGCGAGGGACGACCTCGATGCCGCTGCAGAGACTCGAGAGCTTGGCCTTGCCCGTCAGGAGGGCCAGCGGCGTGCGCCAGTCCGCGCTCTCTTTCATCTGCGCGCGAGTTACCGTGCGGTCGGCCGGCACATAAAACCAGACGGTCCTACCATCAGCAACGAACAGCTTTGGTTCGGGGGATTCGTATTCCCAGCGCATGCGACCCGGCCGGCTGAAATACACGGTGCCGGACTCGGCGCGGACGTCGCGGCCACCCTCGTGGTAGCGCTCGAGGAAGATAGCCTTCAACGTCCTGGCGGAGTGGTAGCGCGCTTCGAGCACCCGGACGATGCTCTGCGCCTCACGACTCACGGGCCCGTGCGGGGTGGTTTGTGTCGCTCGCTCCCCTGCTTCACTGCCACTGCCAAGGAGCGCAAAGCACAGGAGTCGAACGAGCAAGATTTCCACGGGTTTTCAGTGTAGCAGGAAGCGAAGGGCACGGCATAGAAATCAGGGCAGGCAAGCCGTGCCCGGAAAGGAACCGACCAGCACTCGGCGGGTTATGAAATTGCTTGTGGGGTAGCTGAATGTCGTGCCCCCTGGTGATCTGCGCCATTGGGGCGCACTGAGAAAGTCAGGCTAGAGATTCCGTGTGCGCGTCTCCCGGATCTGCTGCTCCTTTTTGAATTCTGCGCGGGCTTCGTCGGTGGCTCCCTGGGCTTTGAGGACATTCCCCAAGGCCTGATGGAAGCCGGCCGAGGTTGATGAATAGACAAGTGCGTTGCGGAATTCCCGATTCGCCTCGGTGAGATTGCCTTCTGTTTGCGCCATAAGGCCGAGGTGGAAGTGAGACAAGCCTTTCACCCGCTTGTCTTCGGCGACGGACAGGGTGTGCGTGAAGAATCTCCGCGCGTCGTCAAACTGCCGCTTGGAGAAGTAGATTAGGGCCAGCGAGTACGAGATGGTCACGGATTCCGGATGCCGATTGTAGCCGGCAAGCAGAGTATCAAGCGCCTTCTGCCCCTCTCCCCGTTCGCAAAGGGCACCGGCGTATCGCGCGCGGACTAGCATATTATCAGGAGCTTTTTCCATGCTTCGCGCGAAGATCTTCACGTCGCTGTCCCAATACCCGCTGGCTTGGTATGTACCCACGGTAAACGCAATGGCGATCACCAACACCCAAGCCGCTGTTTTATTAATGCTCAATCGGCTCAGGCACTCGGCGATGATGATGGCGACTGCGAAAGACGGCAGGTAGAGGTAGCGGTCGTGCGGTTGCAACAGAAGTATCGCGCCAACCGGAGGAATCAACGTCAGGATAAACCAGAGCCCCATCAGTTGCAAAGTTGATTTGCATGTGAACCAGGCGTATGCGCCTGCCAGCACCAGCAGTCCAACCGCCGGAAGGATGAACCTCGTAAAGCTTGCCGTTCGGACGATCATCTCCGGATAGTCCAGACTCAATCCGAACGGCCACACGGTGTGCAGGATGTACCACCAAAACGCAAGCGGGATTGTGTAGATGGTCTTCGCGACGGAAAGCGTGCCGCCCAGTTCCGCCACACCGCTCAGGACATCGACGCGAATGATCCAGTAAGCAAGGCCGACAACGAGATACGGTGAGATCAGTGTGGCGGTGCTACGGAAGCGGTTAGTTTCTGGCGCGCTCGTCAGCCAGCGATGTGCTGCGATCAGCACTGGCGCCAGGATCGCCGTCTCTTTCGACAAAATCGCACCCGCAAAACACAATACCGAGACTACCAGCCACTTCATCGCCCGATTTTCGCTCTGCTGCCAACGCAGGTACGCGAGCACGGTTCCCAGGAAAAACGCAGCGAGCACAACTTCAGTTGCTCCCGAAACCCAGGCGACAGCCCCCACCTTGCTCGGATGCAGCGCGAAGATCAACGCCGCGATGACTGCCATCCGATCGTCGCGAAGCAAACGCCGCGCCGTCAGATAGGCCAGGTAAACCACTACAAGATGTAGGAAGACAGCGGACAGATGGAACCAACCGGGTGTGCCGTGGAATAGCTTGTTGTTTACCAGCAGCCATACTAAGTACATCGGTCGATAGAACTTCGCCGGCATAGTGAAGTCACTGAACGCCCAGGACTGCAGCGTGAACATCAGCTTCAGCGAGCGCCACGAATCCAGCCACGGATTCATGGCCACCTGCAGATGATCATCGAAGACCCAATCGAATGTGACAGTGCGAGCGTATACAAGGAACGTTAGGGCAAAGGTGATCCGGAGCAGAACACCGGGGTACATGAGCCGTCCGGTCCATGAGGGTGGTCGCCCTTGGGCTTCACGCTGGTCTTTATGTGCAATCTCCCGGGTAGCAGAATCGTGGGCGGGTGTTGGTGTTAGGTCCATGGTCGGATAGAGGCTATCCGTGTTTTACCCCAACCAACCCCCAGAGCGCTATGGACTTGTCCCCCCCAATTGATACAAAAAGTTAGTCCGAATTAAAATGCATCGGACGGGCCGAAAATCCCCTCGAACGGAGGATGAGTCAAAGGTTTGTCTCAACGGAGGTCACGCGGGAGTTCAAGCTGGCCGCGATCTAGCGGCTGCACAGGGGGTGCCCAGAATGGACCTACTGCGACTCCGCAGCTCGCGAAACTGTTCTGGGGATCCCCGCCCGGCTGTCAGGAAATCGGCGGGTCGCTCGGGCCGGCGGACCCCGTTTGATTCTGGCGGATCACCGCGGTCTGATCAGAATAGAAGTGCCGCTCACCAGTGACGCCCGGGTTCACCGGGTCCACGTTGACGCCATAGTCCAGCACATTGCCGTTCGAGTCCGTGCTGAGGACCTTGTAAGTGAAAATGTAACCGGTCCTTGTGCCGGAGGCTAGAATGTCGTCAATCAGTCCGGCATTGTTCACATCGGCCAGGACCAGGTTGCCACCGAGCTTTTTGAGGTTGGAGGAGAAGCCGATGCCGTAAGTGGTGCAATAAACCACCTCGGCCGTAGTGATGTCACGCAGGTTGGCCACCGCGGCCCCCTCGTTGGCCCGCATTCTCGACCGGATAAAGCTGGGGACGGCGATGGCGGCAATGGTCAGGATCACTGCAACCACAATAAGCAGCTCAATGAGCGAAAATCCCTTGCGCGCGCGAGTTGCGCTTCGGTTGCCTGATTGTTTTGTCGGTGGTCGCATGACTCTACCTCTCGCCATTCTTTTCGGCACACCGCCGAAGGCGAGGAAGCCTGTGGCTTTCTCGCCCGGAATTAGCCAAGCTTCTAGCTGATGGGCGGGTCGGTCGCGGTGGGGCTCGCACCGGTCGTGTTGGCGCGGATAACGCCAGACTGGTCGGTGAAGAAGGCCCGCTGCCCGGTTGTCCCAACGGTTACTGGAATTGCCGTGATGTTGTACGTGGTCCCACCGCCGGCATAGGCGAACGAATAGCCGCTCTTGGTGCCGCTGGCAAGGACCGAGTCAATCAGGTCCGCCGTGGTGGATGTGGCTGGGCTGCCAGGACCCAAGTTCGATAGGCCCGCCGGATAGCTGCCGTAGGTGGTCGAATAGGTGACGCAAGCCGTGTTCAGAGATCGCAACGAGCCCACCGCCGAAGCTTCGTTCGCAGCCATCTTCGAACGCAGCAAGTTGGGGATGGCGATCGCCGCGATGATCAAGATGATTGCCACGACGATCAGAAGTTCAATCAGCGAAAATCCTTTTTGCTTTTTGCCCATGACAAGTTCTCCAGGATTTCCTACGCCGGCGAAAAGAGGGAGGGGGAGGAAGCCTCGGGATCCGATCCCTCCCCCGGAATCAACAAAATTCTAGCTGATGGGCGGGTCGGTTACGGTGGGGCTCGCACCGGTCGTGTTGGCGCGGATAACGCCCGACTGATTGGTGAAGAAGGCCCGCTGCCCGGTTGTCCCAACGGTTACGGGAATTGCCGTGATGCTGTACGTGGTCCCGGCGCCGCCGGTAAAGGTGAACGTATAGCCGCTCTTGGTGCCGCTGGCAAGGACCGAGTCAATCAGGTCCGCCGTGGTGGACGAGGCCGTGGCCGCAGGACCCAAGCTCGCCAGGGTGGTCGGGTAGCTGCCGTAGGTGGTCGAATAGGTGATGCAAGCCGTGTTCAGAGATCGCAACGAGCCCACCGCCGAGGCTTCGTTCGCAGCCATCTTCGAACGCAGCAAGTTGGGGATGGCGATCGCCGCGATGATCAAAATGATCGCCACGACGATCAAAAGCTCAATCAAAGAGAAACCTTTTTGCCTGTTCCGCATAAACTCTCCTTCGAGGTTTGAAGTCCGTACCTGGATTCGGAGCATAAGAAGCGCAAGCATGATACCATTTCTAACAGGTGCCAGCTTCAGGGTGTACTTTCACGGCACTTCTGGCGGAACGTACGTTGAATGAGTGATTTGCCGGAAGGCACCGGGAGCGAACCGGCACTGATCGCTCGCAAGCTATGGCGGAGCGACCCGGAAAGATGAGAAAAATCCTCACTCCCGAGTAACGAAAAACACTGAATTCATACTAGTGCGAATCATCGAATCCTCTGCTTCTTTGACGTAACCGCGGAAGAAGTAGTAGCCCCGCCGAAGCGCTCCGCAGTGCCAATTTGCACTCTGCCCTGGAACGTCGTCCCCATTCGCGGGCTTGCGGAGCGAGTATGCGTGCGTCGCAGCTCGAGTCGGGAGTGTAACCGACTGGACAAAGACGCGCGGCTCCGTAGGACAATGGAATTGAAAGGTCGGGCGGGTGTTTGTAAACTATCGACTTAGTTCGAGCCAAACTGTCGGCCCTGTTCCCACCAGGAGTCAGGAGTACGGTTTCGTTGCGCAATTCTTTGAGCCGCGCGCTAAGTTCGCCTGCCGTAATAGTAGCGGTGGCCTTTGCCCTCCGAATGGGGCTGCTTTTCTACTTTACTAGTTCCTGGCCTGCGGTGCGATCGGGCTCTTCTACATTTGGATACGAAACTGGCCGGGTCGCGCGCGCGATTGCTGCTGGCGAGGGCTTCAGCTCTCCCCTAAATGTGAACACAGGACCGACCGCTTGGTTCACCCCGGTGTATCCCTACTTGCTCGCGGGAGTCTTCAAACTGTTCGGGACGTACACCGCTCAGTCCCTCCTTGTGATTCAGACTCTCAATTGTGCGTTTTCAGCGCTCGCTTGCCTACCGGTCTTCTTCGTGGGACGCAAAGTCTTTGGGCCTACTGTGGCCGCCTGGTCGGGTTGGGTCTGGACCCTCCTGCCCTCCGCCGTGATCTTCCCGATTCTATGGGTCTGGGATACGAGCCTCTCGGCCCTCCTGATGGGTCTGCTCCTTTGGGCCACCCTGTCGCTGCGGCATAGCACTAATGTTCAGTCGTGGGTCGGCTACGGGCTGCTCTGGGCGCTAGCGGTTCTCACAAACCCATCTTTCCTCTCGTTGTTGCCGTTCTTGCTGAGTTGGCTTGCGTTCCAGGCCAGCAAGCAAGTGGCGAACTGGCAGCGACTGGTTGGGGCGGCGACGATGGTATTTGTCCTCGGCGTCAGCCCTTGGATTGTGCGGAACTATCTGACCTTCGAGAAGTTGGTCTTGTTCCGATCAAACTTTGGCCTGGAACTCTATTTGGGGAACAATGAACAGGTGCCGGACTCTTGGTCGTGGTGGCTACATCCCAATGACAACGATGAGGAAAGAGAGAAATTCCGTCGCATGGGGGAGATAGCCTACATGGCGGAGAAACAGCGTGAGGCTCTCCACTTTATCGCCAATCACCCACGCGACGTGTTGCGGTTCCTATTTCATCGGTTTGTGAACAATTGGACGGGCGCCTGGGATCCGATCGCGGATGTCTGGTCAACCGCGCCTTGGTATCTAAGAGGGAACTATCTCCTCAGCTGGCTTTTTTCTGTCCTGGCTTTCCTAGGGCTTTTCTTTGCGAGCCGCGCTCGCAAGAGAGAAACCGTCCCCTTTGCCGTCGTCCTGCTAGTCTTTCCGCTAGTGTATTACATTACCCACACTTCTCTTCGCTATCGTCACCCGATCGACCCAGTGATGGCCGTGTTGGCCGTCTATGCGGTCGCCTACCCAATCTCCAAACGGGTGCAACTGTTTGCGGATGGTCCGGCGAGTGTTTCGGGCCCGCCAGCGACTGAAGAATTGAGCGCAGCCAAGTAGCCCGAATACTCGCAGTCAATAGTCAAACCTGCCTTCCAAGTTCAAAAAGATCTGCCGGGCTGAAAGCGTTTAATAGCGCGGCATCTGGCTATTGGATTTTGTGCTTCTTGGCGTAGTGGCGGAAGGAGTGGTAGCTCATCTTCAGAAGTTCTGCAGCGCGCCTTTGTACGCCGCCGGCCCGTTCCAGGGCCGCCAGCAAATAGCGCCGCTCGGTTTCGTCCAGGATCTTTTCGAACTCAATTCCCTCCTCCGGAATTGCCGGCGTCCCATCCGACGCCGATTTCGCGGCGGCAAGCGCCGAAGCGAAGCTGCGAATCTTCTCCGGTAGCACGGTGAGGGTGATCTGGCGACCGGTTTCTAGAGCAACGGAGCGCTCGATGGTATTCTCCAATTCGCGGACATTTCCGGGCCAATCGTATTCCTCTAGCCGCAACATGGCCTCCGGCTCAATGGCTTCCACGGGTTTCTCCATGGCCTTACGAAAGCGTTCCAAGAAGGCGCGGGCCAGCAAGGGGATATCTTCGCGGCGCTCGCGCAGCGGCGGCAGATGGACGGGGATGACGCTCAGGCGATAGTATAGGTCATCGCGGAATCGCCGCTCGGCAATCTCCTTTTCCAGGTCCTTGTTGGTGGCGGTGATGACGCGCACGTCTACATCAGTTTCCTCCGTGCTGCCCAGCGGCCGCACCTTTCCTTCTTGCAGCACGCGGTAGAGTTTCACCTGCATGGTCAGGCTCATGTTTCCGATTTCGTCCATGAAGAGCGTGCCGCCGTGCGCGGCCTGGAACAGCCCCTGGCGATTCTCGCTCGCTCCGGTGAAGGCGCCTTTCATATAGCCGAAGAGTTCGGATTCGAGCAGGGTCTCAGGAAAGGCGCCGCAATTGATGGTGATGAAGGGGGTCAAGGCGCGAGGGCTATTCTCGTGAATCGCGCGAGCCACCAGCTCCTTCCCCGTGCCGCTCTCCCCGGTGATGAGCACGCGGCTGGACTGCGGCGCGATGGTCTGGATCAGATCGAAGATGGCGCGCATCTTTGGGCTGCGCCCGATAATATTGTCGAGTCCGGTCAAGCGGCGCAGCTCGCGGCGCAGGTAGCCGGCTTCTTTCCGCCACTTCAGGTTCTCGGACACCTGCTGGACCGCCCGGCGCAACTGGTCCACCAATTCATGGTCCTTGATGACGTAGCGGTCAGCGCCCGAGTTAATCGCCGCGATCGCGGTATCGATGGTGGGCACGCCGGTGATCAGCAGGAATACGGAGGACGGAGCAATCTCCTTCGTGAACTTCAGCAGTTCGACGCCGCTGGTGTCCGGCATGCGGATGTCGGAGATGACGATGTCAAAGATTTGGGATTCCAGCCGTCGCCGCGCCGATTCGCCGTTGTTGGCCACCTCGACACGGTGGCCTTCCTTCCGGAAGGTGATCTCCAGCAACTCGCAAATCGATTTTTCGTCGTCGACAACCAGAATGTGAGCCATGCTGCTCTTACCTTCCAAGCTCTGCGCTGTTTCTCCCGCGCCTACAGTCTAGCCTCGATCTCAGCTCCCGGCGCTCCCGGGCAGGCCTCACCACTTACGCTACGCGGGGCAGCTCGACGGTGAACTCCGCGCCGCGATCCTTCTCCGAAGCCACGCTGATGCGACCGCTGTGTGCCTGCACAATCTGGTAGACGATCGCCAGGCCCAGGCCGGTCCCTCCGGGAAAGCTCGACTGTAAAGGCTCAAAAATCTTGAGGCGCTGCTTGGAGTCCAGTCCCACGCCGGTGTCCCGAAAACGGATCCGGACCCAGAACGGCGCCAGCTCGAGCCCCACCGTGAGCGTCCCGCCAGCGGGCATGGCGCGCAGCGCGTTGTCGCACAAATTCCAGAAGACCTGCTTGATGCGGTTGGCATCTACCCTCACGCGTACCGGCCGCGCGGCGAACACCCGTTCGATGCGGCACTTGCCATTGAGTCCGGGATGGCGCTCAAGCAGCGTCAGGGTCTCGTCCAGTAGACCGGCGATGTCCTCTTCGGAAAACTCGTAGGTCTTCTCGTGCGAATAATTCAGGAAGTCGCTGATGATCTGGTTTAGGCGTTCCGACTCTCGGCTCACGATGCCCACCAGATGCTTCTCGTCCTCTTGCAGGGGAACCAGGCGGGCTAGCTCCTTCACCGCTCCTGCCATGGCCGTCAGCGGCTGGCGGATCTCGTGGGCGATGGCGGCCGAGAGCCGCCCCAGAGCGGCCATGCGCTCCTTGGTGGCGACTTCCTGCTCAAGCCGCCGCAATTCGGTGAGGTCCTGGAAGTTAAACACGTAGCCGGTGATGCGCCGCTCGCCCGTCCGCAGGGGAGAGACTGAGATTCCCAGATAGCGGTGGTCCCCCGAGGCGGTGTGGAAATCCACCTCCTTCCGCGGCACCAGCCCGCTGCTCCCGCCCGGCTGGCCGGGCAGCCAGAGGTCCGGGAACAGCTCCGGCAGCGACCGGCCGCGCACGTTCTCGAAGCGGTAGCCGGTGATCTCCTCGCCGGTACGGTTGAGCAGCAGGATCCGTCCGGCCAAATCGGTGGTGATCAGACCGCCGCGCATCGAATGGATGATGTCTTCGTTGAAGGCCTGGAGGTCTTGCAGTTCCTCGCTCTTCTCTTCCAGCTCGACGCCCTTGCGGCGCAGGCTCTGGGCCAGCAGGCTAGATAAATAGGCCACGGTAAGAAAGCCGAACAGGTTGCTGAACACCCAGATTTGCAGCATCTTGACGCTCGGCATCGCTACCGCGGTCCGTGGGATCTTCTCGTAGTAGGTCAGCTCGACGAGGGTTCCCAGGAGGACAAAGCTGAAGCCGGCCACCAGGAACGTGCCCTTCGGCGAAAACAAGATACTGGCCACGATAATGGCCAGCAAATAGAGCGAGATGAAGTAGCTTTCGTGGGAACCGGTGATGTACACCAGCCCGGTGACCATCAGCACGTCGCACACCATCTCCAGCGGGGCATGCCAGCGCGCCCCGGGGATCCAGCGCAACAGGATGACGTAGAAAATCGCCAAGGTGTACCAGAGCACGATCAGCGGCAGAAAATACTTGGTGGGAACAAACAACTGCGTAAAGTCCCGCAGAACCAGGACAATGCCCAGCAGGAAAGTAATCAGCAGGAAGCGGACCCGGGTCAACCACTGCAGCCAACCGACGACGTTCTGGGAGAATTCCATCAGGGATAAGCTTTAATTCTCTGAAGCCCCAAAAGAACAGACTCAAGCCGGCAAGATGTGCCCATTGACTGCGGGCGGCAGCCGGGAGCCTCCCGCTCCGCCAATTTCGCTGCACGAAAAAGCAGTTTTCTAGTGGCTGCTCAGCTTGCCGATCAGCGAGAACAGCGGCAGGTACATGGAGATGACGATGCCGCCGACTACCACGCCGAGAAACACGATCATCATCGGCTCCATTGCCGCGAGTAGATCCTTGACCGCCGCATCCACCTCATCCTCGTAGAAGTCGGCGATCTTCTGCAACATGGCATCCATGGCACCGGTTTGCTCGCCCACCCCGATCATCTGGGTGACCATGCCCGGGAAGACCGCGGTTTCCTTGAGCGGATCAGCCAGCGTGCGGCCGGCTTCGAGCGCTTTGCGGACCTGCAGCAAGGCCTTTTCGATCACCGCATTTCCGGCGGTTCGCGCGGTGATGTCCAACCCCTCCAGGATGGGCACGCCGCTGCTGATCAATGTGCCTAACGTACGGGTAAAGCGCGCCACCGCAATCTTGCGCAAGAGAATTCCGATCAACGGAAGCTTTAGCAACGTGGCATCAATGGCCATCCGACCCTTGGGGGTGCCATACCATACCTTCAGCATCACTGCGATTCCTGCGAAGACCGCCAGGGTCAAGAAGCCGAAGATGCTGCCGACGAAGTGGCTCAAGATCATGACAATACGCGTGGGCAAGGGCAGGTCTACTCCCAGGCCGGTGAACAGTGTGGCGAAGATTGGCACCACCTTCCAGAGCAACAGGATGATGACGCCCGTGGCCACCAGCAGGACCGCGACGGGGTAAACCAACGCGGACTTCACCGCGCGCTTTAACTTGACGTTTTTCTCGATGTAGGCCGACAGGCGTTGGAGAATAGTGTCCAGAATACCGCCGGTCTCGCCGGCTTCGACCATGTTGACGTAGAGCTGGTCGAACACCTTCTCGTGCTGGCGCATGGCGGTCGAGAGAGTCGATCCGCCTTCTACGGCGCCGCGCGTTCCGGTCAAGACCTTTTGGAAGGTCTTATTCTCCTGCTGCCCCGCGAGGATTTCCAGGCACTGCACCAACGGCAGGCCCGCATCGATCATCACGGAGAACTGGCGCGTGAAGATGGCCAGTTCCTTGGAGTTGACGCCACTTCCGAAGGTGGGGAGGTTGAACTCCTTGCCCTTCTCGGACATTTTGGTGACGTTGATCTGCTGGCGGCGGAGTTGGTTGGCCAACTCGGCCTTGCTCGAGGCCACTTGTTCCCCGTTGACGGTGACCCCGGCGCGGTTCGTCCCGCGATAGGTGAATACCGGCATCGTCGTTCCCTCCTAACCCTTCAACTTCTGTGGGCAAACTCCCGGACGGTTGTCCCAGCCGCGCACCTAGCGGCGAACCGGCGCATTGGCATGCGCCAGCGGTGACGTGACGCCCCGGTTGATCATGTCTTGCAACTCGTCCGCATTGGACGAGCGCGAAAGCGCCATCTCCAAAGTGATGAACTTGTTGAAATACGCGTTGGCCAGCGACTGATTAAACGTCTGCATCCCGGACTGGCCGGTGCCGGTCTGCATCGCGGAATAAATCTGGTGGATCTTGTCCTCGCGAATCAGGTTGCGGATGGCCGGGGTGGGAATCAAGATCTCCATCACCATGATGCGACCGCGCCCGTCGGCGCGGGGCAGCAGCGCCTGGCAAAGGATGCCTTCGAGCACCATGGAAAGCTGCGCGCGGATCTGCGGCTGCTGGTGCGCGGGGAAGACGTCCACGACGCGGTTGATCGTGGAGAGGGCCGAATTGGTGTGCAACGTAGCAAAGGTCAGGTGGCCGGTCTCCGCAATGCGCAAGGCCGATTCGATCGTCTCCAGGTCGCGCATCTCGCCAATGAGCACCACGTCGGGGTCCTCGCGCAACGCGGCGCGCAGAGAACTCGCAAACGAGTGTGTGTCCGAGTGCACCTCGCGCTGGTTCACGAGGCACTTCTTGTGGTTGTGGAGAAACTCGATCGGGTCTTCGATCGTGATCATGTGCTCTTCGCGCTCGTTGTTGATCTTGTCGAGCATGGCGGCCAGCGTGGTGGATTTTCCCGAACCGGTTGGTCCGGTCACCAGCACCAGACCGCGCGGCTTTTCGCACAGCGTCTTCACCACCGGCGCAAGACCCAGCCCATCGAAACTCTTGATCTCCCAGGGAATGGTCCGGAAGACCGCGCCAACGGCGCCGCGCTGCTGGAAGACGTTGCCGCGGAAGCGCGCCAGGTTTTTCAGGCCAAAGGAGAAGTCGAGCTCGAGATTCTCTTCGAAACGGTGCTTCTGGGCGTCGGTGAGCACGCTATAAGCCAGCGACTTGGTATCAGCCGCGCTCAGTGGCGCCATGTCGATCGGGCGCAGCTTGCCGTGGACCCGGACCCGCGGCGAGCTGTTGGTGGTGAGGTGCAGGTCGCTGCCGCCCATCTCGATCATTTTTTTTAGCAGTTCGCTCAGCGTAATGCCGGCCATAACTCGCCTCTCGTCACAACACGGATTCCCGCAGAACTTCCTCGAGCGTGGTCAGCCCGGCGGCAGCCTTGATCAGGCCGCTGCGGCGCAGCGTGATCATTCCCTGGTCGAGCGCCTTCTTTTTCAATTCCACCGCGGAAGCCCCAACCAGGATTAGCTCGCGGAGTTCGTCGTTGATCTCCATCACCTCGTACAGCCCGACGCGCCCTTTGTAGCCGCTTTTGTTGCAGGGCCCGCAACCCCTGCCATGATAGATCGTGGTCGCCTTGGCTTCCTCCGGGGTGAAGCCGCCGTCGAGCAGCGCCTGCTGCGGGATGCCCAGCGGCTCCTTGCAGTTGGTGCAGATGCGGCGCACCAGCCGCTGCGCGCAAATCAAGTTCACCGAAGTGGCCACCAGGAACGGCTCAATGCCCATGTTCATCAGCCGGCTGATGGTGGAGGGGGCGTCGTTGGTGTGCAGCGTGGAGAGCACCAGGTGCCCGGTTAACGCCGCTTTCACGGCGATCTCGGCAGTCTCGAAGTCGCGGATCTCGCCGACCAGGATGATGTTGGGGTCCTGCCGCAGGAACGCGCGGAGAGCCGCAGCAAAGTTCAGCCCGATCTGCTCCTTCATCTGCACCTGATTGATGCCCGGCAGTTGGAACTCGACCGGGTCCTCGGCCGTCATGATGTTGGTTTCCGGCGTATTGAGTCGCGCCACCGAGGAGTAGAGCGTATTGGTTTTGCCGGAGCCGGTCGGCCCGGTGACCAGCACCATGCCGTAGGGCCGCAGAATCGCGCGCTCCAGCTTGCTGAGCGATTCGGGCTCGAACCCCAGCTTGGTCATGTCCAGCCGCAGGTTCTCCTTGTCGAGCAGCCGCAGCACGAGCTTTTCGCCGAACAGCGTGGGCACCGTGGAAACGCGGAAGTCGAGGTCCTTCTTCTTCCCTTCCTTGCGGTACTTGATCATGATCCGACCGTCTTGCGGCAGCCGCTTTTCGCTGATGTCCAGCTTAGACATGATCTTGAGGCGGCTGATCATGGCATCTTTCAGCTTCAGCGGCGGGTTCATCACCGACTGCAAAATGCCGTCGATGCGGAACCGCACGCGCAGCTCCTTCTCGTACGGCTCGATGTGAATGTCGCTGGCGCCGCGCTTGACCGCGTCGGTCAGGATCAAGTTCACCAGCTTGATGATCGGCGCTTCCTCGGCCGCCTTCTCCAGCGTGGCCAGATCCATCTCCTCCACTTCGGCGGCCAGCTCCAGATCCTCCGACTCCGCGCCGGTCAGGTCCTTCATCACCTTGCTGAGCTCTTCGACGCTCTCGGCCTCCCCATAAAACTTGGCGATGGCCTCGGAGATGGCTGATTCCGACGCCACCACAGGCTCCACGTTGAAGCCGGTCATGAACTTGATGTCGTCCATCGCGAAGACATTAGTGGGGTCGGTCATCGCGATAGTCAGCGTCGAGCCCACTCGCGAGAGCGGCACAATCTGGTAACGCACCGCGGTATCTTGCGGAATTAGCTTGATCACCGCAGCATCGACCTCGTAATACTTCAAATTGATCGAGGGGACCCCGTACTGGCGCGAGAGCACCGCTGTAATCTCATCGTCGGTGATAAACCCCATCTTCATCAGGCAACTACCGAGCCGACCACCATGCTGTTTTTGGTATTCCAGCGCCTGCTTGAGCTGCTCGGACGTGATGAGGCTTTCTTTGATGAGGATTTCGCCCAAACGAGCCGACATCCAGGAGTCTCCTGGGACACGACTGCCTGAAAGGAAAAGGTAGCAGAACCCCATGAAGCCCCTTGCACTCAATTCGGAATGGCGTGGTGAAAGGGGCAACACCCTGTACGATGGGACAGTGTGGGCATTCCACCACACCCTGCCTTGACTTGCTCGAACGGCCCGGCTATCGTCAACCGAGGGAAATATTTCCAGGATTGCCTTGCATGACTACAACTGTGCCATCAGCGCCGCGCGTCGCTGGCCTGGGCGTTCCCGCACAAGTGCCGCCCGGGGCTGTAAGTCCCCATGAGCTGTTGCCGCAATTCTTTGACACGCTGACGGCGGCGCTGGGACCAATGCACTGGTGGCCGGCGAAGACCCCGTTCGAGGTAATTGTTGGCGCGATCCTGACCCAGAACACCGCCTGGATAAACGTTGAGCGCGCCATCGCCAACCTTCGCCGGGAGCGTATGCTTACTCCCCGCGCCATAGAAACGGCGCCGGCCGGAAAGCTGGCGCGACTGGTGCGGTCCTCGGGATACTTTCGCCAGAAGGCGAAGAAGCTGAAGGCCTTTGTGCGTTTCCTCCGCCAGGATTTCGGCGGGTCGCTGAAGCGGATGTTTCGCACCCCGACCGCGGAGCTGCGCGAGCGGCTGCTCGCTGTCCACGGCATCGGGCCGGAAACGGCCGACTCGATCCTACTTTACGCCGCTAGTCACCCCGTGTTCGTTGTGGACGCCTATACCAAGCGCATTTTGCTGCGGCATGGGCTGGTCGGCGAGAAAGCCGGCTATGAAGAGATCCGCCAGCTTTTCGAGGGGAATCTGCCACCGGACGCCAAGCTCTACAACGAATACCACGCGCTGCTGGTGAATGTGGGTAAGAACTGGTGCCGTTCGCAGAAACCGCTCTGCGACCAGTGCCCCCTCGGGCCCTACCTCATTCCCAATCCCACCCCAAACCCTGCCCCGCGCGACGATTCGCCGAGCGGAGATCTGCCGGAGGCGCAACGGTGACGTCGCGCAGCAGAAAAAGCCAGCTCTGGCTGGGCTTCGGCGGCCTGCTGGTGGCGCTGCTTCTCGCCGGCGTGTTCACGCTGGGCTCGCTGGACCTGCCTTTTGAACCGGGGCAGCCGAACGAGGTTGTCATCCTCTATGCCCTTTCTACTTTCATCGTCGCTGCCCTTCTGGTCTTCGGCCTCATCCTGACGCGCAGCCTCCTGCGGCTGTGGGCCGAGCGGCGCGCCAAGCAACTGGGCGCCCGCTTCAAAACGAAAATGGTCTTCGGCGCGATGGCCATTTCCCTTTTGCCGGTGATCTTTCTTTTTATTGTCAGCTATGCCTTGCTGAACCGCACGCTGCTTCGCTGGTTTCCACGGCCGCTGGAAATCGCCACTGAAGAAAGCCACAAGCTGCTCGATGATTTGGTAAGAAACGAGCGTGAGCGGCTCCTGGCAACGGCGTCTGAGGTGCGGCTTTACTGGAATGTTCAGGCCATCAGGCTCGTTGAGAAGGCGCTAGAAATAGGCGCCGACGCGGCCTGGACCTTGGGGAAGAATGACCGGGTTCTGGACGGAGTAGCCGTCTGCAAAGATCAACCTGACCTGCGGCCCAGCGGCCAGTTTTGTTTCGACAAGGTGGAAGGCAGACGAATTCGGTCGCTGGCGGGCAACGTCGAGCTCTGGGAAGCGAATGGCACTTGCTTCCTGGTTGCTCGAGCTCCGGTTGTGGACCACGGGCAGGTAGAGGGCGCCGTTTTAGTAGGCCGGCGTATGCCGAATGAATTTCTAAGGCGATATGCCGAAATCGAAACGCAGACGCTCGCCTATGTGCAGCAGAAGCAGCAGCTCCGCGCCTACAAGACGCAGATGCTGCTGGCGCTGCTGCTCTTTACCGTCCTGCTGCTCTTCGCCGCCACCTGGTTCGCGCTCTTTCTCTCCAAGCAGGTGACCGTGCCCATCCAAGCGCTGGCGGAAGGCACCCGCGAAGTCTCGGCAGGCAATTTCAATTATCAAGTCGAGGTGCAAGCGCAG
>Ga0209055_1001200_pt1 | contig 17247 bp, 17 predicted proteins | sample GraSoiAngelo_110_FD_185875 | JGI IMG/M metagenome (GOLD analysis project Ga0209055, IMG submission 185875) | Grasslands soil microbial communities from the Angelo Coastal Reserve, California, USA - 14_0903_12_30cm (SPAdes) (version 2) | ecosystem: Environmental > Terrestrial > Soil > Grasslands ... | reverse complement strand
GCCGGTGATTTCACGGCAGGCTGCGATCACCTCGCGCACGCTTGACCCGCCGCCCGTGCCGAGATTGTAAAATTCACTTTTCGTGGACTTGAGCGCGAGAATATGCGCCCGCGCAAGATCGACAATGTGAATGTAATCGCGGATGCACGTCCCATCCGGTGTCTCATAATCAGTGCCGAAGAGCTCAACGTGCCGCTTCTGTCCGAGCGCGACCTTCAGCACGTTTGGAATCAAATGCGTTTCGGGTCGATGGTCTTCGCCAAATTTCGCGGACGCGCCAGCCGCGTTGAAATAGCGCAGCGAAACAACTTTGAGACTATGGATCTGGTCGTACCAGCGTAAAATTTTCTCGAAAGCGAGCTTTGATTCGCCGTAGGGATTGATCGGGCTCGGCGGCAAGGTTTCATCGATGGGCAAACGCTCAGGCGGCCCAAAGATCGCGCAGGTCGATGAAAAAATAATTCGCGGGACGCCGGTCGCGACCAGGGCATCGAGAAGATTCAAACCGTTGGCGATGTTGTTGCGAAAATATTTTGACGGATCGCGCATCGATTCGCCTACCAGAGCGCTGGCAGCGAAATGCATGACCGCGTCGGGGCGTGTCTTCGAGAACGCGGCCTCGATTTTTTGTCGATTGGCCAGATCACCTTCAATGAAAGCGGCGCGCGCATCGACGGCACGGCGATGGCCTTCGGTGAGATTATCAAAGATGACGACCTCATGGCCTTCATCGAGAAGCAGCTCTGCGCAAATGCTGCCGATATAACCAGCGCCCCCGACAACGAGAATTTTCATTCCCGGGAAAGTCGCGAGGCCGGACCGTTAATCAATAGTGCGAATGGAAGCCTGCGCGGAAACCTTCGTAGGATTGGAAACCTGCACGGGCGCGGGCGCCTTTTTCTGTAACCCGACGATCATCTGCCGGACGCAGCGATGCTTGACGCGCGGACCGAGGACTTTCAAACTTTGTGTCTCCGAACCCCACTGGAGGATGTCTATATCGACATTACGCACCCCCCAGCGTTTCATTTGCAGGCGACTCGGCTTATACAAATCGATCGTATTCGTCCCCACGAGCGCGGTCCCGTAGTCGTCGATTATGTATTCCTCTTTTGTATCGACAATGCGAAAGTGCGTCCCCAACGGAAAACGCGACCAATCGGAGGCGGCGCTCATCACGCGGCGGCCGGACAAGCAGAGCCCGAGTGCATTGTGACGTCCGCCCCTTTCGCTATGCGTGTAAGCCGTCGTCCGCACTTTTTGCATACGACTAGCGCTGGCAGCGGAAACAAGCTTTGACTTCGGCTGCTCGGCACAACTGGCAAAGAAGCAGGCGGCGATTACTGTGAGGGTAAGGTTAAGGCGTTTAGGCATTTGCAGCACCGCGCCCTCAATAGCATTGATGCGCTACCTGGCAAGCGATAATTTGCCGGGCTATGGTCGATCTTTGCTGGCCGCTTGTCATCATTGGGCAGCTTATTGCAGCAGGAAATGTTCTAGTTGATCGAAAGAATGGCGCTTTTGGCGAGCAAGGTTCGATTTTGTTCGAATCGAGCCGGCGGCCTAATCCGGCGCGCTTTCCGTCAAGTCCGTTGTGCAATGCGGACAACGCGTCGCCTTGATTGGGATGGTCATCGCGCACGCGCGACATTCCTTCGAGACCGGTTCTGCGTGCGGCGAACTCTTGAGCCTATTGATCCCGCGGACGAGGAGGAAAACTGCCCCTGCAACGATGAGAAAATTGATCGCGAGCGTGATGAAATTGCCGTAATTCCAAGTAATTGCGCCTACTTTCGCCGCGTCCGCCGGTGTGTGAAAGGCTGCGCTGCCGTCCTTCGCCGCGCGCAACACAATAAATTTATTCGAGAAATCGAGCCCGCCACTGAGCAAGCTGATTGGCGGCATGATAAGGTCCTTAACCAGTGAATTAACGATTGCGCCGAAGGCCGCGCCGATGATCACGCCGACGGCGAGATCCACCGCGTTGCCTTTGACGACAAATTCTTTGAATTCCTTCCAAACCTTTTTCATGCGACAACATTCACCAGCTTTTTCGGGACCACGATGACTTTACGAATAGTTCGCCCGGAAGTGAGTTCACGGATGCGAGGGTTTTCGAGTGCCGCGGATTTGATTTCCTCTTCGGTCGCCAAGATCGACATCTTCATTCGATCGCGCACTTTGCCGTTCACTTGGATGACAATCTCAACTTCGTCTTCGGCCAGCAGGCGCTCGTCGTAAGTCGGCCATGCTTGCTCGGCCATGTCGCCGCGCACGTCTTTGAACTTTGCATTCAGTTTCTCCCACAATTCGGAGGCGATGTGGGGCGCAAAAGGATTAAGTAGAATCAAGAACGTGCGCAGCGCGGAAACGGGCAGCGACTCGGCGTTTGTAAACGCGTTCACGAAAATCATCATCTGCGCAATCGCGGTGTTGAATGAAAGCGACTCGATATCTTCGGTCACTTTCTTGATTGTCGCGTGCACGATCCTCTGCTGCGCCTTCATAAGATCGACATCTTGCACCGCAGGCGACAATTCCCATTCGCTGGCCTGATTTTCGCGCATCAGTAATCGCCAAACGCGCGCCAGAAAGCGGGCCACTCCTTCCACGCCGCGCATACTCCAGGGCTTCATTTGCTCGAGCGGTCCCATGAACATCTCGTAGCAGCGAAACGCATCGGCGCCGTATTGATCGATCACGTCATCGGGATTCACGATGTTCCCGCGCGACTTCGACATCTTCTGATTGTCTTCGCCGAGAATGATTCCCTGATTTACCAAACGCTGAAACGGCTCCGGCTTCGATAAATTCCCGAGATCGAACAGGACCTTGTGCCAGAAACGTGAGTAAAGCAGATGCAACACGGCATGCTCCGTCCCGCCGACGTATAAATCGACGCCGCCGGGTTTGTTCCCGCCCATCCAATATTTTTCGGCTTTTTCGCCAACGAAGCGCTTGTCGTTCTGCGGATCGCAGAATCGCAAATAATACCAACACGAGCCCGCCCATTGCGGCATCACGTTGGTTTCGCGCAGCGCTTCGTCTGAATAACGAATCCAATCTTTCGCTTTCGCCAGCGGCGGTTCGCCAGTGCCGGTCGGTTTGTAATCGTCGAGCGGCGGCGGCACGACTGGCAATTCCGATTCATCCAGCGCGCGATGTTTGCCGCTTTCCCAAACGACCGGAAACGGTTCGCCCCAATAACGCTGCCGCGAAAACAACCAGTCGCGCAATTTGTAACTAATCGCGCCTTTGCCGAGGCCGCGCTCTTCCAGCCATTGCGTGATTTTACGGATCGCTTCTCGCGAAGGCAGGCCATCGATCGCCGGCGAATTGATCGCGATGCCCTCGCCGATGAAACCGATTGGATCCTCGCCGCCCAACGGCTGGACAACTTGCCGAATCGGCAGATCGAATTTTCGCGCGAACTCCAGATCGCGCTCGTCGTGCGCCGGCACGCCCCCGATTGCACCCGTGCCGTAGCCGAGCAGCACGTAATCGGCGATCCAGATCGGAATTTTCTCGTCGGTCGCCGGATTGATTGCATAAGCGCCTGTGAATGCGCCGGTTTTTTCCTTGGACAACTCAGTTCGCTCCAAATCACTCTTGCGCGCAGTGCGCTCTCGATACTCGCGCACGGCCGGCCATTGCTCTTCGGTTACGATTAGATCGACAAGCGAATGCTCGGGCGCGAGCACCATGTAAGTGCCGCCGTAAAGTGTGTCGGGGCGCGTCGTAAAAACGCGGATTTTTTGTTGGCCACCGTCGATTTTGAAATCGATTTCTGCGCCTTCACTGCGGCCAATCCAATTGCGCTGAAGGAGTTTAATTCCTTCCGGCCAATCCAGTGCGTCCAGTTCATCAAGCAATCGCTGCGCAAATTTGGTGATGCGCAACATCCATTGCCGCATGGGCCGCCGAACAACCGGGAAACCGCCGATCTCACTTTTTCCATCGACGACTTCTTCATTCGCCAATACGGTGCCGAGCTCCGCGCACCAGTTCACCGGAACATCGGCGACATAGGCCAGTCGCACCTCGTCTGGATTTTTGCCGCGATAACTTTTGATCGGTTCAGCTTTGTTCGTCTTCGGATTGAACCAGGAATTGTAAAGCTGGAGAAAAATCCACTGCGTCCATTTATAGTAGCGCGGATCGGTGGTGTTGATCTCGCGTTGCCAGTCGTAGGAAAAACCGATGCGCTTGAGCTGCGATTTGAATTTGGCGACGTTTTCGCGCGTCGTGACCGCCGGATGCTGCCCGCTTTTGATCGCGTATTGCTCCGCCGGCAAACCGAACGCGTCCCAACCCATCGGATGCAGAACGTTGCAACCGCGCATCCGTTTGTAACGCGCGATAATGTCGGTCGCGGTGTATCCTTCCGGATGTCCGACATGCAGGCCGGCCCCGCTCGGATAAGGGAACATGTCGAGGATGTAGAATTTCGGTTTCGCCGGATCGAAATTTTTTTCACCCGCATTTGGCGCATGAAACATTTGCCGCTCCTCCCAGATCGTCTGCCATTTGGGTTCGATCTGGTCGAAGGGATAAGGTTTGCGGCGCTCGCTCATACAGATGAATCAGGAACCCAAGAACCCAGGAAAAGAAACTAAAATTTTATTCCTGAATTCCTGGTTTCCAGATTTCATTTCAATGTGAGACAGCTTCTTCTCGCCACGCGTAACGCTCATAAGACGCGCGAGTTTGCGGAAATTCTTGGAGACGAGTTTCATGTGAGTGATCTTTTGGAGGCCCAAAATATTCCGGAAATTAAAGAGACTGGCCGCACTTTTGCGGAAAACGCCATCGCCAAAGCGGTCGATCTCTCACGTGCGGTTGTCAATCTTGTCGTGGGGGAAGATTCCGGATTGGAAGTGGATGCGCTTGGCGGTGCGCCGGGAATTCGGTCCGCTCGTTACGCCGGCGAGAACGCGACCGCTCGCGACAACATCGACAAGTTGCTGCGCGCGCTTGCACGAACCGATCCGGATCGAATGCGTCGATCAGCGCGCTTTCGCTGCGTGCTCGCGCTGGCGTGCGGCGGCAAACTGCTCGGCACTTTCGAGGGACTCATCGGCGGCATAATCGTCGATCCACCGCGCGGCGAAAATGGTTTCGGCTACGATCCGCTTTTTGCTCCCGACGGATTCGATAAAACCTTTGCCGAACTACCTGCCAAAGTAAAAAACCGAATCAGCCACCGGGCACAAGCGATTCGCGCGCTTCGTGCTCGGCTGCCGGCGCTTCCGCGCGGCGATCAGGGCTTGGCAGGCGGCGGTGGAGGGCCGGGGGGCTGACCGCCCGGAGCAGCCGGAGCGCCCGGCGCAGCCGCTCTGATCTGATAGCCTACTTTCGTGATCCCAACGGAGCGCACTTTGTCGAGCACCGAAATCACATCGCCGTGCATGGCCATCATGTCCCCGCTGATTGAGACTTTGATGTTCGGGTTCGCCTGATGAAGCTGATAAAGGCGCGGCAGCACTTGGTCGTCCGGCACAACCTGATCATCAAAAGTAACCGTATTCCCCTCGAGCACCTTTATAGAAACGTAATCTTTCTGCTCGGTTGGCGGCAGCGCCATTGCGGCCGGCAGATTAACACGGATACCCTTCATGTGTGTCTGGCTCAAGCTGACCATCATGAAGCTGGCAAGCAGAAAGAACATGACGTCGATTAATGGAATAATCTCGATGCGGGCCCGTTTGTGTGGAATTGGCGAAGAGAGATGCATGGCTAAATCAGTAGGATGCGCCGGTCATGGTAAAGGTGATGGGAATTTTTACTTTCGAGACCGTGCCAGGTCGAAATCGCCACTGTCTGAACGCGCTCACTGCGGAGTTATCTAGTATCGGATTGCCGATGCTTTGCGCCATGGTGGCGTCGGTCACGCTCCCGCTGCCTGTATCGACCGTGACCACGCAAACACCGCTGCCCATAATGCGGCGCGAACGCGCCTCATAAGGGTATTGCGGGCGCGGAGCGTAGGTGGCCAGAGCCTTGGCGCTGGATATCGACATCGGGCCTGGCGCTTTGATTGGTACTACTCTCACCGGCCTTGGCTGGCGCGGCGGCGGCGTCCTTTCCTCGACATACTCGGGCTTGGTCTCCGGTGCCTCCGGCGGAGGCGTCGCCACCGGAACCTCCTGCGGCGGCGGGGTGGGTTCCGGCGGTGCCTCCATCGTCGCCTCGACGACAGCCGTCGGAATATCGGAAAGATCGACTGGCGGCGGCTCGCGTTTCATCGCTGCAACCACGGCTCCGAGGTGTATCACGGCTGCGCCACCAAGAGCGGCCCACAGATGCCATCTGGGAGGCGGTCGGTAGAGCAATGGTTTAGCCATAACTTCTCCTAATGTGGTATCGGCGCCGCCGGGACTCCCCTGGCAGCCTCGCTTTTGATCTCAAACGCGATCTTGTAGAAGCCGGCAGCGCGCAGGATATCCAGCAAATGAATGACATTGCCATGGACCGTGCCGCGATCGCCGCGGAGAAACACCTTCGCTTCGGGGTTTTCCTGATACACCTTTTGCAAGCGCGGCAGCATTTCATCCCAGCTTACCTCTTGTTTGTCGAAGAAGTAGTGCCCGTCTTTATCAACGGAGACGCTGATGTAATCGCGCTTCGACTGCGTCTCACCCGAGACGCCCGTGGGCAGATTGACCTTGATGCCTTTCATATGCACTTGGCTCAAGCTCACCATCATGAAGCTGGCGAGGAGAAAGAACATGACGTCGATCAACGGAATGATCTCGATCCGCGCTTTCTTGTGCGGTATGGGAGAAGCGACTCTCATGGATTTGCTTAGGCGATTGCCTGCGTTTAGCGCGTGGTCGTCATTTCTGCCTCGCGTTTCGCCTTTACGTTCGCTTCCAGCATCACCTCCGCCGTTTGCAGCTCGAACTCCAAGTTAGACACTCGAGAAGTGAAAAAGTTAAACGGAACCAACGAGAAGATCGCGATGCCAAGACCGCATGCGGTGGCGATGAGCGCTTCCGCGATACCGCCGGTGACCGCTTGCACGGCCAGTTCTTCGTTGCCCAGAAAACTGAATGAACGAATCAGACCGGTGATCGTGCCCAACAGCCCCAGTAACGGCGCGAGTGTCACCAGTGTATCCATAACCACGAGAAACCGGCCGGCGCGCTTTATTTCGATGCCGGCGGCGACTTGCAACGCTCCCTGCAACGAAGCGTGCTGGTGATTGAGCCCGTTCCACATCATGCGCAGAACTGGATCGCGCGAGCCGCGGGATAGTCGGGAGGCCTCGGCCACATCGCCGGTTTCAATCGCGGTAAATACCTTCTCGATCAGCTTGGGATCGCGCCGGAACCAGCGACCTCCCCACCAGAAGATTCGCTCGATCACAACCGTGAGCCCAACAATCGACACGATAAGAATCGGCCACATGATCGGGCCGCCTTTGCGGAAGTTATCGATGAGAAAATTACCGGTGAACATGCCGGAGACGCAGCGGGAGAAGCAGTTGTTGCCGGGGATGCGCTTAGCGTAGCGGAGACCGTCGTTCCTGGCGCAGGCGAAGCACCAACCGGCCCGACCGGAGATGTCCCGGGAGCCAGCGCCGGCGATGTGCCAGCAGCCGGCGGTGGAATCGGCGCTGCCGGATTCGGCGGTGCGCCGGGGATTTGCGGTGCGGCGGTCGCGGGCGCGTTCGGTGGCGGCGGTGGCGGCACCGGCCGATTCTGAGCAAACGCAGTCAACGCGATCACACTGAGACAGAGAGTAAGTAATGTTTTCATAATTTCGGCCAAGATTAAGTTACGAGCTCGGTTTCTATGGACATGTCTTTATCCCAAACAGGTTGATGGCGAGTCCAGCAAAACTTTTCACCTTTCTTTTAATTTTAACGCTTCGCTTCTCGAAGATTGCTACTTCTATCTTCGAATTATCTCCACCCGTGGGATGTAAGGCAAGCTCAGTAAATCGACGCGCGCAGTTAAAAAAATGTGTGGCTGAGCGGTCATCGCGGCATCAACGCGTGTTTTTCACGCCGTTTCGCAGCGGTGGCCAGTCGCCGATTTTCGCTTCCAATTCATCGCCGTCTCGGATTGGCCCGACGCCGGACGGCGTTCCAGTCAAAAGGAGATCGCCGGGCGCAAGCGTGAGCGACTGACTGGCAAAAGAGACAATTTGCGCCACGGAATAAATCATCTGGCTTGTCCGCGCGCGCTGTTTGATTTCCCCATTGTGGCGGAGCTCGATGGCGAGATCGTTCACATCGACATCGGCATACACAAACGGCCCGACCGGCGTGTAGGTGTCGAACGATTTGCAGCGGCCAAATTGCTTTTCCGACTTTTGCAAATCGCGGTCGCTGATATCGAGCCCGATCGTGTAACCGAAGACATGATCGAGCGCGCTTTGCGAGGAAACATTTTTTGCCGTCGCGCCGATGACAGCCGCAAGCTCAGTTTCAAAATCGGTTTGATGTTGTGGGAATGCGATCTCGATTGTCCCGTTATGTCGCAAAAGCGAGCTCGGTGCTTTAAACCAAATTAGCGGCGAACCGAGCGGCGTCCGCTTCATCTCCGCGATGTGGTCCGCGTAATTCAATCCGACCGCGATCAATTTTGAGGGCGCCACCGGAAGATCGACATCTACATCCGTAAGTTTTAACACTTCGCCGGTTGGTTCGATGTCAACCCAATATGGCTTGGCCAGGATAGACACTTCATCTCCGCGCACTTCGCCGTAAAAAAATTGGTCACTTAATTTGAAACCGCCAAACGTGCGCATTGGAACCACGCATTTTCAACGGTAGGGCGAGACTCTGTCCAGCCGAAGATAATTCCACGGCTCCGCAGAGCGTCGCCCTACCCTTAACGCGCAACAACAGCGACAAAGTCACGCACGGTTTTTTGTTCGGGAATGGAGAACGCGCTGCCGTCTTTGCGTGCGAACCAAAATGCGCTCGACGATCCGCCGTCGAGATTGAGTGCACGATCGATTTTGAAATCGCTTACCCCGCCGGCAAGAATCGCGGATAATTGGGCAAGCGAAATTTCGGAACAAAATCCGAGCCCCGCGTGACCGTCGCGATCGATCGCCGCGAATGTTCGTCGCGCTTCACGCGTTGCCTCAAGTCCACGCACGCGCTGGCCAAGATCGACAAGGAACGGTCCGCATTGGATCGCGGCATGCGGGTTTGGCCGCCGCGAATACTCCCCTGCGCGAACGATTTGCACTCCGCGCGAAGACGCCATCAAAACCCCGCCCAACAAACGCGCGCGTTGCAACGGCGAGAAAACTTTTCCATCGACAATCAGCAAACCAATCGGCGCGTAATTGGAATCGAAATATCCGCCGTTCACGCCGGCCAGGCAGTTTTCCTGTCGCATCGCTTCGGCAAGATCGATGTGCGGCTCGGCCGGTTGATCAATAATGCGCAGGGTGAATGACTTTGCTAAAAAGAGTGTCAGCTCCAGTGACGCGCGCTCACCGGTGGTGGAATCCTGCAGAGCCACGTATCGATGTTCGAGTCCAGACGCTGAGGAAGATTCGGTTTGCGCGGAAATTACTTTCCACTCCGCGCGCGAAACCGTCGCGACCAGGGTGAAAAGGATCGCGACGCTAAGTCTTCGCACCGTACTTGTTGAGCAAAGCTTGAAAGCGCGGATCTGTTCGCAGCGGGTCCCAAATCGGATTTACTTTCAGACCCTGCACGGTGACAGTGCTCGGTCGGCCCAACAATCCGTCCAGGATTTCAATCGCGCGACCGTTGTCGCCAAGAATGGCGTGAACTTCGGCCACCCCAGCCGCAATTTCCGGGCCGCCAAAGGCGTCTTTGCTCTCCGGAAGCAATTCGCTGGCGCGCCGCGCTTCAGCCAGCGCGGCATCTTTATCTCCGAGATAGGCGAGAACTTTCGCGAGCTGAACATGCATGTCCGCTGCATCGGGACTTTCTTTCAGTTGTGCTTCGACGAGGTCTTTTGCTTTCAGCAAGGCGGCTCCGGCGCCGGATTCGTCCTGAAGCGCCTTTCGCGCAAAGCCGATGAGATAATATTTGCCACACAAGGCTGCGGGAATCGGTGCGAGGAGGTCGTCCGGCAGACTTTCCGCTTCGCGCAATCCTTCCTTGTATTTTCGTTCCAAAAGAAAAACGTCCGCGCGCGCGCCAGCGATCCTAAGTTTCTCCTGGTTGTTCATCGGGATCGATTTCACGGCCGTAAATCCTTTCTCAGCGACGCTGAAATCGCCTTTCTCAGCGATCGCTAGCTTGGACTTGACCTCCCAAGGTCCTAACGCGTTGGGGTCCAGAGCGAGCGCGCGGTCGATAGTTTTGTTAGCCGCATCGTAATTTCGCAGCATCCCGTAATTGAAAGTGAGATTTTGCAGCGGCCAGATGTCCTTCGGATTTAAACTGACGGCCTTCTCGAGGTTGGCGGTCGATTCCGCCCATTTTCCCTGCCGGCGTTGGATCGCGCCTATAGCCAGGTAGGCGTCAGATTCGTTGGGCAATCCCTGCCGTGCGATTTCGAATTCTCTCAGTGCCGCGTCATAATTGTTATCGCCGTAATAATACGAATATCCCAGGGCCAGATGCGTCTCCGGCAGGTCAGACTGCAATTGCAAAGCGCGTTCGGCCAGAGTGCGCGCTTTTTCGCGGCGTTCCCGAGTGGGATCGAAAGTGTGCACGATCCAACTCTGCAACTGCGAGTAGCACGCGAGGGCAAGCGCAAAATTTGGGTCCAGCTGAATGGCGCGCTCGTACATTTGTTCGCTTTGCTTCAGTTTGCCGAAATCCTCAAGAGCGCCTTGGAGATTGTGTGCCTGGACAAAAGCGAGATAGGCCTCGCCGTTTTCCGTGGGCTTGCGTTCCATTCGCGATTGTTCGGCGGGCGAAAGTTTAGCCTGGAGCGCGTCGGTGATTTTTTGGGCGAGATCGGTTTGAATTGCGAAAACGTCCGTCAGGTCGCGATCGTAATCGTTCGCCCAAATGTGTTCGTCCGTTGTCGCATCGATCAGCTGCACATTGACGCGCACGCGATTTCCAGCGCGGCGCACGCTACCCTCGAGAATGGTCGAGACGCCAAGAGCTTTGCCGATGTCGCGCACATTTGGCGCGTGCCCGCGAAACGACATTACCGAGGTGCGTGAGATCACCTTCAGCTCGCCGATTTTCGATAAGTTCGTGAGAATGTCGTCCTGGATGCCGTCGGCGAAGTAGGCGTTCTCTTTTTCGTCGCTCAGATTTTCGAACGGCAGCACCGCAATCGACTTGTCGATCTTGCGCGCAGCGGCGCGGGGCAGCAGGAAGAACCCGGCAGCGATGGAAATGATCACGCCGGTCGCGACAAGCATGATCACGTTACGCCGACGGTGACTGCCCGGCGCTGCGATCGTCGGAGTTGCCCGAATTCCTTGCGGCGTGACGTCGTAAGCCCAGGCGAGAATCAATGAAATGGGAAAGCCAATGAGTAAAAGCACAACTACCAGGCGAAACGTCCAGTTTGGCAATTCCCACGCCGGGAAAACGGCCGAGCCGATCTGGATAATGAACCCGGCGGCGATGATATAGGCCGCCGCCACTCGATAAACTTTTCGGCGCTGCACTTCCTCGAAGAAGCCGCTCATAACAAGAGGTTTGGAGTTTTCTCGATCATAGCTCAACGGCAAACTTTGGACAGAAGAACGCGCCCCGGCGTTCACTTACTTCATGCCGATGGCAAAGACAGTTTGAAAATGCGGACTTTGTTTTTCGCGCGCCACGACACTCACTTCGATATTACGAAAGCCACTTTTTTCGAGAAGTTCATGCAGTCGCACTTCGCTGAAGCCCAGCCAGTGATCGGCATAAAGCTCACGGGCTTTCTCAAAACGGTGACTGAGCAGATCGAGCACGACGATACGGCCATTCTTTTTTAAGAGGCGATGCGCGGATTCGATCGCGCGCTCAGGCTTGATGGCGTGATGCAAAGCCTGGCTCAGAATGGCAAGATCGACACTGTTCTTTGCGATCGGCGGGTCCTCGATATCGCCCAGCCGGTACTCTAGGTTTTTAAAGCCATGTTTACGAGCCAGTTTCGATCCAAACTCGACCATCTTCGGCGAATTATCGATCGCGATGACTTTATGTGCGCGTCTCGCGAGCAATTGTGAGAGAGTTCCTTCGCCGGCGCCAAGATCGGCCACGGTGAGCGGCGGCAACAAGGTGATCAGGGTGTGGGCAAGCGCCCGCCACGAACGCCCCGGAACATAACTGCGCCCAAATTTTCCGGCGAGCTCATCGAAATATTCCCGCGCTCTATCCTGGCGTTTGCGCAATGTCAGCTTCAACGCCGTGCGGTCGCGCGTGGTTTCGGGAATCTCGCGCGCAAGGCTTCGCAGCATTTCCTGGACGCGAGCGCGGGCGCCGTTTCGGCCCCCAATCTCTGTCGCGCCATAGTAAACATTTTTGCCAGCGCGCCGATTCTCGACCACACCGGCACGCCTCAACTGCGCGAGATGACTCGAGATACGCGATTGCCCCATGCCAAGAATGTCCTGCAACTCGGCAACGGAGAGCTCTGCCTGCTCGAGCAACAAGAGCAATCGCAATCGCGTCGGATCGGCCAGCAGTCGCAGTAAATTAATGGTTGACGTTAACAAGATCGACAACGATACATCTACATATCATGATTGGTCAATATGTCGTCAGGAACTGATTGATTCCTCTCGGCCGCCGTTTTAACGATTCAGCGCTTCAACAAACTAACTTTTCACCATGCCCCATCGTTACATTTTTTCCTCCGAATCGGTCACCGAAGGTCACCCAGATAAGGTTTGTGACACGATCAGCGATTACATTCTGGATGCCTGTCTCGAACAAGATCCTCTGAGCCGCGTCGCTTGCGAGACGCTGGCCAAAGGTAACCTCGTTGTTCTTGCTGGCGAAATCACGAGCAATGCAAAGTTTGATTTCGAGGAGCGCGTTCGCGACGCGATTCGCGGCATCGGCTACGTCAATGGCGATTGCATTTTTCACGCCGACACGTGCCGCGTGATTTGCGAGATGAGCGAGCAATCGCGCGACATTAAGCAAGGCGTCGATAGCGTCGCCGCCGAAGGCAAAGGCACCGCCGAGCAAGGCGCGGGCGATCAGGGTCTGATGTTTGGGTTTGCCTGCAACGAAACACCCGAGCTCATGCCCGCTCCCATTTCCTTCGCGCATAAACTCGGCCGCGAACTGACCCGATTGCGCAAGGCCGGCGAAATTCCGTGGCTGCGCCCGGACGCCAAGACGCAAGTTTCAATTGAATACGACGGCTATAAGCCGGTGCGAGTCACGACGGTGGTTGTTTCCTCGCAGCACGCCGCGGACGTGAAACAAACGGAAATTCGCGAGACCTTGATCGAACTCCTCATCAAAAAGGTAATGCCACCGGAATGGCTGGATGAGAAGACGACATACCTGATTAATCCGACCGGCCGTTTTGTCATTGGCGGTCCAGAGGGCGACGCCGGCATTACCGGTCGCAAAATCATCGTTGATTCGTACGGCGGAATGGGACGTCACGGCGGTGGCGCGTTTTCGGGAAAGGATCCGAGCAAAGTCGATCGTAGTGCGGCCTACATGGGGCGATGGATCGCAAAAAATGTGGTCGCCTCAGGGCTGGCCGACCGCTGTGAAGTGCAATTTGCCTACGCCATCGGCCACCCCGAACCAGTTAGCGTGAGCGTGGACACTTTTTGCACGGGCAAAGTGGATGACGAAAAACTCGAGCGAGCAGTCTGCGAAGTTTTCAATTTCAAACCGGCCGAGATCATCAAGCAGCTCAACTTGCTGCGGCCGATTTACCGCAAGACAACCAACTACGGCCATTTCGGCCGCATCGATGATCTTGATGCAATTACCTGGGAGCGCACCAACAAAGCAGCGGAACTCAAAAAGGCAGCCAAATAGGTTTTTATGAGTAGCGCGACAACTCGCACGGAAAAAAAACAAGGTTACAAGGTCACCGATATCAATCTGGCGGATTGGGGTCGCAAAGAGATCTCCATCGCGGAAAAGGAAATGCCCGGCTTGATGGCGATCCGCGAAAAGTATGCGGCGAGCAAATCGCTCGCTGGTGTGCGCGTGACGGGTTCGCTGCATATGACAATCCAGACGGCGGTGTTGATTGAGACACTTGCCGACCTTGGCGCGAGCGTCCGGTGGGCTTCCTGCAATATTTTTTCAACGCAAGATCACGCCGCGGCGGCGATCGCGAAGAGCGGCGTGTCCGTTTTCGCATGGAAAGGTGAATCGCTCGAAGAATATTGGTGGTGTACTTACCAAGCGATTTCGCATCCGAACGGCAAAGGTCCGCAGTTGGTGGTAGACGATGGCGGCGATGCCACGCTGCTCATTCACAAAGGTTACGAGCTCGAAGAAGGCAGCGATTGGGCCAAGACAAGATCGACATCGAGGGAAGAGCAGGTCATCAAAGATCTGTTGCTCGAGATCCAGCGCGAGAATCCGTATCGCTGGCATGAGATCGTGAAGGATTGGCGCGGCGTTTCCGAGGAAACCACGACCGGCGTGCATCGTCTTTACAAGATGCACCAGGAAAACAAGCTGCTCGTTCCCGCGATCAACGTGAACGATTCGGTCACCAAATCGAAGTTCGACAATCTCTACGGCTGCCGGCATTCGCTGGTCGATGGATTGAACCGCGCGCTCGACGTCATGATCGCGGGCAAAGTCGCGGTCGTCTGCGGCTACGGTGATGTCGGCAAAGGTTGCGCGCAATCATTGCGCGGCCAGGGTGCGCGCGTCGTCATCACCGAGATCGATCCGATCAACGCGTTGCAGGCGGCAATGGAAGGCTATGAAGTAACGACGATCGAAGACACGCTCGGCCGCGGCGACATTTACATCGCCGCCACTGGTAACCTCGACATCATCACGCTCGCGCACATGGAGCGAATGAAAGACCAGGCCATCGTCGCCAATATCGGCCACTTCGATAACGAGATTCAGGTCGACGCGCTCAACACCGCCCGAAGCGTGAAGCGCACCAACATCAAGCCGCAGGTGGACAAATACACGTTCCCCGACGGCCACGAAATCTTTCTGCTCGCCGAAGGTCGGCTCGTCAACCTCGGCTGCGCCACCGGTCACCCAAGCTTCGTCATGTCGAATTCATTTTCCAATCAGGTGCTTGCGCAACTCGATCTTTGGAAGAATCGCGACACTTACAAAGTCGGCGTCTACGTTTTGTCGAAGAAACTCGACGAAGAAGTTGCGCGCCTGCATCTGGAAAAAATCGGAGTCAAGCTGACGAAGCTGACAAAAGAACAAGCCGACTATCTCGGTGTTCCCGTCGACGGTCCGTTCAAGTCAGAGCTTTATCGCTACTGACATAGCGTTACCATCCCGAGCGAAGCGAAGGACTCCCTTTTCGCCACGGATTCACATACATTTTCACCGATTAATTGTTCTTCGCTTGCGGTGGCGTGATGAAAAAGAGCGGAGTGAGCGCGTAAAGCACGACCGCGATGTGCACATTAAACAAAGTCGCGGCGACGCCGAGTAAATAGGAAATTACGCCGACAAAAGATTTGCGCATGAGATGCGGAACTTGCGTTCCGAGCAACTCCGGCTTGATCAGGTTTCGCAGAATGTAGGATTGCAGCGCGATGAAGAGCAGCGTATTCACCGCCATCACGACTCCGAATAGACTTACCGCCAGCGGATTCATCGGATACTCGCCCATCAATGCGGTTGGAAACGGGATGAACGATTGGAACATGAGAAAGATCGAATTCAGCCAGACCATTCCGTAAGTGGCGTGCCGCGCGAAGCCGAGGAGATGGTGATGGTTCAGCCAAAACTTGCAAACGATGATGAAACTGATCAGCCAGCTCAAAAACTTTGGGACAAGATCGACAAGTTGATGACCAAGCTCGCCCACGCTGCCGCGATCGTGCAAAACTGGAACTCTCAACTCGAGCACGAGCAGCGTCACGACAATCGCGAAGACGCCGTCGCTGAATGCCTCGATTCGATTGAGCTGCAGCCCGCCTTGGGCAAAGCGCTTCAATAAACCCATCAGCTCGGACTAATAAGATCGACAATCAGTTAATCATCACCGTGACCGTGTCGCTCGGCTGGCCGATTTCTTGGTCGTTGATGACGGCGCGGGCGGTACAACTGCATTCTCCGAGCTTTTCTCCGACTTTCGGAAATTCTTTCGCGAAATTGTTATGCCAATCGATCTGACCGGCCCGGTCTGTTGGAAAATAAGATTTGCTCATCGGTGAAACGGTGTTGCCACCTTGATAACGCCGTTGAGCAGAGCCGGTCAAGCCGATCCACCAAAAGCCGCGGTACGAGAGGTTCATTTCACGATTATCTCCCTACCTTATGAACGCTTTGCGGAGCCGTGGATTAGTTCGTCGGCTCGGTAGCGTCTCGCCCTGCCGCGATCTTCCGCGCGAGATACGCTGAAAAATAGCCCGCGTAACGTTGCTGCAATTCCGGTCGTTGCCAATCTTTACCGCTGAGAATTTCCCGGCATTTCGGAGAACCGCATTTGCACGCGATGGAATAATCATCGTCATCGGTGGTCGCCCAATCGTGAGTCAACTCTTCGCCGGCGCGGATATTGCGCATGGCCACAAAAGTGATCTCGCCACGCATACCCAGGTTGGCATCGCAGGAATGATTGCTGTAAAGCATTGAGCCTTCGCGCTCGTCCTCCGTGACCGGCGCGATAAAGAGATCCTCGCCGATCTGAATTTCCACCGGTCCAAGCTGGGGCGTGACTTTTTCCCGCAATTGTTTGCGAGAAATAATGTGGCCGCCCTTCACCGCGATGACCTCGTCCTTGGCAATGTCGGCGGTCGCAAACAATCCACGCCCATGGATTTTACTCTCGCGCACTTCCGTTTTCGGCGAGAGGTAGGAAAGCGGCATGATATTAATAAATGACGCTTGAAATAAGCTGTGCGCCAGCTAGTTCGATGTCGATCTTGTCCGCCTCAGGCGGATCGATCTTCTCATGAAAACGCGCAAAGCCGCCGTCGCTTTTATTTTTGTGACCGTGACGCTCGACATGCTGGCGATCGGTTTGATCGCTCCGGTATTGCCCAAACTGATCCTCGATTTTCTCGGCGGCAATATGAAGGTCGCGGCCGACTGGAATGGAATCTTCGGAACGGTGTTCGCGGCGATGCAATTTTTCTTCTCGCCCGTTCTCGGCGTTTTGTCCGACCGCTTCGGGCGCCGGCCGGTGATTCTCTTGTCGAACCTGGGGCTCGGTC
>Ga0209055_1001199_pt1 | contig 17253 bp, 20 predicted proteins | sample GraSoiAngelo_110_FD_185875 | JGI IMG/M metagenome (GOLD analysis project Ga0209055, IMG submission 185875) | Grasslands soil microbial communities from the Angelo Coastal Reserve, California, USA - 14_0903_12_30cm (SPAdes) (version 2) | ecosystem: Environmental > Terrestrial > Soil > Grasslands ... | reverse complement strand
GGATCACCCAGAGCGGCACCGTCGCGCCGGTCTCCTTGCCACGCACGCTGCTCGATCCTTCCAGCGAGGTTGCCTCGAGGGTCTCGCCCGACGGCGAGACGTAGCGATACACCGAGTTCAGGCAGTCGCCGTTGCGGCGTACTCCAATCACCTCGCCTTGCACGCGCACCGCGTGCCGTCGCCAATAAATGGCGTTGCCGACCAGGAGCCCACCCAGGCCCCAGCAGACGAGCGCTCCCACAAAGGTGGCCACCTGGTTGAGAGCGGTGAGGGTGCTGAATACGAGATCAAACATGAGGAGTCGCCTCGGCCGGCCTGCCGGCTCGGGGCACTCTCGCGCCTAAGCCGGTGCTAATGCCGCGAACGGCTTCTCATTTGCACCGTCCCGGGGACGCGGGAACGCGAGTCTATGACCCGAGCGTGTTAGGGGCGACTTACGAGCGTCTTATGTGTGAGTACAGGCTCGCTCACCGCGCTACGACGATCGCTCAGCGCGCGCTGAACACCCGGAGGCGAAAGCCGCTGGCGCGCAGATAATCCACTTCCAGCTGCAGATCCGCCGAGCTGAGCGGGTGGTCATCGAGCCACCCCGCAGGAAAGCGCACTTCGAGCGAGCGCGGAGTGGCCGACAGCTCGATCGGCGGCAGCGCGGTGCTGCTGCGGCCGCGATGCAGCAGCACCGCGAGGCGCAGCAGCACGATCAGGTAAAGCGCGTTGCGATCCCAGGGCGGCACGAGCTCCTCCACCCCCTGGAGGCTGAGCTTCCGCCGATGCGCTCCCACGAGGCGCGCCAGCAGCCGCTGCTCCTCGCGCGGGAAGCCCGGCATATCGCCGTTCTCGAGGAGGTACGCGCCGTGGCGGTGATAGCCGCTGTGGGAGACGTCGAGCCCGATCTCGTGCAGTCGCGCGGCCCACTCGAGCGCCAGGTGCGCCAGCGGCTCATCGAGTCGCCACGCCTCGCGCGTCTGCTCGAGGAAGTTGCGCACGGTCGATTCGACGCGCTCGGCCTGCTCGAGGTCGACGTGATAGCGCTGCTGCATCGCGCGTACCGTGAGCTCGCGCGCATCTTCGCGCTGGTAGCGGCCGAGCATGTCGTACAGCAGGCCTTCGCGCATCGCGCCTTCGGCGATCCGCATGTCCTTGATGTCGAGCACGCTGAACACTTCGGCGAGAATCGCGAGTCCCCCGGGAAACACGGGGCGGCGATCCTCGGTGATCGGCTCGAGCTTGAGCTCGCGCGTGTGGCCGGCATCGATCGAGTACTCGATGGCGCGGTTGATTCCCGCGGGCGTGATGGAGAGCGCCTGAGGATCGAGCGCGCGGATCGAGTCGCCGATCGCGCGCACCGTGCCGGAGCTGCCCGCGCAGGCGTCCCAGCCGCGGCGGCGGAATGCCGCCTGCACCGGCTCGAGCTCGAGACGCGCCGCGAGGCGCGCGCGCTCCATGCGCTTGGCGGAGATCTTGCCGTCGCGGAAGAAGCGCTCGCTCAAGGCGACGCATCCCATCTGCAGGCTCTCCATGTCGAGCGGCGTCAGCCCCTCGCCGATGATGAGCTCGGTGCTGCCCCCGCCGATGTCCACCACCAGGCGCTTCCCGGGCTCGCTAGGCATGGTGTGCGCGACGCCCGAGTAGACGAGCCGCGCCTCCTCCATGCCGGCGATGATCTCGATCGGATGCCCGAGCGCCTCGCGGGCACGCTCGAGGAAGGCCTGCTTGCGGTGCGCGAGGCGCAGCGCGTTCGTCCCCACGGCGCGCACACTGTCGGCGCGCATGTCGCGCAGCCGCTGGCCGAAGCGCTCGAGACAGGCGAGCGCCCGTGCCGCGACTTCCTTATCGATGCGGCCGTTCTCGGCTACCCCGGCCGCGAGCCGCACCATCTCGCGCAGCCGATCGATGATGGTCAGCTGGCCGTGCGAGTGACGGGCCACCACCATGTGAAAGCTGTTGGAACCTAAGTCCACCGCCGCGAGCACCTCGGGGACGGGGCGGAGGGCGGCGCGTACGAAGTCTCGGGCTTCAGCGAGTCTTGCGGTCAGGCCCGAAGCCACGCTTCAAGGCCGTTGCGTCAGGCGGAGAAGGACGAGCCGCAGCCACAGGTGGTGGCTGCGTTCGGATTGCGGATCACGAACTGTGCGCCGTCGAGCCCCTCGCGGTAGTCGATCTCGGCGCCGGTGAGGTACTGAACGCTCATGGGGTCGACCAGCAGCTTGACCCCCAGGTTCTCGATGCAGGTATCGCCGTCCTGGATCTGCTCGTCGAACTCGAAGCCGTACTGCAGCCCCGAGCAGCCGCCGCCCTGCACGAATACCCGCAGCATGAGCTTCGGGTTTCCCTCGCCACGGATGAGGTCCCCGACCTTGCGCGCCGCGGCGTCGGTGAAACTGAGCGCAGGAGCCTCCTGCAGTGCCTCGGTCGTGCTCATAATCTCCTTACAGGATGGCAGTCTAGAACCCGTCCCGGGCGCGGTCAAAGCCGGGGTTCACACCTTGGGCGCCAACCGCACCAGCTTTCCCATGATCTGGGCGCCCAGGGTCATTTCAATGACCCCATAGTACACGTTGCCCTCGACGCGCGCGGTCGGGCCCAGGACCACGCGCTCCGTGGCGTGGATGTCGCCTTTGACCGTGCCCTCGAGGACCACGTTCGCCACGTCCACCGGGCCCTCGATGGAGCCGGTCGCGCTCACCGAGAGCGTGGCGTCGGGCGCCTCGACGGCGCGCACCCCGCCGGAGATATGACCGTCGAGGTGCAGCCCGCCCTGGAACTCGATATCGCCGTGCACGCGCGCGGCCTTGCCGATCAGGGTGTCGATGCGTGGCGGTTTGGAATCGCGGGTGAACATCAGTCCTCCGATCGGGCCCTTTGAGCCTCGCGGCGCTCTAAGGAGACGCCTCGACACTCCACACGAAAGTCTGCGACAGCGGCGCCACATCGCGCCGGCCGGAGCTGACTTCGACGTTGAGCCGCTCGGGCTTGAAGGTCGGCGGCACGGTGAGCTGCTGGTCGAAGGTCTGGAGGTAGCGGAAGTTGTAGCGCAGCTCGCGCTGCCGTCCGGCGGTGAGCGCCGCCAGATCGAGGGTGCGTGCGCCCTCGGCCGCCGAGCCGTCGAGGCTCAACTGCACGGTCCCGGTCGCCGGCGCATCTGCGCGCCCCGACCGCACGAGCGACATGTGCACGACATAGGTCCCGGGCGGCTGACCGGCGGTGATGCGCAGCTGCTCGATCTTGACGCCCAGGCTCGCGGCGCCCTGCGCCACGACGCCCCGGTAGAACGCCAGCTCCTGAGACTGGCGCGCCACCTGCGCCTGAAGATCGCCGATGGTGCGCGCCGTCTCCGCCTGCTCGCGCGCGCGGCCGGCGCCGACGGTGTCCGATTCCGCGAGGCGGGTGCGCAGCTCGCGGTTGGCCCTCTCCAGGTGCTCGATGCCCACCTCGAGCTCGGTGCGCTGCTGCGCCACGGCCTGACGGTCGTAGCCTGCGTTGTAGCGGCCGAGCTCGTACACGACGTAGAGGGCAAACACGCCGAGCAGCACCCCGGCGACGATGAGCGCCGCACGCACTGCGGATCGGGCCGAGCGCACGACGCGTGGCGCTCCGCTCTCCCTGCCGAGCATGCCGGCGAGCCGCCCCAAGTCGCTCCCTCAGTGCGCCGGCGCCGGGGCGGTGCGGTGGCCACGGCGGGCGGTCACCTCCCTCCACCAGGGAGGTAAGGCGGGCGGCCCCTGCGGGAAGGCGAGGGAGCTAAGCTCCTCGAGCGCGCGCGCGTACACGGGCCGCTTGAAGTAGATGACTTCGCGCACCGGCTCCCAGTACGGCGCCCAGCGCCACTGGTCGAATTCCGGCTCGCTGGTGCGGCCGAAATCGAACGTGACGTCGCCCCGTTTCGGGCGCAGCAGGAACCAGCGCTGCTTCTGCCCGATGCACACCGGGCGCTGATTGCGGCGGATGTAGCGCGGCGGCAGGCGGTACCGCAACCACCCGGCCGTCTGGCCGATGAGCTCGAGGCTCGAGCCGGCGACCCCGATCTCCTCATCGAGCTCGCGGTAGAGGGCCTGCTCGGGCGTCTCCCCGACTCGCACCCCGCCCTGCGGGAACTGCCAACCGCGCCCGCCGGTGCGGCGCCCGAGAAAGACCTCGTCGGCGCGCATCAGCACGACGGCCACATTGGTGCGAAAACCATCCGAATCGATGAGGTCGCTCATGGAGGAGGTGAGAGTCTGCCACACCGGAGCGTGCCGCCGTGAGCTTCGCGCCGCGCGGCCGTCCCGGGATGCCAACGCGCCGCGGAAGGGTGGCGTTTTCCAACAAATTCCAGGACGCTAACACCCCCGTGAGTCAGGACCGGTGTGAGGCGCGACGGCAGACCTATGAAGAGCGCTGAACGGGCGTCCCTGCGCAGTCTCCTGGTCCTCGCCGCGCTCGCCGCGGTGGTGTTTCTCGCCGCGCTTCTCATCGGCAGCTCGGGCATCGGCGTGCGCCGGGCGCTCGAGGCGCTCGGCGGCTCGGGCGATGCGGCGACCCGCAGTGTCCTCCTGGGCGTGCGCCTGCCGCGCGTGCTCGCGGCTTTCGGCGTCGGGAGTCTGCTGGCGCTCTCCGGGGTGCTGCTGCAGGCCCTGTTCCGCAATCCCCTCGCCGACCCTTATGTGCTGGGGGTCTCGGGTGGCGCCGCCGTCGGCGCGCTCCTCGCCATGATCGCCGGTGCTGCGGCGCTCCTCGTGCAGTCGGCCGCGGTCGCGGGAGCCCTCGCCGCCGTCGGCACGGTGTACGTGCTCGCGCGCGGCGGCGGCACACCGCGCCTGCTGCTCACCGGCGTGGTGCTCGCCAGCGCCTGCGGCGCGCTGGTGAGCGTGCTGCTCGCGCTCGCGGACACCTCGAGAGTGCGCGGCATGGTGTTCTGGCTCGCGGGGGACCTCGAGTGGGCGGTGAGCCCCGCCCTCAGCGCCGGCGCCGCGGCTCTCGCCGTGGCGCTTGCGGTCGTCGTCGCCCGTCCCCTCAACGTGCTCGCAGCCGGCGAGCTGCGCGCGCGCACCGTGGGGCTCGCGCTCGAAGCCTGGCGGACGCTGCTGTTCGTCGCCTGCGCGACGCTCACCGCGCTCGCCGTGGTGAGCGCCGGCACCGTCGGCTTCGTGGGACTCATCACCCCGCATGCCGTGCGCCTCACGTTCCGCACCAGCGATCACCGCATCGTTGCGCCCGCCGCGGCGCTGGCCGGCGGGATGCTGCTCGCGGCGGCGGATCTCGTGGCGCGCACCATTGCGAGCCCGCGCCAGCTGCCGGTGGGCGCGATCATGGCGCTGGTGGGAGCCCCGCTCTTCGTGGCGCTGCTGCGGAGCCGCGGCCGATAGGCGAGAGCGAGCTGGCCCCCGGCCGTGTGCGGCCGCGCTGCTGGACTCAAGTCAGCGGCACTCCGATGACTCGCCCGTGGAGCGCGAAGATCAGCACGTAGACCGCGATGGCGATGGCGCCTCGCACGAGGCCGATCTCGCGCAGCGCCGGGCCCAGTCGGTTTCGCCCGGCGGCGATCGCGGCGAACGGCACGTTCGAGGTGCTCGCGGCGAATGCCTGCCAGCGCTCGCCCAGGCGGCGGCGGAGCTTCGCATCGATCACCGTGGTGCCGGCGAGCGCGAGCAGCAGCAGTGAGCCGAAGAGAACGAGCGAGGCGAGATCCCCGTTCACGGTGATATGCACGAGCGCCCAGAGACTCACGCCCCAGAGGAAGGGGTGGCGCGTGATGCGCGTGATGCCGCGTACGCCCTCGGCTCCCCGCGCGAGCCGCCCCTCCATGCCGACGCTCGTCGGGTTGGCCGAGGCGAGCCCCACCACGACGAACAGGACGCCGACAAATACCACCGTAAGAGCCACGGGGCGGAGGCGTGGGAGCTTGCCCCACAGCTCGATGACCGGTGCGTGCGAATAGGCGCGGATCATCCACAGGAGGCCGACGAGGGAGGCCAGCGAGAACACGCCGCGGTAGGGTCCCTCGCCGAGGCCCGCCACCAGCGCGTCCCGCAGCCGCGTCCCCGAGACGCCGAAATGGATCAGGAGAAAGAAAGCGCAGGCGAGGAGCAGCGCGATCACGTGAATCAGTCCTACGTGACCACGTTCGGCGACGTCGCGATGCGGTTGCGCCCGGCGCTCTTCGCCCGGTAGAGCGCCGCGTCGGCCTCCGCCATCAACCGTTCCGCCAGCACCTTGTAATCGCGCATACCCGGCCCGGGCGCCGCGGCCGCCACCCCGATCGACAGCGTCACGGTCTCCGTTGCCGACTTGCCGATCGCGACGGGCACGCTGCGCACCGCCTGCAGCACACGCCCCGCCACCTTCTCGCCGTCGGTGATCGCCGCCTCGGTGAGCACGAGGGCGAACTCGTCGCCGCCGAAGCGCGCGCCGGTGTCGCTGATGCGCATCTCGGCGTCGATCCGCTGCGCCACCTCGCGCAGCACCGCATCCCCGGCGAGATGCCCGTACTGGTCGTTGATGCGCTTGAAGTGATCGACGTCGATCATCAGGCACACCAGCGAATGCCGGGCGCGCTGCGCGCGCGCCAGCTCCTCGCGCAGCCGCGCGTGCAGGTAGCGTCGGTTGTGAAAGCCGGTGAGAAAATCGGTGAGGCCGCTGCGCAGCAGCCGCGCGCGGTTGACCGCGTTCTCGATGCACAGCGCCGCGACGAGCCCGAGGTGCGCCAGGAAATCGCTCGCCAGCTCCTGCGTGAAACGGAACGGGTCGGCGCTCGAGAACACCAGCACCCCGTCGAGCTGTTCGTTACGCCGCAGCGGAATCAGCGCGAGACTGCCGGGGCTCGCGGTGCCGGGCAGCAGCAGCTCGTGGTCGGCCTTGTGGAAGGGCCCGAGCCACGGGCGCTCCAGGTTGACGAGCTGCGGAGCGACCGTCGTGAGCGCATCGACGAAGCTCACGCCCTGCAGCTCCGCGGGCGCCAGGTCGTCCCCGGCGATCAGGTGCCGGATCTCGTGCTGCGGGTCGTGCAGGATCAGCCCGACCTCATCGAGCTGATAGGACGTGCGCAGGCCGACGATGAGGCGCTCGAAGAGCTGCGCGAGCGATCCGGCTCGCAGCAGCTCGAGCTCGCGCTCCTGGGTCTTGCGAAGCAGCGAGTCGTTGCGGCTCACCTGCTCGGTGAGCGCGGCGAGCCGCGCCTGGAGCAGGCGAATTTCCTGTTCCACCGCCTCGGGGCCCTGGGCGGCGCGCGCGTCATCGGCCAGCGGCCCGGGATGCGGTCGGCGCATGCGGCGAAAATCCTTCCGGGTCCTCAAGCGCGGCGTTCTGCCTGACTGCGCCGGTCGTCGAGATAATCGCGCCCGCGGCGCATCAAAGCAACGAATGCTTCGTGGTCCTGGGACAACACCGCGGCCCGCAGCCGCTCGACCGCCTGGGAGAGGGCCTCGAGGGACTCTGCGCCGTAGTCGTTGAGGCTCTGTATTTCATAATACAGCTCCGGACTCTCCTGGGCGACGCGGCTCGCGACGTCGAGCTGCGCATCGAAAGTGGTGCTTGACATCTGCGCCAGCTTTGGGGCGGCCTCACCGCTCTCGGCGAGCGCGGTGAAGAAGGCGATGTTGAGCGCGTGCGAGAGGCCGAGCACGTAGGCGATCAACCGGTCGTGGTCGTCGAGACTCATCACCACCTGCTCGGCCATGGTGGGTGCGAACAGCTCGCGCGCGGCGGCGAGCGCGGGGGCGTTGCCCAGGTCCACGAACACCACGTGCCGGCCGGAGAGCAACTCCGTGTCGGGCCCGAACATCGGGTGCACCGAGGTCACCTTGCAGCCGTGCGATCTCAGCGCCATGAGCCCGGCGCGCAGCGGCGACTTCAGCGATCCCACGTCGAAGATAACCCCCGGCGGCCGCCGCAGCGCGAGGTCCCGGAGGATCGCGTCGGTGATGCCGAGCGGGGTGGCGAGCAGGATGTAGTCGTGCTTGAGATCGGTACTGCGCCAGTCCGCGACCCGGGCCACCCCCTCCGGGGCCGCGGCGGGGTCCGCCACCTCGACCGTGAACCCTTGCGAGGCGAGAAAGCTCACGAACCAGCTGCCCATCTTGCCGGCGCCGCCGATGACGAGCGCGCGGCGACCGCTGCCCGTGCCGCGCGCGATCACGCTCGCCTGCTCCTGCGTGGTGAGTGAGGAGCGGATGAGGAGGCGCAGCAGCTCCTCGGCCAGCGCCGGCGACACGCCGCGCTCGGCGGCCGCCTCGCGTGCGCCGAGGATCACCTCGCGCTCGCGCCCGTAGTCGCGCGTCGGCTTACCCGTGGCGCGCTTGACGCGCGCCACTTCCTCGCTCACCGCCTTGCGCTCGGCGACGAGCGCGATCAGCTGGCGGTCGATGTCGGTCAGGCGCCGGCGCAGGTCCTCCAGCGTCACGTTCTCGGCTTCGGGCGTCATGGCGGCCTCGGCTCCTCGAGGAATCTGATTCCTTTCTATCGGGGCGCAGCGGGGGGTGCAAGGGCTTGCGTCCCGGCACCGATACCCAAAACGCTCTAACATTGCCCCTCATGCACGAGCACCGCGAGCTCCTCCCCGATCCCCTGCCGCCCGAGCCGCTCGAGGTGGTCGCGCGCTGGCTCGACGAGGCCTGGGCGGCGCGGGTGCAGCCGAATGCGAACTCCATGGTGCTCGCGACGAGCCGCCGCGACGGCCGCCCTTCCGCGCGTGTCGTGCTCTGCAAGGAGATCGCGCCGAAGCCGGGCTACGTCGTGTTCTACACGAACTACCTTTCGAGCAAGGGGCGGCAGCTGCAGGACAATCCGCGCGCCGCGGCGGTCATGCACTGGGACGCGCTGCACCGCCAGGTGCGCATCGAGGGCGAGATCGTGCCGGCGCCCGCCTCCGACAGCGATGCCTACTTCGCTTCCCGCCCCTGGCAGAGTCGCGTGGGCGCCTGGGCGAGCGAGCAGAGCGAGCCGATCGCCTCCCGCGCGGCGCTCCTCGAGGCGGTGAGCGGCGAGGCGAAGCGCTTCGGCGTGCCCGTGCCCGGCAGCCCCGGCGCCCCTGACAGCGTGCGCGCCAACATCCCCAGGCCGCTCCACTGGGGCGGCTATCGGCTGTGGGCCGATGCGGTGGAGCTGTGGGTGGAGGGCGAGGCGCGCGTTCACGACCGCGCCCTCTGGAGACGCAGCCTCATGCCGCTGCCGGGCGGATCGTTCAGGCCGGGAACCTGGTCGGCCACGCGCCTGCAGCCTTAAGACCGGCGCGCTTACCCCGTGGGCACTGCCGCCACGAGCTGACAGCCCCATGTGGAAGAACATCCGCATCCTCTTCCTGCTGCTGGTGCTCGCCGGCGTCGCGATTCACGCGTGGCTCGACCGCGTCGCGACGCAGAGCTGGAAGGAAACGCTCTGGGTAGGCCTCTACCCTCTCAACGGCGACGGCACGCCGAGCGCGCAACGTTACATCGACGGACTCACGGTGAAGGACTTCGCCGGCATCGAGGGTTTCTTCGCGCGCGAGGCCCACCGCTACGCGGTGAGCATGGAGCAACCGGTGCACGTGGAGCTTTACCCGCAGGGCTCGGAGCTGCCGCCGGCGCTGGCGCCGGAGGCGGGACCCTTCGGGGTCGCGTGGTGGAGCCTGAAGCTCCGCTGGTTCGCGGCCCACGCCACCAAGGTGTCGGGACGCGCGCCGCCGCGCATCCGCATCTTCGTGCTCTATCACGACCCCTCGACCCTCGATACGGTCCCGGACTCGCACGGCCTGCAGAAGGGCCTGGTCGGCGTGGTGCACGCGTTCGCGCAACCGGCCATGGCCGGCAGCAACAACATCGTGATCGCGCACGAGCTGATGCACACCCTCGGCGCGAGCGACAAGTACGCGCCGGGCTCGGGCGAGCCGCTCTATCCCGCTGGCTTCGCAGATCCCGAGCGTCAGCCGCTCTACCCTCAGACTCAGGCGGAGATCATGGCCGGCCGCCGTGCGCTGTCGGCGCGGGAGTTCGAGATGCCGCAGGGGTTGCGCGACGTGGTCGTGGGACCCTCGACCGCGCTCGAGATCCATTGGACTCGCCCGTGAACGCGGCGCTGGACTCCAGGGCCGCTCCGGGACTCGCAGCGGCGCGCCTCACGGTGCGCGCCGGCGCGCGCGAGCTGGTGAGCGAGCTGAGCGTGCGGTTCGCTCCGGGCGAGGTGGTGGCGATCCTCGGCCGCAACGGCTCGGGCAAGACCCTCACCCTGCACACGCTCGCGGGTCTGCGCCACGCGGACGGCGGTGAGGTGCGGCTCGATGGCGCGCCGCTCGGTGAATTCAGGCGGCGCTCGGTGGCGCTGCGCCTCGGGCTCCTGCCACAGGACCTCGAGGATGCGTTCGTCACCACCGCGATCGAGACCGTGCTGATCGGCCGCCATCCGCACCTCAAGCTCTGGCAGTGGGAGACGGCCGAGGATGAGCGCGTGGCGCGGGCGGCGCTCGCGGCCGTGGACCTCGGGAATTTCGCCGCACGGCGCACCGACACTCTCTCGGGCGGAGAGCAGCGCCGCCTCGCGGTCGCGGCGCTCCTCGCCCAGGAGCCCGGAGTCTTCCTCCTCGATGAGCCGACCAACCACCTCGATCCGCACCATCAGCTCGCGGTGCTCGGCCTCTTCCGCCGGCTCGCCGACGAGGGACGCACCGTGATCAGCACGCTCCATGATCCCACTCTCGCGGCGCGCTTCGCCGACCGCGCGCTGCTGCTCTTCGGCGATGGCCGCTGGGCGCTCGGTCCGGTGGGGTCGGCGCTCACCGAGGCGAGCTTGAGCGAGCTCTATCTGGCGCCGATGATCGAGCTCGGCCGGGATGGCCGGCGGGTGTTCGTCAGCGCCTGAGCCTTCGCCGGAGCGGTCAGCGTTCCGCGCCGCGTGGCAGGCGTCGCATCACCGCTGAGCTTCAGCGCGCGAGCGCCTCGAGCACGGTCGCGTGCAGCTGGCCGTTGGTGGCGAGCACGCTCGTGGTGTCGAGTCCGACCGCGGCGCCCTCGAGGTCGGTGAAGGTGCCGCCCGCCTCGCGCACGATCACCGTGACGGCTCCGATGTCGAGAATGTTGAGGTCCGACTCGATCACCACATCGAGCGCGCCCCGCGCGAGCATGTGGTAGTGCGCAAAATCGCCGTAGCCACGGCTGTAGTGAACGCGGGCGACGAGCTCGCCATAACGCTGCCAGCGCGGCGAGCGCGCCACGCTCTTGAGATTCCCGCTCGAGATGGCGGCCGCCCCGAGATCGGCGACCGCGCTCACGTGCACCCGGCGCTCGTTGAGCCAGGCACCCGCCCCCTCTTCCGCCCACGCGAGCTCGCCGAAAGCGGGGGCGTTGGAGACTCCCAGCACCAGGCGGCCGCCGCGCATGAGCGCGATCTGCGTGGAGAAGAAGGGACTCTCGCGCACGAACGACTTCGTGCCGTCGATCGGATCGACCAGCCAGATGCTCTCGGCCTGCATGGCGTGCTGTCCGGTCTCTTCCCCATAGAAGCCGTAAGAGGGGAAGTGCCGGCTCAAGGTGGCGCGGATCAGCTCCTCCGCGCGCACGTCGGCTTCGGTGACCGGCGATTGATCGGGCTTGGTGCGCACGGCGGGATTCCGGCCGAAGAGCGAGCGGATCACCTCCTCGGCAGCCCGGGCCGCCTCGAGGGCGGCGGCGAGTTCTTTCGATGGCATATTCGAATAGGATACGGCCAATGGGCAACCGTCTGAGCAAGATCTACACCCGCACCGGGGATGACGGCACCACGGGTCTTGGCGACGGCAGCCGTGTTCGCAAGGACAGCGCCCGGGTGGAGGCCTACGGAACCGTCGACGAGTTGAACAGCGCCGTCGGCGTGCTGCTCGCCGTGCCGGCTCTCCCTGAGGCGGTCAACGCCTGCCTGACGGAGGTGCAGCATGAGCTCTTCGACATGGGCGGCGAGCTCAGCATCCCGGGCCATCGCATGATCGGGGCTGCCCAGGTCACGCGGCTCGAGCAGGCACTCGATGGCTTCAACGACGCCCTGCCGCCCCTCAAGGAGTTCATCCTCCCGGGAGGCGGCCCCGCGGCAGCCGCCTGCCACGTCGCACGCGCCATTGCCCGGCGCGCCGAGCGGCGCGTGTGGGCGCTCGCCCGCTCGGAAGAGGTGAGCCCCGAGCTCCTCAAGTACCTCAATCGCCTCTCGGACCTCTTATTCGTGCTGGCGCGGGTCCTGGCCCGGCACGAGCGCGGCGCCGAGGTGCTGTGGCGGCACGATCGGGGCGGGGGGCAATAGTCGCCGAGAGGCGCAATTCCGTCCTACAGGAAGCGCCATTTCAGAAATAGTGCCGCGATGGTCGGTACCGCGAAAATGAGCAGGAAGATCGGGAGCTCCTCGCTCAGGGTATATCCGGCCTTCACGACGCCGACCCACAGGTTGGCGCTTGAAATCCCCAGCCACAGAATGACGAAAGTCACGGTTGCTGCGTAGCTTGCGCCCGGATAGTTGCTGGAGAAGAGCCTCCCCAACAGCATGCAGGCGCCCAGAAGCAAGAACCCGACGAGGAGGAACAGAGGCGTGCGCACATCAGGCGCCTTTAGACTTCGCCACGGTGATGCCCCGGCAAGCGAACTTCGCTATAGCGCATTCGACACAGATCGCCAAAGGACTCCAAACGACCCGCCGCGACCAGTTCCCTGACCCGCTGAGCATAGTAGACATCCGGAAGCCCGGCTGCTGAGCCTCGCGCTTCACCCAACGCGGCGGCGACAACCGTAGCCACTTTACGCCATCTGGGCGAGGCACTGGCGACAAGAGACGCGTCTATGCGAGACACGACGGTTTTGGAGAGCGTCCGCACACGCGCCTCCTGCTCAGCGGTGAGTGGCGGATCCGGGTCGAGGTCGCGAGGGTCAGCCGGCATACTTGGAAACCAATGCCTCCAGGTCTTCGCGGTGCTCGAGGAAAGCCGTATCTTCCTCGCTGAATGCGTCGCTGTCAGGTGAAACCCGGTCAAGAAGTAACCTCTGACGTGCGAAACGGTCTTCTGGCGGTAGTCCGCCCGGAAACTTGGCGGCGGCGCGGCCGACAATCGAAGCTGTGTGGGGCGCTCCGATCGCGCTCAGCGCCTCAATAGTCTCGCGAGTTCTGTCGCCCGCTGAGTTGAAGAAGAACTGCTCGAAGCCCCCGTTATTTACCTCGGCTTGCAGTGCCTCAACGAGTGCGCGCGCGAGCGCGGCGTCCACAGGAGTCTCCTTGCCGGCTAACGATGAAGTTAAGCGGCCGCCCACTGGAGCCGGAAAAGCGCCGCCGGCGCATATTGTCTTGCGGCGCCCGCGGCGCGAAACCACCCGCCCATCACGGCCCCCTCCAACGATTGTTAGCTTTCGGACGCAAGTTCCTCGCGCACGATGCGTCGCACTAGCTCCGGAGTCATCGGCTCACCACCGAGGCCCAGATGGGCGTTCAGCGCCTCGTTGATGAGGGTCTGGTACCCCTTTCCCGTACTCTGGGACAGAACTCTAAATTGTCTCAGGACGGCATCGTCGAGAAAGATCGTAATTCGGGTCTTTCCCTTGTTCTGAACGATTGCACCGCGCTTCCCCTTTGAAAAATCATATTCCTTTTTCATAAGTTCGCCGCTCTCGTGGTGTCGCTTTTCGTACAGAGATCAATCTAGGTTCGCCGTCGCGATCCGTGAAAACGACGACCATTAATGTCCCAAGTGAGTTAAGGCCAACAGTTACAAACCGCTGCTCTCCTTCAGCGGAGTCGTCCTCAATCGTGAGAGCCAATGGATCACTAAGTACACCGTCACCGTCCGCCAAAGAAACGCCATGCTTCCGACGATTCTCTGCGTCCTTAGCAGGATCGAACGTCGGGCTTATATGTATAGTGTATGTATATTATGCGGACACGTCAAGCCCGGCACTGAGCTAAAGGACGAAAGCTAACGGTGAAGCTGAGCGGCCGCCCAAAGGAGTGTCCGGCGCGACGAACACGCACACTGTCTTCCGCGCGTTCGGAGCGCAAGCAGCCTAGGTGTCACGGCCCGCTCCAGCGATTGTTAGACGCTTCGGTCGGCACTGACTTGCAACGGCATCGCCGATGCCAATTTTCCGTACGACCGAAACAGCGAAGCAGTTCCCCACAGCCCAAGAACCATCTGAAATAGAAGTGCCACGGTCGTGACCCAAAACCAGGAACCCTGCATTGATTGGTCGGGATGCAACCAGAGAAACCAAACTTGTACGCTCAGATAGAGTAACCCACAAACAGTGGCAATGGACAGGAGTAGAAAACTGAGGTGGCGGTGCTGAGCGAACGCACGGAGTTGAAGCGCGAGCATCGCAAGTTGAAACACAAAGGGCGCCACCAGTAGCAGACGCGCGAGAGTTGGGCCGAGGGTCACGACGAGGTTGCCTCCGAAGCGTCTAACGGCGAAGTTAAGGGGCTGCACAGAAGCGCCCAATAAGCGCCGCGGGCGCATACTGTCTTCCCGCGCCCGCGGCGCGTAACCACAGACCGTTCACGGACCCCTCCAACGATTGTTAGACGGCTGAGCTGCACCTCCAGCGCGCAAACCCTCGGCAGAGGTGTACATGTGCTCAACGATGCGTGTCGAGTCCCCAAGGGAGTATCCGGTAAGCTCATGCAGCAGCTTAATGGCGGACACGGTCTGACTACCGGCGATTAACTCCAAGAGACGTTGTTCGTCCACCGAGCTGACGACGCTGGAGGGTGGGACCACCAGTCCGCAAGCCGCGCATGAGCCTCCAACTCGTGGAGAGAGGTCTCGAACGCAGCGGTCTGCCCCTTGAACCTTGCGCATGGCCGTTCCGAAGCCGTCTAACGGTGAAGCTGAGCGGCCGCACGCAGGCGCGTCCGGCGAGACGAGCGCGCATACTTTCTTCCGCGCGCTCGGCGAGCTAGCAGTTGCACTGTCACGGCCCGCTCCAGCGATTGTTAGAGGGCACTATTAACCGCAGGCCCATCGGAGTGCTCTATTTCAATGCGACCGTACCAACGGTACACGGTAAGGCCCAAAAGAACGATAGCGCCAAAAATCAAAGCTTGCCCTACAGCGATCAGGGGAAGTAGCACGGGAAACAGCAAGATCGACCAGCGGTCCCGACCAAGCGGCATTCCAAAGAGGACCAACAACGAGATCACCCCAAAGGGTACCGCGAATATCGCAATGACGCCGAGGGCGTAACCGGTCGCAACGACTCTGAACAGCGCTGAAGGCGCGATGCTGCCTTGAACGGTACGTATTTTCAGTTGTGCCCTCTAACGGTGAAGTTGAGCGGCCGCACAGAAGCGCCCGATGGCGCCGAGGGCGCACAATTGCTCAGCGCCCGAGGCGCCAAGCCGCAAGCGCATCACGGTCCCCTCCAACGATTGTTAGGCCGCAGGGACCCCAGGTGCTGACTCAATTTGCACATCTTTGAGAAAGTCCTCGAGTTCAGCCCAAAGGCTTGGGTCCAACTCATTCTCCAAACCACGTTCGGAGAAAGACGCGCGCACCGCCGTTCCTGGAATTGTCGGATGTGCGCAAACGAACCCACGATCCGTCGTGTCCAAAGTGGCCTCGGGAGAGTTTGGTGCATGTTTATCCTTGAAATGTATCGAGTAACGGATGCACGTCGTCTTGCGAGATGTATCCGGTTGATGCGTGTTCTCCAGGACCTCCGTCCTGTCGGTGTTCCTAATTCCCTGGGGAGCCAGCGCTTGCTCTACGGATAGCGTTTGATCTAGCCGCACTAGGCTCACCACTGCCACAAAAGTGTGGGTCTTCGTGGGGAGGAGGCGCCGGTAAATAGCGTGATCGGTATTCTGTTCGGAGATCCTAACGACCCACCCAGCACTCGTGGGGGGTTTGACCGAGAACCCGTGATACTGGTGCCGAGGCTTCGTGTGCGAGGTCGGCTGCTCGTCCCGACCAAATGGGAACGCGTCTGCCGCTACCGCCGCAGCAAGCAGGACCAGAACACACAACCATCTTGGCACTGAGTTCATAGAGCCCCTGCGGCCTAACGGTGAAGTTGAGGGGCCGGACGAGGCGTCAGGCCGCACTCAGGTCGAACGAAGCTCTTCAGGCGCACCCGATGCGGCCGAGCGGGCGCCGAGGGCGCACAATCTCCTCCAGCGCCCGAGGCGCCAAACAGCCCACGTATCACGGACCCCTCGAACGATTGTTAGACGGCCACCGGAGCCGCTCAGCCGCCAATCTCCGGAACCGAAAGAGCGCGGCAGATCTTCGCAGCCAACCCATTCGCAACCTCGGTGTGCCTGGGAACTGCTTCAACGTGACCGGTCTTGGGATTGCACCAAAGAGAGTGAGAGCGCCCCTCGCGCTTCAGATAGCAGCCGTGATGACGCAGATGCCGCAGCAGCGCACTGCGTTTCACTCAACCGTCACCGTCTCGCGAGTAACGCCCTTTGGCAGGCCGCGCAGTGCATCAGCGCGACGGTCTCGCAGGATCAGGGCGATTGCTGCGGCGAGGCTCTTTCGCGCCGCTGCTTTTGTGCGACCCTGTCCATTCGCGCCCGGCACTTCGGCGCAGTACGCGACGAACCACTTGCCGTCGCGCTCAATAATTGCCGTGAATTCGTTTCGCATGGCGCCATTATACCGCGCGAGAGCGCTGGCACCGTGGCCGTCTAACGGTGAAGTTGAGGGGCCGGGCACCCGCGGCCGAGAGCGCCGAGGGCGCACAATCTCTCAGCGCCCGCGGCGCCAAACCGCAAGCGCATCACGGACCCCTCCAACGATTGTTAGAGTGCCGTCGCATCCCAGTAACTGACGCCACGCTTTAGGACCTCCCTCTCGACGCCGTGGCTCCATGCACCGACGAGCTGCGTTTTACTAACTACGCCCGAGAAACGCATCTCCGGCATAGACCCGCTCTTTGGAAGAGTGAATTCCACTTTGGCACCGTCAACTCTAAGCGGCACAAGAGCCGAATAGGGTGCCCCACCCTCAGCGAGCTGCACGAACGCAACGTAGCCGCCACGATCTCCTTTCCCCGGGACAATTAGGATTTCAAGGCCCAGAAGGTCGCCACCTTCGCTGTTGTATCTCAAGTTGCTGAAGGTGCCAGTTATGCGAACGTCCGCGCCAGAGCTCGGTGCTGCTGCGCAAAAGCTCGCGATTGCGATAAGGGTGCAGAAAATGCCGCGCATGGGAGGACTCGCGGCACTCTAACGGTGAAGTTGAGCGGCCGCACGACCACGTGGGACAGGCGCCGCGGGCGCACACTGTCTTCCGGCGCCCGTGGCGCCCAACCACCCACGCCTCACGGCCCGCTCCAACGATTGTTAGACGGTACC
>Ga0209055_1001190_pt1 | contig 17338 bp, 7 predicted proteins | sample GraSoiAngelo_110_FD_185875 | JGI IMG/M metagenome (GOLD analysis project Ga0209055, IMG submission 185875) | Grasslands soil microbial communities from the Angelo Coastal Reserve, California, USA - 14_0903_12_30cm (SPAdes) (version 2) | ecosystem: Environmental > Terrestrial > Soil > Grasslands ... | reverse complement strand
AAGGTACCGTCCTTCATCTTGGGCAGGATCTTAGGGGCGATTCCGCCTGCCACATAGACTCCGCCGACGGCCAAGACCCTGAGGGCGAGATTCCCACCTTCCGCGCCATACGCTGCGGTCCAGAGGTCCAATGCTTCGACACAGACAGAGCAAGAACGCGCCAGCGCGTGCTGTGTGATTTCTGCACCTGGATCGGCCTCGGGCGCGTCGAACGACGGGTGACGCACGGCGGAGTTGAGAAACTCATGAAGTCTACGAAAGCCCCGCCCCGAGAGAATCTCCTCACAACTGACATGGGCTAAACGCTTCTTCAGAAAGCGCAGCAGTTCGATCTCTTGGTCGGTCCGCGGCGCGAAATCGGCTTGACCGCCCTCGGATGAAGCGGCCCGGTGTCGCTGGCCATCCCAGAAGAGAAAGGCTTCGCCCAACCCTGTCCCAGCAGCAATCAGGGCTTTGTTCGCGCTGGGCTGGGCCACTCCCTGGTTCAACATCAGCAAGTCTTCCGAGGCCAGGTTATCCAAGCTGAGGGCCGTTGCGGCCAGGTCGTTGAGCAGCACTACGTCTCCGAGGCCGAATTTCCGGGCCAGCGCACGGGCATCCAAAGCCCAAGGCACATTTATCCCCTGAACCCGGCCATCCACGACGGCACCTGCTGAGCCGAACCCTGCCGCGATGATGTCCTGCCCAGAAATGCCACTGCCTGGGCCTGTCGCTTGGCGGATAAAATCCTCGATGAGATCTTCAAATTGAAGATGCGCATAGTCCCTTGTGGAGTAGCGGCGCTGGAACACCGGCCGAAGCACGACTCCTTGCTCGCCGAACAATGCAAGGTTGCATTTCGTCCCGCCAATATCGCCTGCCAGAATCATCGGCCCTCTCGCAGAACTACTTGTGTCACAGCTCCGCGCGTCGCAGCGTGGGTGAATATCTTTCCCCGGCAAGTGCTGCCTAAATTGAAGTCGAGATTATCTCGACAAAGAACCCATGCGGAGACTACCACCGTTTGCAGCCTAAATGCCAGTAGAAAAACGGTTCAATAGCATGTCGCGGAGGAAAACTACGGCAAGGCGCTTCATCGCGGAGGGCATAGCCTCCGCCTCCAGCGGCTCTCGACTTCTCAGCGAAGTTGAATTCCCCAAGTCGGCGCACCCCGAACGGGGCATTGATTCCAGTTGCGTGAATTACGGCGCCGCCTACAGTACAATAACGTCTGCAGAAGGAGTTTGGGCTTGAATAACGCCAAAGGATCTGCCGTCACCATTCGGGACGTGGCCAGAGAGAGCGGCTTTTCTGTTACCACCGTTTCCATTGTTCTCAACGATGCTCCTCTCGCCCGTTACATTCCGCCACAAACCAAAAGGTGCATTGAGAAGGCTGCAAGGGATCTCGGCTATCGCCCCAATCAGCTCGCTCGGTACCTGCGCAGCAAGAAAAGCCAGACCGTGGGAGTTATGGTCTTCGACATCACGGACCCCTTCTGTACCCCAATCTTGCGAGGGATTGAGAATTCGCTCTACCAAGCCTCTTACCTCCCTGTGCTGGCGGATGCCCATAATGAGCGGAGCCGCTTCGAGCGCTATTTGGAAATGCTGCTGGAACGCCGGGTGGAGGGATTGATTGTTGTGGCGAACTGGCTTCTGGTTGACATCAACCTGCTGGCGGACTTGGAAAAGCGCAGCATTCCCACCGTCGTAATTGGAGGGGAGATCCAGACCGAGTCGATTAACTCGGTCGCAGTGGACAACGAAACTGGCGCGCGCTTGATCCTCGATTATCTGTACTCACTGGGTCACCGCAAGATCGCTTTCCTTCGCGGCCCCAAGAGACTGTCGAGTAGCGGCAAGAGGTGGACGGGGGTCCGTGCGTTTGCCCATTCGATGGGACTGAGATTGGATCCCAAACTGGTGTTGCACTTGCCGGACTCTCTCGATCCCAACTCCAGTTTTGAGGCCGGTTACGAACTGACCGAGGAACTCCTCAACCGCAGGCGCGCGTTTACCGCGCTGGTGGCCTATGATGACATGACGGCTTTGGGCGCTTTGCGGGCCCTGGCCAAGGCCCGTGTTAGGGTGCCGGCGCAGTGCTCCGTCGTTGGTTTTGACGACGTGGCGCCGGCCGCCTTGTCCTTGCCGTCCTTGACCACAATCCGCCAGCCTATGGAAACCATGGGGTCCGCCGCTGTCAGCATCTTCGTGGATTCGATCAAAGCCTCCCTCCAGAAGCGAGAGTTCGCGGCCGTGCATCGGAAGGTGGCCCCCGAACTGGTCGTTCGTGAGTCTACAGGAGCACCCTCCTGAAAGGGCCTGCGCTGGATTAATTTTTCTCTTGACAGACAGGCAAAATCCTCCTATTAATGCGTTCATTAAAACGGTTCTGTAGTGATGGGGTGGTGCCGGGAGGCGTTTTCAAGCTGGTCTCGAGTAGCCGAAAACCTAGGCCATCCGGCATTATGATGCCGTCTTTAACGAAGCAGGTTTCATAACGGCCCGCAATATTAGAGTTCTTCGCTGCGACTCATGTGGGGTGCAGCGAATCACCAAGTTTCCATGGGTAAGAGTGGGAGGGGCCCGCGTTTCATTTTGTTCCGTGACAACGTGTCCTTGAGGGTGAACCATGAAGATTAATTTTGAGAAGTCGAAGCACTCGAATCGCCCGCTGGTCTATGTGTTTGTGCTGACGCTGTTGCTTTGCATTCCTCTTGCTGCCGGGGCGCAGAAATACTCCGCGACCCTGCGCGGTGTAGTCACCGATAAGTCTGGGGCCGTGGTGCCGAACGCCGCGATTACGGTCACTAACACGAATACGGGCGAAATCCGCACCGTGGCGACAAATCAACAAGGCGAGTATGTGGTGCTTGATTTGGCGGCCGGTGTTTACGAGGTCCGGATCAAGCAGCCAAATTTCAAGGAATTCGTGAGCAAGGGGGTGGAACTGCACGTCGCAAGCACTGCCGTCGTGGACGCGACGTTGCAGGTGGGCAGTGCCGGGGAACAGGTCACGGTTCAAGCCGACTTAGTCCAGGTGGAAACATCGACGGGCTCGGTGGGCAACGTGGTTGAGGGAAATGAGGTGCGCGAGTTGCCCCTGAATGGTCGAAGCTTCGCCCAGTTGACGCAGTTGATGCCAGGCGTCTCTCCCGCTTCGAACTTCGACTCCAAGCATAAAGGCTTGGAAGCTGGTGTCGATTTCTCGGTGAATGGCAACAGCACCACGGGCAACCTTTTCACGGTCGATGGTGTCAACAACAACGACATCGGGTCGAACCGCACTATTCTGGTGTACCCCTCGGTCGACGCTATCCAGGAGTTCAAGATTCTGCGCAACAGCTATGGTGCGGAATACGGCCAGGCCATGGGCGCAGTGATCAACATTATTACCCGTGGTGGCACGAATCAATTTCATGGTGGTGCCTATTACTTCGGCCGGAACGATCTACTGAATGCAGCCGACTTCTTCAATAACCTGAACTCGATTCCGAGAGACAAACTGCGCCGTAACGATTACGGATACAATGTCGGCGGTCCAATCAAAAAGGATAAGCTGTTCTTCTACTGGAGCCAGGAGTGGAACCACGAGCTTCGCGGCAAGGCCCGCACCGCCACTGTGCCCACAGCAGCAGAGCAGGCGGGTGATTTCACCAATCTGCGAGCAGGTCTGGATGGCAATGGGAACCCCTGCGATCCCGCTCCGAAGGATCCGACAACGGGGGCCGTACTCACGAAAGTCCCGCAGATTTCCCCGGTGGGACAGTTGATTGTGAATATCTTGCCGCTTCCGAACGTCGCCAATCCGGTTAATTGCCAAAATTGGGCTACATCTTTGACCTCCCCCATTTATTGGCGGGAAGAAAGCATCCGCGCGGACTACCAGATCGGCAAGACCTGGAGTCTGATGGGCCGCTACACGCAGGACCACTGGAGCCAACCCTTCCCCAGCACGCTGGGATTTTGGGGCGACGATCGCTACCCCAGCGTTGAGAGCAACTGGCTGCAGCCCGGGTATCAGGCAACCATCAAGCTGACCAAGCTGTTTGGCAGCACCAGCGTGAACGATTTCCAGATATCCTACTCCGCCAACCGGATCACCATTACGCGGGGCGGGACTAACCCGGGGCTGGCTGATAAGATCGCCGGGGCGTTCAAACCGTTTTTCTCCCTGTCTCAGAAAGCTGCCGGAAGCCAGATCGGTTACCCCGTTTTCTGGGGCGGCCTTGGGGCCGGGGCCAACTCGGACAACATATGGAACATCGCCCCGTGGCACAACAACGAGCAGCTCGCAGTCCTGAAGGATGACTTCTCCAAGGTCGTCGGCGTTCATACTTTCAAGGTGGGCTTTCTGGTCAGCAATAACCAGAAGAATGAGCTGGTCAATGCATCCTCGGCCGAAAACGCGCAATTCTGGGGCGTGAGCAACGGGGCTACCGGCAACGGCGTATTCAACGCGCTTTGGGCTGGCAGAGAGTGGGGCTTCAGTGAGCTCCAGACAAATCCGTTCTCCCAGACTCGTTGGCACGACATTGAGCCTTACTTCGGGGATACCTGGAAGGTTCGCCGCAATGTGACTCTGGAGTATGGCTTCCGCTGGTCGCTGTTGCGCAATCCATACAGCGGGCAGGACAAGATCGCCAGCTTCAATCCCGGCGCCTTCAATCGGGCGTTGGGTGGGGATCCGTGCAACGGAATCTTGGTTGTTCCTGATACAAACTTCTGTCAGGCGGCCGGGTTCAAAGGCGGAACTCCTGGCCCTAACCGCTCCCTGAAGGAGCAAAACAATCATGCCTTCGCGCCGCGACTGGGCATCGCTTGGGACCCCCACAGCAACGGCAAGATGGCCATTCGCGCCGGACTGGGGCAGTTCTTCCAACGCGAACGTCTGAACAACTATTTGCAACTGGCGAGCAATTCACCTTTTGCGTTATCAGCGGGCGGGACCCGCAGGTTTGATGCCGCCCCGGCGCCCGGTTCGCTGACTGCTTCCGGGCAGCCGAGTTACGGTATCAGTACCGACTCGAACCTTCCCAACACGTGGCAATGGAATGTGACGGTGGAGCGGGAGCTCTACAAGGACAGCAAGTTGGAGGTGGCCTACGTAGGCAATCGGGGCATCCACTTGCTCCAGTTCTCTGATGCCAATGGGGTTCCTGCCTCGCAGCGCCTGAATTTCGCGCTCAATAACAGTAATAGCGTCCGGCCGGCCCCCGACTTTGGGTTCATCACATTTGCGACTTGGGACGGATACTCGAGTTACCATGCGCTCCAAGTCTTGTACCGAACCAAAATGAAGACGGTCAACGCCCAGTTCGCCTACACGTTTTCCAAGTCGCTGTCAAATACGGATATTACCAATAGCGGTAACAACAACCGGGCGAGCTTGTTGCTCGATCCGTCCAGCCCTCGCTTGAACTACGGTCCGAGTCAGATCAATCGGCCGCACATCTTTGTGGCAAACATTGTTTATACGGGGCCAAGGTTGACCGGATATAACGCTTTGGCCCGCGGCGCCTTAGGGGGCTGGGAACTGGCCACCATTTTGGATTACGCCAGCGGTTCTTCCCTGACAGTTTTTGCCGGCCGGTCAGCAAGCGGGGCTCCAGGCGGTATAACCGGCACTGGAGCCAACCAGGACAACGCTCGGCCGCTCGTAGTGGCGGGGCAGGATTGCCGTGCCCCGGAGGGCTCTCCCAAGAACCAGTGGCTGAACCCCAATCGCTGGACTATGGTCGGCTACCGGTTGGGTACATTTGGCAATGCTGGTGTCGGAGAATGCCTCTCGCCGGGGATAGCCAACACGGACTTCTCCGTTTACAAGAACTTCAAAATCAGGGAGCGGTTGACGATGCAGTTCCGCATGGAGTTCTTCAACGTGTTTAACAAGGTGCAGTTCCTGGGCAACGCTCAGGACAGCGGCAATATCAACCCTGTGCTGTCAAACAGCGTTCTGGCATGCACCTCTGCCAACGTCAACAATCCCGCGTGCTTAGGCAGGCCGCTTAACACAACCGTATGGGACGCCGGCAACACGCGTAATCCTAACTTCGGCCGGGCCAATAGCGACCATGGCCCTCGCGAAATCCAGTATGCCCTGAAGTTCAACTTCTGAGTGGGTGAGGCTTGACTCAAGGTCAGGCCTCATCTTAGATTCTTTCGCAGTCATGTGGGCCAGGAGCGGACGGCTCTTTCCGAGGGCTTTCTTTTGTGCTCGGAGGAGTTCAGGGCGAATTCTCTGTTTGGGCTTCATATTCTCCTTCCTCTTTCTTACTTCTGCCAGCGCACAAACCGCGAAAGGCGGATCAACCCCGGAAGACAGGCTGCAGCAGCACTACGATGCTGCGCGCACTCTCCAGTTGGGCGGTGATCAGGAGCATGCTGCCGCGGAGTACAAGGCATTTCTGGCTGAAGCTCTGCGCCGCAGCGCAATTGCTCGCACCCGTGCGGGTGAGTTTGATGAGGCCGCCGGTCTGTTCGACGAGGCCTTGCATCTGGCTCCGGACGATGGCGATGTTCGCCTGGATTATGCCTTGATGCGTTTGCAGCAAGGTAGCTTGTCGGAAGCTCAGTCGCTGGCGGAAAAGGTCGTACAATCCGCCGCCGGTAACGCCCAGGCGCGCGCTGTTCTTGGCCAAGTCCTATTCAGTCAGGGGGATTACAAGGCTGCCCGGGAACACTTGGAAGCAGCGGTCGTTGCTGCCCCCAGCTTCGAAGTGGCGTACATCCTGGGCATGACCTATATCAGACTAAACGATCTGCCTCGTGCGCACCTGCTGTTCGAAGAAATGGTCACGGGGTTGGGAGATACAGCACAAATTCATATTTACTTCGGTCGTGCTTATCGCGAAGGAGAGTCGGAGTCCCTGGACAACGCGATCCAGGAATTCAAGAAAGCCATCGCCAAGGACAACAGAGTACCGCAGGCGCACTATTTTCTCGCACTCGCCTACCTGGACCGCGACGATCAGTCGGGCTTTGCGGAAGCTGTGCCGGAGTTGCGGGCTGAACTCAGGATCGACCCCGAAGACTACCGCAGTCACTACCTGCTCGGATACATCGCGATGAAGCAACACAGCCTGAAGGAGGCAGAAAGCGAACTGGTCCGCGCCGCCACACTCGAACCGCAAAACCCCGATCCTTTGCTTTTTCTCGGGCATGTGTACGCGGATACTGGTCGCGAAGCGGAGGCCGAGGCAACGACGCGCAAGGCGATCGCCCTGACCAAAGACGTCTCGCGCAACAATTACCAGATCACCCAGGCGCACTACGTGCTGGCGCGCATTCTGCTGCGGACGGGCCGAAAGGAAGAAGGGGAGAAGGAAATGGCACTCTCCAAGGATCTTCGGAACCGGTTGACACATCCGCAGTTAGTCCGGAATCCGAAGCTTCCGGAGCTCGCGAATCAGACGCATGGAGATGAAGCCAGCCGACCGGGTATGCGGGCGGCATCCGTTTCACCGGAAGAGCAGAAGAAGGCGCAGGCCTATACGAACCAGCTCAAGCCCGCGATCGCCGACGCGTACAACAACCTTGGTGTAATCGTCGCGGGTCAAAAAGAGTTCGCCACCGCCGTGGACTATTTCCGCAAGGCTGGCGCCTGGAATCCCTCCCTCGAGACACTTGATCGCAATTGGGGCATGGCGGCTTTCTACGCCAACCAGTACGATCAGGCGGTTGCGCCGCTGGGCAGACAACTGCAAAAACACTCCGATGACATGCGCGTCAGGGCCGCGCTCGGTCTCAGTTTCTTCATGCTGGAGAATTATCCGAAGGCGCTGGAGACTCTGCGGACGGTACAAGCTGAGGTCGACGACGATCCAGGCCTGGCATACGCCTATGCCGTGTCATTAGTGAAGACCGGGGAATACATGGAGGGCGTCCGTCGACTCAAGTCTCTGAATCAATCGAATCCCAATTCCGCAGACGTTCACATGTTGCTGGGTGAAGCCTTCGCGGACCAAGGAGAATACGGCACGGCGCTGGAGGAATACCGCAAGTCTCTCGCAATCAATCCCAATCAGCCGCAGACACACTTTCTTGCGGGGTTGGCGCTCCTCCGCACAGGTAGTCCGGCGGAAGCCGTCCAGGAATTTCGTGCGGCGCTCAAGCTCAATCCCACCGATGCCTCCAAGAAGTACCACCTAGCGTTTGCGCTGATTGAGATGCAACAGAAAGATGAAGCGCTTACCCTCTTGCGGCAGGTCATCCAGCAGGATCCGAAATACGCGGACGCCTACTACGTGTTGGGAAAACTGCAACTCGAGCAGGGGGACATAAGGGCCGCTATCGTCAGTCTCGAAACCGGGATCAAACTCAGTCCGGAGAGTGACTACATTCACTATCAATTGGCGATGGCTTACCGTCGTGACTCACGAAGCGAGGACGCCGAGCGTGAGATAAAGCTCTACCAGGCCCTCAAGAATCGCCACCGAGGGCGAGATGTGCCGCAATCCAACTGATAGGTGGCGACCCCTGCTTCTCCTGCTGGTAATGACTTTCCTGTGCTTGTGGCGTGCCCCCTGCGCCTGGACGCAGGAGTCAACTGCGCAGGCGCGCTCTTCGCTTGCCGCTGCCAAGACCCAGTTAGCGCATGGGGATCTTCAAGGTGCCGAAAAGATTCTCTGGTCGGTACTCTCCTCCGAACCTAACAATGAAGAAGCTCTGACCCTGCTCGGCATCATTCGCGGCCGCCAACAGCGCTATCTGGAGTCCGAGGCTGTGTTCCGCCGCGTCTTGCAACTCAACCCCCAATCGATAACTGCCTGCATAAACCTCGCCAGTGCTCTGGCAGCACAGGACAAATTCGATCAGGCCATCGAGCAATACAAGCAAGCCCAGATCCTTGCGCCGGGAGACTCCAATCTACAGCTCAAACTGGCTCGCCTTTATGTCGGCCGGGGATTGTTCGCCGAAGCTCTCTCTACACTGGATGCGATTCCACCGGAGCGATTTCCCCCAGCCGCTATTCCCGTCAAGGTGGCAAGCTTGGTGGCATTGGGGCGCAAATCAGAGGCAGTGGCGCTCACCCCACGCGTGAAAGACTCTCCAGTTGTCGCCATGGATGTGGCGGAAGTTTTTCTGGAGGGAAACCTTCCTGACGAAGCGCTAAGGGTTCTGGGCCTCGCCACCCCGTCGTTGAAACGCGCTCCGGCCCGCTTCTATTACCTAAAGGGCCGGGCGCGGCAGGCTACAGGACAGGCGACTGCTGCTCTGAGCAATTTTCGGCAGGCTCTTGCACTCGATCCCAAGTCGGTAGATACGCTCCTCGCTATCGCTGACATTTATGCAGTCAAGAATAAACACGCCGATGCGATGGCCATCCTAGGGCGGGCGCGTACGCTAGCTCCCGATGCAGTCCCTATCCTGCGCCGTGTTGTAATTGAGGCAATGAATGCGGGCGAGAACCGCACAGCTCTGCAGGCAGCCGCGGAACTCCAACAGAAGAGCTCTGAGAACTTCGATGATAAGTATCTGGTCGCGGCCGTTATGCTGCAGGAGCGGCAATACACTGCAGCAATTCGCATCTTGGAAGGGTACGTAGTCCAGCGCCCGCAGGACGGCAAGGGCTGGCTGGGGCTGGGGCTGGCCTACCTGAGCCAGCAACGCTACGCTGATGCTCGCAAAGCCCTGCAGCACTCCCTGCAACTCGATCCTAATCTTGCTGAAGCCGAATACCAGCTTGGAGTTGTGGCCATCAAGGAGGGAAATGCCCAAGAAGCCATCCAGCGCTTAGAGCACGTGGTGCAGGAGCAGCCCAGGCATGCCAAAGCGCTCCTACATGTGGGGACTCTTTACCTCCAGGCAGGAGAATTGGAAAAGGCACAAAGCGCGTTGCAACGCTCAGTGGCTGCCGACCCCACCGACCCGGACACGGAATACCAGCTGAGTCTGCTTTTCAACCGGATTGGCAAAGCGGAGGAGGTCCGCCAGCACATGGAACGCTTCCGCCAGCTAAAGCAAGAAAGAGATCGCGCCGTCCGCCCTCCGCAATAGAGGAGATCAGCCGAAAACAATGTAAGAGTGTACTGCGACCGAGAACCGCAGGACAGAAGAGACTTATTTGGCTGGTGGCACCTTGTTAGCCGGCGGTGTGGGTTGCTTCTTTTCTGAACCCTGCCCCGCAAACGGCATCTTTTTCTGAACTCCTTCGCCCTCCACAATTGTGTAGATGAAGTCGGCGGGAAGATCCCGGTAAACTTCTTTCTTCCCGCTGGGCCAGGAGACTTCCACAGTGCTCATGTTGGTTTGGAGTCCCAAGCCGAAGTGCAGGCGCAAATCGTTCTGGGATAGGTAGCTCGAACCGCTGCGTACCTCGTTGAATTGCACAAGGTCTCCGGCGGTCACTGTGATCCGGGCGCCAATCGCCGCCTTGTTGCTCTTGGTTCCTACCAGCCGGAACAGGACTGCATGGTTGGAGCTCTCGGTACGATTGATCAGCAACGTGGGTGGTTCTCCCACATTTAGGAGCAGGACATCGATCTTGCCATCATTGTTCACATCAGCGAATGCGGCACCGCGTCGAGACGCAGGCCGCAGATTGTTCAAACCCGAAATGGCCGTAACATCCTCGAAAGTGCGGTCCCGATTGTTCCGGAACAGGAGCAGGGGCTGCCGGTAGGGCACGCCCCCTTTCACTAGGTCCATTTGCGGGTAGACGTGACCGTTCGCCACGAAAATGTCCAGCCATCCATCGTTATCCATGTCGAAGAGCGCCGTACCCCAGCCCACCAGCGGGTATGTGGGTTGAGCTATGCGCGCGTTCCAACTGATGTCAGTGAATCCCAGTGCGCCCTGATTCCAGTAAAGAGTGTCGGGTTCTTCCGTAAAATTGGTCACAAAGATGTCGAGTCGCCCGTCATGATCGATGTCGCCGAAATCAACGCCCATCGACCCCTGCTCACGGCCATCAGCGCTCAGCGCCGCACCAGACAGTAATCCGACATCCTCAAAAGTGCCGTCATGTTTATTGTGGTAGAGATAGTTGGGGCCGGAGTCGTTCGCTACGTAGAGATCAGGCCAACCGTCATTGTCGTAGTCGGCCCAGATGCCCTGCATGCCGTAGTAGTGATTTGGATCATCTACCCCGGCCTTCTTCGAAACGTCTTCAAAGGTTCCGTCGCCGCGATTGCGGAACAAGAAGTCGGATTCACCGAGAAGTCCCCACGGACCGCATTGCACCGGGATGCCTCGAAATCGGCAGGTCTTGTCATTGCTGCCGAATTCCGGCAGCTTGTTGATATCGACGTACACATAGCGCGGCACGAAAAGATCGACGTGGCCATCACGGTCGTAATCAGCCCATGACGCGCCGGTGCTGAACCCGCCCACCCGCACGCCAGCTTTCTCTGTGACGTCTTCGAACTTGCAGTTGCCCAGATTGCGGTACAGAACGTTGCCGCCGTATCCTGTGACGTAGATGTCCTGCCAGCCGTCGTTGTCGAAGTCGGCTACGGCTACCCCCATGCCCCAGCCCTTGCGGGTGAGGCCAGCGGCGTTTGTGATGTCGGTGAACTTCAGGTTGCTATCCTGATGATAAAGCGTGATCATCAGGTCGCCACCCTGGCGATACCGGTCCACGGAAGAGCCGTTCACGGTGATAATGTCCAGCTTTCCGTCATTGTCACAGTCGATGAAACCAACGCCCCCGCTCATCGATTCGATGATGTACCGCTTTTCGGGCGTGGAGAGGTGTGGGACGCTGAGGCCAGCCTCTTTAGTCACGTCTTCAAAACGTGGTATCGGCCGTGCCGGCGAAGGAGCCTGAGCGGCGCAAGCGAAAGGTAGCAGGACGCCGAAGGCGACCGTACAAAATTTGCCCATGGAATTCGCATATTTTAACATAGTGTTGACGCACGCCCGCAACTGGTTGGAGAAAGCTGCAAAGCGAGCGCCTTATGCCGGACCGAAACATGATTTACAACGGCGATTTCCTTGGAGTTGCAAGGCTGCACAGACTTGCGGCCCATGTCTCCACCCCACTTGTGCGGCGCTCGATTAGCTGGCTTCTCCTCTTCTGCTGCCTGCCTCAATTGGTGACTTCCACGCAAAAGGCGCGGGAAAAGTCGCCACCACCGGCTCCCACTTTTCGGCTTGTGGACATTACGGCTTCTGCCCACATCCAATTTGAGCATGCGGTCTCTCCGGAGAAAAAATATCTGGTGGAATCGATGAGCGGTGGCGTCTTGCTGCTGGACTATGATCAGGACGGCTGGCTGGACATTTACTTTACGAATGCGCCCAGCGTGGACCAGGCGCTTCACGGACAGAAGGCCCGAAGCGCTCTCTATCACAATAATCATGACGGCACGTTTACCGATGTGACCGACCAGGCGGGTGTGGGTTATCCCTGTTGGGCGATGGGCGGTGCCGTGGCCGACTATAACAATGATGGTTGGCCCGACATTCTCGTCACCTGTGAAGATGGACTTGTGCTCTACCGCAATAATGGTGATGGGACCTTCACTGACGTTACGAAGCAGGCTCACCTGACCGACCGGCGCTGGACGACCGGTGCGGCTTTTGCCGACTACGATGGCGACGGCTTCGTGGACCTCATGGTTTCGCGTTATGTGGAGTTGGACCTCAAGAACCTGCCACAGTTTGGTGTCGGTGCTACCTGTCATTTTCGTGGCATCCCGGTGCAATGTGGGCCACGGGGCATGAAGGGTATGGGAGACAGCCTCTATCACAACAATGGAGACGGCACCTTTACTGATGTCTCCAAGTCGGCCGGGGTGGATGACGCGGCCGGCTACTACGGTCTGGGTATCCTCTGGAGTGATTTCAATGACGATGGCCGGCCCGACCTGTTCATCGCCGATGATTCGACCCCTAACTATCTTTATCGCAACGATGGCGGTGGGCATTTCACAGATGTGAGTTTCGTGTCTGGAACGGCGGTTAGCGGCGATGGTAGCGAAATGGCAGGGATGGGAGTGGCAGCGTGCGACTACAACCACAGCGGACGTTTTTCCATCCACGTCACCAACTTTGAGGGCCAGAACAACTCTCTCTATCGCAATGACGGGGACATGAACTTCACCGAAGTGTCCTATGCTGCCGGGATTGGTATCGCCACTGTGCCATACTTGGGTTGGGGCACGGGCTGCGTTGACCTGGATAACGACGGCTGGCCGGACCTGTTCGTCGTCAACGGTCACGTTTATCCTCAGGTGGATACGCTCGAGGTGGGAGCCAAGTACCGCGAGCGCAAGCTCGTATTCTTGAACCAGCACGACGGCACATTTCGAGATGTCAGCAATCTCGTCGGCCCGGCAATTGCCGTCCCGCAGCCGAGCCGCGGCGCTGCTTTTGGTGATCTCGACAACGATGGGAGAATTGACGTTGTCGTCGAAAATATTGACGGCGCACCGATGATCCTGCACAATGATGGAACTCACACGAACCATTGGATTACGCTGCAATTGGTGGGCACGCGCAGTAATCGTCTAGCCGTTGGAACCAAAGTGAAAGCGCTTGCAGGCGCACTGGTTCAGATCGACGAAGTACGCAGTGGAGGAAGCTATCTTTCGCAGAATGATATGCGGATACACTTTGGGTTGGGGAATCAGGAAAAAGTGGAGCGGATCGAAATCCGCTGGCCCTCGGGAAGGACCGAAGCTCTGCAAAACCTGTCAGCGGACCGGTTCTATGTCATTAAGGAAGGTGAAGGAATTGTGCCGCCGGAAAGAGCGCGCCCAATCGTAAAGAAGGGCGCGCAAACGGCGTCGCCAAGTCGATAATTATCCGGGCGGAATGATGGTGCAGCCGACGTTCACGATACGAAAGCATCCCCAATAGAAGGCGGGCACACATCGGCAAGGAGCATACTGTGGCTAAGCGCGAGTTCTGGGACAGGTCGCGCGGCATGAGTTTGACGACCGGGAGACGTCTGCTCCTTGCGATCGTGTTGGCACTCTCCTCGTCTTTCGCGGTATTCGGGCAGCAAACGCAACGACTTCCGGACTTCAGCATCCGCACCACCACCCGCGTAGTGCTCGTGGATGCCATCGTCATGGATGCTAGTTCTCACCCGGTCAGCGGGTTGGCGGCTTCAGACTTTACCGTCCTGGAGGATGGCAAGCCTCAAAAGGTTTCCTTTTTTTCGTTCGAGTCGCGCACGCAACGCGAAGCTTTGCCGCCGCCACGTCCGCTGCGCCCCGATGTTTTCACCAACCGGCCTGAATATCACAGCACGAGTGGTCCTCTGGTCGTCCTCCTGTTAGATGGACTGAATACTCCGCCAGGACAACAAATCTATGTACGGCAGCAGATACTGAAGTATCTCGGCAACCTGAAGCTTTCCGGTCCTGGCACAGCCATCCTGGCGCTCGGGAATGACCTATCGGTTCTGCAAGACTTCACGACCGATTCGCAACTGCTGTTGGCGGCGGTACGTGGCTACAAAGCGGGCCGCACCGCGGTGGATGTCGAATCTCCCAAAATCGACATCCCGGTCACCACCGGTCCTGGTGGAGGGATTCCGGCCCAGGCCAACGTGCTAGCCCCGCCCGCGGGAGGAGGAACCGACACTGCAGCCGACACTTCGGCCGGTACAAATGTTTTCAATTCGTTCCAAGAGTTGGCCGAGTCGTTGAAGCGGTTCGAAAAAACAGCGTCCGTCGATGAACAGGACGTCCGCGTGCGCACCACACTGGCGGCGTTGCGAATCATCGGCCGCTCTGTTGCAGGTTATCCTGGTCGGAAGGCCTTGCTTTGGTTCTCGGCGGGCTTTCCCTTTAATCTGGCGCTGGATGAAAGTATGGATCTTGAGTTCTCAAAGTCTTACCGAGTTCAAATTCGCCAAACCGCGGCCATGCTCTCCGACGCCAATGTGGCCGTTTATCCCATCGACGCGCGCGGCCTGCTTACGGCCGGCGCTCTCGCCGACCCCACGATTCCCGCCACTGCAGGGTTTCCCGATAAATCGCTCGCCTCGGCCACCTGGCAAAAATTCGACGCGGAAGCAACCATGGACCACTTGGCGCGCGATACGGGTGGAGAAGTTTTTCGCAACACCAATGATCTCAACGTCGCCCTCCAGGCCGCGGTCACCGACTCTGAGTCCTACTATGTGCTTGGTTACTACCCTGACCGGAAAAACTGGGACGGCAAGTTTCACAACATCAAGGTCGTACTCCCCAATAAGCAGCTCAAGATCCGTTCTCGCACGGGATACTTCGCGGTGGATCCGGCGGACTGGCGTAAAGGCGCCGACGAGAAGCAGATGATCTCACCGTCCGCTTTGCATACGCTTGCCGCCACTAGCCTTTTGTTCTATGCCCATCAGGTTCCTCCGGAGAAGAAGGGACAGCCTGCGACCATGGAAATCCTGGTCGATGCCAGTACGGTTTCGTTCGGCTCTGGTCCAGAGTTCACATACAATACGAACCTCGAATTTCAGGTCGGGGCGTTTACGCCTGATGGCAAGCTGGCGCGCCTGGAAACGCAGGTCGCCCAGGCTGATCTGCGTCCGGAAACCTACCAGCAGTTCATGAAGAATGGCATTCCCGTTCGCGTCCAGCTCTCGCTCAAACCGGGCCGGTATCTCCTGCGCGTAGCCGCGCGCGATAACCGGAACGGACACATCGGCACGCTCGACATGCCTCTGAACGTTCAATAAACAGTCTTGCGACAAGCTGGGGATCCGTCTCGCAACAATGCTGGACATGTCCGTCTGTGTAGCTGGCCATATTGGAGACTGTCGGCCAAGCGTGGGCGCCCCGAACATTCATTGGCTTTTCCTGGTGGGCGTATCCTGCACCCTATGAAGGCCGAGGAGGGTACGAGCGGTGTTCTGACCAGAGGGAGTGTGCTCAGTCAGCCGGCGACGCCTCGAATCCCCGGGACGGGTGGGAGATGTGGGCGTAGATCAGGCCGGCGCAGACCGTAGCCAGAGCCAGCAGGAGCACTCCGCTCGCGATCCTGCCGAAGCACAGCTTGCCGATGCCGAACAAGATTGCGTACACCATTGTGCAGCCGAGCAGCCAGGCGCGCAGATTGTGTCCCAAGTCGCGCGTCGGGGGCACCTCGGCAGCGAGCTGCGCGATGGGCTTCCAGCCGGTGACGTGCGGCCGCACCTGGCGGTAGAACTTCACGAGTACGTCTTGCGGCTCGGGCGGGGTGAGCAGCGTCACGATTACCCAAACCACCGTGGTGACCGCGGTCGTGGTCAACGTGCTCTTGGCGAACAGGACGGGCCCGCTGCCGGTGAACGGATGCCACCAATGCACGGCCACCGAAACGACCAGCGCCGTGGCCATGGCGGCAATCTCGCTCCAGGCGTTAATCCGCCACCAGTACCAGCGCAGCAGATAAACGCTGCCGGTGCCAGCGCCGACCTCGAGCACGAACTGCCAGCCTGAGGTGATCGAAGCCAGTCGCGCAGAGACGTACGCCGCGGCCACGACCAGCAGCAGTGTGGCCACGCGCGACGCAGTGACGTAGTGCGCTTCACTGGCACCGCGGCGCAGGAAGCGCCGGTAGAAATCGGCAATCAGGTACGAGCTACCCCAGTTGAGGTGCGTCGCAATGGTGGACATGAAAGCGGCCAGGAAACCGGCGATCAGGATGCCGCGCAGCGCGTGCGGCATATACGTAGTGGCCACTAGCATATAGCCCGTCTCCGGGCGAGCTAAGCCCGGATAAAGTACGACGGCGGCGAGCGCGGTGAGAATCCACGGCCAGGGACGCACGGCGTAGTGAGCAACGTTGAACCAGAGCACGGAGAGCAGGCCGTGGCGCTCGTTGCGCGCACTGAAGATGCGCTGAGCGATATAGCCGCCGCCGCCGGGCTCCGCACCTGGATACCAGAAGGCCCACCACTGCACCCCAAGGTGAACCAGGAAGGTCAGCACGGGCAGCGTCCAGAGGGCTTCGGCGGTCAACCCCTGAGAGAAATCCGGCAGCATGCCGGTGATGTCGGAGGCGGCGGGACCATTGGCAGCGTGCATCGCGGCCAGCTTTGTAAGCAGCGCGCCCATTCCGCCCACGGCCTTGATTCCATAGTAGGCCACAGCAATAACAATGCCCATTTTCAGTACGAACTGAAACAAGTCGGTCCACAGGACTCCCCACAGGCCGCCTAGCGACACGTAGAAGCCTGTGAACGGCATCAGAAAGAAGATGCAGATGAACAGGCTGGTCGCGTCACTCTTGCCCAGAGTAGTCCCGACAATACTGGTCATGGCCTTCGTGACCCAGCCCAGAATGAGGCAGTTCATCAACAGGCCGAGATACAGAGCGCGAAAGCCGCGGAGGAAGGCCGCCGGGCGGCCGGCATAGCGCATTTCGGCGAACTGCACGTCGGTGAGCAAGCCCGAGCGGCGCCAGAGCCGCGCGAACAGGAAGAC
>Ga0209055_1001188_pt1 | contig 17346 bp, 14 predicted proteins | sample GraSoiAngelo_110_FD_185875 | JGI IMG/M metagenome (GOLD analysis project Ga0209055, IMG submission 185875) | Grasslands soil microbial communities from the Angelo Coastal Reserve, California, USA - 14_0903_12_30cm (SPAdes) (version 2) | ecosystem: Environmental > Terrestrial > Soil > Grasslands ... | reverse complement strand
CGCTCGCCCACAACCTCGGTAGAGACGGCCCTCTCGCCGCGAACCTGAGCCGGACGCTCGTCGCTTCCATCGGTCCGGTGTGCAGCGCCGCGCTGCGGGAGCACGGCGTGAAAATCGCCCTGGAGGCGAAGCCGCCCAAGCTCGGGCCGCTGGTGGCGGCGCTAGCCCGGGCCCTGTCGGCGTAGCTGCACCGCGCAAACTGATACAATGCGCGACTCTTTTTCGCATCCCGCCTGAATGTCTCGTTCAATCCGCAACCTCGCGATCATCGCCCACGTCGACCACGGCAAAACGACGCTCGTAGACAAGCTGCTGCACCAGTCCGGCACGTTCGCCGCGCACCAGCACATCGCGGAGCGGGTCATGGACTCCAACGAGCTCGAGCGCGAGCGCGGCATCACCATCCTCGCCAAGAACACCGCCGTCGACTACGAGGGCGTGCACATCAATATCGTCGACACGCCCGGCCACGCCGACTTCGGCGGCGAAGTCGAACGCTCGCTGTCGATGGTCGACGGCGTGCTGCTGCTGGTGGACGCGGTCGAAGGCCCGATGCCGCAGACGCGCTTCGTCACGCGCAAGGCGCTCGCCCTCGGCCTGAAGCCGATCCTAGTGGTGAACAAGATCGACCGTCCCGGCGCGCGGCCCGACTGGGTGGTGAACGCCACCTTCGACATGATGGACAAGCTCGGCGCATCGGAACACCAGCTCGACTTTCCCGTGGTCTACACCTCGGCACTGCTCGGCACGGCGACGCTGGCTCTCGCGCAACCCGGCAGCGACATGAAGCCGCTGTTCCACATGATCATCGAGCGCATCCCGGCGCCCCATGGAGATCCGGACGGACCTCTGCAGCTGCAGATCAGCAACCTCGACTATTCGAGCTACGTGGGGCGCATAGGTATCGGGCGCGTCAGCCGCGGCAAGCTCAGGCCGTCTCAGGAGGTGCTGGTGCTGAACGCGGACAAAGCGCCGGTGAAGGCCAAGGTCGGCCAGGTCATGGGCTTCCGCGGTCTGGAGAGAATCCCGATGGAAGAAGCGGTCGCGGGCGACATCGTGCTCGTCACCGGGGTGGAGGAGACCCACATCGGCGTCACGCTCGCCGATCCGCTCCAGCCTGAAGCGCTGCCGATGCTCAAGGTGGACGAGCCCACGCTCACCATGAATTTTCAGGTCAACACCTCGCCCTTCGCCGGGCAAGAAGGCAAGTTCGTCACCAGCCGCCAGCTGAGGGAGCGCCTGCTGCGGGAGTTGCAGGGGAACGTCGCCTTGCGCGTCGAGGAGACCGCCGACGCCGACGTGTTCCGGGTCTCGGGGCGGGGCGAGCTGCACCTCACCATCCTGCTCGAAAACATGCGCCGCGAAGGCTATGAGCTGGCCGTGTCGCGGCCGCGGGTCGTGATCAAGGAAATCGCAGGCGTCAGGCACGAGCCCTTCGAAGTCCTCACCGTCGACGTCGAGGAGCAACATCAGGGCGCGGTAATGGAAGCGCTCGGCGCGCGCCGCGGCGACCTGCTCGACATGATGCCCGACGGCCGCGGCCGCGTCCGGCTGGACTACCGGATTTCGGCGCGCGGACTGATCGGCTTCCAGTCAGATTTTCTCAATCTCACGCGCGGCAACGGCCTCATGAGCCACGTGTTCGACGAATATGCCCCGGCGAAACCTGAGATTCCCTCGCGGCGCAACGGCGTGCTGATCTCGGCCGAGGAGGGCGAGGCGGTCGCTTACGCGCTGTGGAAGCTGCAGGAACGCGGACGCATGCTAGTGAGTCCCGGGGAGCGCGTGTACGAAGGCATGGTGGTGGGCCTGCACAGCCGCGACAACGACCTCGTGGTGAACCCCGTCCGCGAGAAGCATCTCACCAATATCCGGGCCGCGGGCAAAGACGAGGCGATCCTGCTCACTCCGCCGATCAGCCTGACGCTGGAGCTCGCGGTGGAGTTCATCGAGGACGACGAGCTGATCGAGATCACCCCGCGTTCGATCCGCGTCCGTAAGCGCTACCTCTACGACCACGAGCGCCGCCGCGCTGCGCGCGCCGAGCCGGGCACCGAGGTTTCCCCGGCCTGAATCAGGCCATCGCGTAGCGCTTCACCGCCTTCTCGTCCCAGGACACGCCGCTTCCGGGGCGATCCGGGATCACTGCTTCACCTTGTGCGATTTTCAGCGGCTCGACGAGGATCGCGCTCGCCCAGTCGACGTACTCGAGGTAGTGGCATGTCGGCGTCACCGCGAGCAAATGCGCGCTCGTCTCCGGGAAGAGGTGCGAGGACATAGGCAGCTTGCGCTCCGCCGCGAGGCTCGCGGCGCGCTGCCAGCCCGTGACCCCACCGATCCGCTCCAGATCCGGCATCACGAAATCGCAGGCTCTCGCCGCGACGGCCTCGGCCATCTGCTCAGGCAAGGAAAAGTTCTCGCCGATCTGGATAGGCGTCGCGAGCGCTCGCGCGAGCTCGGCGCATCCGCGGAAGTCGTCGTGGCGGATCGGCTCCTCGATCCAGGCGATGCCCTCGGAGTCGATCGCGCGGCCGCGCTCCAGGGCCTCGGCGAGGGACAGCGCCTGGTTGAAGTCGACCATCAGCTCGACGCTGTCGGGAAGGCGGTTGCGCACAGCGCGCGCCGCGGCAAGATCGGCCTTGAGCGTCGGATGGCCGAGGCGCAGCTTCACTGCGCGGAATCCCCCTTCGAGCAGCTTTTCGGCCTCGTCGGCGGCGGCCTCGGGCGCCATCAGCCCCAGGCCGTTGCTGTTGTAGGCGCGGATGCGGCGCGGCGCGCCGCCGAGGAGCGCGACCAAAGGCTTCCCCGCGGCGACGGCGAGCGCGTCCCAGCAGGCGACGTCGAATCCGGACATCGCCATGCGCACGATGCCCTGCACGCCGATCAGCTTGAAGCGCCGCGCGAGCTTGGCCCAGAGCTCGGCGGGCGCGACCTTATCGCCTTTCACCGTTCGCTCGATCTCCCCGAGCATAGTTGCGATCGCCGGGGCCGCCGCCCGCAGATAGCAGAACAAGTAGGAGCGCCCGCTGACGCCCTCTTCGGTGTCGACGTCGATGAGGAGGAGAGCCGCGCTGCGCAGCGTTCCCGCGCTGGTGCCTAGCGGCAGCTTCATCGGCACCTCGACGCCTCGCGCGCGAATCGCGCGCACCTCGAGCCGGTTGCCGCGCTGCAGGTCGTGCGCCATCATTGATTCTCCTATCCGTCCCGCGCGATGCCCAGCAGCGGAGGGCGAGGCATCAGTCGCGCCAACGCATCAGTCCAGCCAGTCTCGATCCTTGAGCTTCTTCGGAAGATAGGTCTTGGTCAGGTAGCGGAAGTCTTTGTTGGCGAGGGCGTCGAGCTCGTACTTGAGGCCGCTCGCGAGCATCCGCTTGATCTCTTCCTGCCAGGGTTTTTTCTGGAACCAGCGGTACTTGATCAGCTCCTTGGCCCGCCCGATGTCCTTGTCGTTGAGCTTGATGCCGACGTTGCGCGGCAGGCCGTAGGTATCGGGGTCTGAGCTCGAGAGGCCAATGAACTTGGCTTTGGGAATGGCCATCCGCTCGCTCTCGAACGCGAGATTGATCGAGCCCTGCTTGACGACCGAGTAGATGTAGTAGCCCCACGGGTCGTTGTCGACGAGGACGTAGACGGGGAGCCCGTGCTCTTCATGCAGTCGGCGCGCCAGGCGCCGCACGCCGCGGGGCGGCTGGCCGTTGCCGGTCAGGAGCACGCAGTTGTATCGGCGCCAGAACTTATCTTCGGAGAGCCGGTTCCACTGGGTGCCTTTCTCGACGAGCAGGACGAAGTCCGCCGTGCATCGCCGGATCTGGATGAACTCGGGCTCCACGATGGAGGGCACCGAGTAGCCGCCTTTGCCCAGGCGCGCGCAATCGACCCGGTCGCCGTCGTCGGTGAGCACGACCGGCCCGACGATGCTGCCGGCGTTCTCCGCGCGCACGTGGAGCTCCTCGCGCAGCGCCGTCAGCGTCACTTCGAGGTCTTCGATGAGCGGGTCGGACTCGTTCTGGCCGTCGAAGGTGTTCTCGCTCGAGTCCTTCATCGTGTGCTTGGTGCGGTAGTAAATCTCCCGCAACGACGTCGTGAGGTTCGCCCGCTGCAGCTCGGCCAGGGCATCGGCCACCAGCACGGTCTGCATGAACTTCTTCGCCATCCCCACGTTGAAGAGCGTGCGCTCCTGCTTGCGCTTGCCCATCTCGATGATGCCGCGCTTCTCGTTGAAGTTGATGTTGGCGAGGCTGCGCACGGGGATCGACAGCGCCGGATCCTTGCCCCGGTCGGCGGCCGTGATCACGGTGTCGGCCACGCCGACGAGCTTCTTCTCGACCGGTCCGAGTTTCTTCGCGGCTGCTTTGGCCATGGGGTTATCTCTTTTTACGCTTCGTTTTGCGCTTCGCCGCTTTCGCCGTCTCTTTCGACGGCGTGACCTCTTCCGGCGGGCCGCCGTTGCTCGGCTCGGCGCCCGGCAACACCGGCGCCTCCCCTTCGGTCCCCTCGGGGGTGACGATGATCGAGTGGGGCAGGCCTTCGGGGCCGCTCTCGTGGCCGAGGATCTCGTCGGTCTTGGCCCCGCCGGTCCGCTTCAATGCGATCTTTTGCAGCTGGTTCTTGAGCTTCTCCTTGGGCAGCTTGCCGCCTTTCAGCCGCGCGCACGCCTCGACGACCTCTTCGATGTAGAGCTCGAAGATATTACGCCGGCGGAACTCGCTCTTGGCCCGCTCGCGCTTTCGCAAGAATACGCCGAGCCGGCGCCCGCATTCCTGCAGCGCCAGCCGGATCTCCTTCCGGATCTCGTCGTAATCGGCGATCGCCTCTTTCGACTCGCTGGTGAACGGTACCCAGACCGAGGCCATGTGGACGAACACCACCATGGGCCCCGCCGGGAGCGCCCCGCGCGATTGCACGACGCCATAATTTCGCCAGGTGGTCTCGAGGACCGACTTGAAGGTCGCGCACGCCGACTGCTGATAGAGCAGGGGAACGCGGTTGGCGTAGCGAATGACGCGGGCCAACTCGTTGTCGTCGTCCTGCTGCTCGCCTTCAGCCAGCGGGACGGCTGGAGCTTCCGGCGTCTCCGCCGCCTGATCCGGCCCTCTGCCGAACGCCAACCCCGCCTCGATGATGAACGGATTGCCGCGGTACACCGACGGCGGCCGCGTGACGGCCGTGTAGAAGTCGCCCTTGATCTGCCTGTAGAGCCCGTGGAGGATCGCCTTCTCGCCGATCGGCGAGATGCAGTTGGACGGCGGCGCCATGATCTTGGTGGACTGGATCGCCTTGTAGATCGCCTCGGCGTCGGCGCCGTGAATATTGCGCGGCTTCGTACTTGGCGACAGCTTGGCCGTCCCGCAAATCTCCTGGGCCACGGCGGAGGACACCCGGCTGAAATCGGCGGCGAGAAACCCCGCGAGCGTGTGGCTCTTCGTGTCGTGCAGCATGCGGAGGAGAATGCCGAACTCGATACCGTAGGGATGCGGCTTGATCTCGCGGGGCTGCGGCGGGAGCTCCTGAATCGTCCGCGGATACTCTCGCGTTTCCCCCTCCGGCGTCCGATAGACGAGTTGCACGTGCGGATTGGCGATGGCCACCTGCTCGAGATATTCGTCCACCGAGGCGCGACCCTTCTGGTAGCGCCCGTCGATCTCCATTGCCACCTGCGTGCCGCGCTGGTGCTCCCAGTCGATCTTTTTGTTCTCGACAATCCTCGGCTCGTTCTTCTTGGTGTCGATCTGGACTTCGAAGTAGTGCGCCGCTGCGCGTGCGCCGATGCGTGAGGTGATCTGCACCGGCTTGCCCGTCGTGAGCTGAGCGTACATGCCGGCCGCCGAGATGCCGATGCCCTGCTGGCCGCGGCTCATTCTGAGCCGATGGAACTTCGAGCCGTACAGAAGCTTCGCGAAGATCGGCGGAATCTGCTGGCGGACTATCCCAGGCCCGTTGTCGATCACCGTCACGCGGAAGCGGGTCGCCTGGCTGGGAGGAGGCTGCGGCGCTCCGTTGGCCACTGCAACTTCAACGTTGACCAGGACGTCAGGCAGGATGCCGGCCTCCTCGGCTGCGTCGAGCGCGTTGTCCACGGCCTCTTTGACGCACGTGAGGAGCGCCTTGCGCGGATTGTCGAACCCGAGCAGGTGGCGGTTCTTGGTGAAGAACTCGGAGACGGAAATCTCCCGCTGCCGGGTCCCCATCTCGACAGCGGAGATGGTCGTGGTGGGCTTGGCGGGCTTTCCGTCGGCGGCGTTCGCGTCGGGAGCTTTGGCGTCGGTGGCCCTTGGCGCCGTCTTGGGGAGCTTGGCCGCCGAGGCCTTGGACCTGGCGTTGGGTTTGGACTTGGCGCCGGTTTTCGACTTGAGCGTGGCCTTAGGCATCGCCATCATTGATACCAAACTGGTGCTCGGAGGCGAAGTGGCCCGCTCACGCGGGTTTCCCGCCGTCCGCGTACAGCGCCAGGATGTCCCACACCGCGCGGTTGGCCGGGGTCGGAACGCCGGCCGCGGTGCCGAGCTGTACCACACCGCCGGAGAGCCACTCGACTTCCAGCCGGTTGCCGCGCTGCAGATCGTGCGCCATGGAAGCCGTCATCTCGGCGGGAAGCCCGTCGGCGCGAGCTAGGCAGGCATCGGCATAATCTGCGGGGAGGGCGATGCCGTGCGCGCGCCCCACCGCGACCACTTCGCGCATGATCTCGAGCAGGAACGCGCGCGTGCGCGGGTTCGTGCGGATCGGCCCGATGGTGGTGCGCATCGCGGTGGTGGTCGCCGAAATTCCCACCAGGAACGCGTACTTCTCCCAGATCGCGCGGCGCACGTCGTTGGAGAGCTCCGAAGTCACGCCCGCCTTGAGCAAGGCCTCGTGAAGAAAGCGCGCCCGCTCGGAGATCCTGCCGTCGTACTCGCCCAGCACCACGCGCTGCATCGTCCCGGTCTGGTGGATCACGCCCGGGCGCGAGATAGTCGTAGCGACGTAGCCAACGCCGCCCATCACCGGCGCGTCGCCGAGCTCGCGGCGCAGGATGTCGTCCTTGATCACGCCGTTTTGCAGCGAGACCACCCCGGTCCTGGGCTTGAGAAGCGGTCGGATCTGGCGTGCCGCGCCTTCCGTGTCCCACAGCTTCACCGAGAGAATGACGAGATCGACCGGTCCCAGCGTCGCGGGATCATCGGTGGCGCGCACCTTCGTCACGTGGATGTCGCCTTGGGGCTCGTTCTCGATGACGAGGCCGCGCTCGCGCATCGCGGCGAGATGCGCGCCGCGCGCGATGAAGCTCACGTCGTAGCCGGCGTGCGCGAGTCGCCCGCCGAAGAAGCCGCCCACTCCACCCGAACCCATCATTGCGATCTTCATGGGTCGAATGGTAACCTGCCTCGTCCCGGGCACAGGAGGAATCATGATCCGCGTAGGTCTTCGCGCCGCCGCTGCGGCGACGATGGTGGTTTGCGTGCTCGCACCGCTCACGGTCATTGCGCAGACCTGGCCGACCAAGCCGGTGAAATTCGTCGTGCCGTTTCCGCCGGGCGGTTCGGTCGATCCGCTCGCGCGCATACTCGGCGCGAGGCTCGCGGACTCTCTGGGGCAGCAGTTCATCGTCGAGAACAAGACCGGCGCGGGAGGCTCGATCGGCACGGCGTTCGTGGCAAAGAGCGCTCCGGACGGCTATACCTACGTGGTCGTGTTCGACACCCACGCGGTGAACCCGGCGCTGATCCCGAACCTTCCCTACGACACCGTCAACGACTTCGCTCCGGTGATGCTCGTCGGCACCGCGCCGATGGCGATCGTCGCCAACGTCGCCAAACCCTACAGGACTTTCGGCGACGTGATCCAGGCGGCCAGGGCGAAGCCGGAGGCCCTCAGCATCGGCTCGGTGGGCAACGGCAGCCTCGGCCACCTCGCCATGATCCTGCTGCAGCAGGCGGGTGGCTTCAAGGTCACCCACGTTCCCTACAAGGGCGGCGGGCCGATGATGGCCGACGTGATGGGCGGGCAGATCGACCTCGGAATCGCGTCGGTGGCGGCGCTGTCCGCGAACGTGAAGGGCGGAAAGCTGCGCGCCCTTGCCCTCACCGGCGACAAGCGCTCGCACACGATGCCCGACGTTCCGACTCTCGCGGAGCAGGGCTTTCCGGGTTTCTCGGCATTTGCCTGGTGGGGGATCTTCGCGCCGGCCGGAACTCCCAAGCAGATCCTCGACAAGTTTCACGCAGAACTGGTCAAGGTCCTCAAGCAGCCGGACCTGCGCAGGCAGCTGACCGAGACCCTCGGCATGGATCTCGCCTCGAGCAGCCCGGAGGCGCTGCAGAAATTCCTCGTGGGCGAAATCGATCGCTGGGGCAAGGTCGTGCGGGGCAACAACGTCCGCGCGGACTGAAGAGGCGATGAGAGTCGCTTGCGGCCTCCTGAGCGCGGCGCTGCTGTGCGCGTCCGCCGCTTCGCAGGACTACCCGTCGAAGCCGATACGGCTCCTTATCGGGTTTCCGACCGGCGGCAACGTCGACGTCGTGGGCCGGATCGTCGCGCAGAAGATGAGCGAAGGGTTCGGGCAGCAGGTTCTTCCGGAGAACCGGACCGGGGCGGGCGCGATCATCGCCAACGAGCACGTCGCCAAATCCCCCGCGGACGGCTACACCCTGCTGGTCGTGAGCGGCGCCTTCGTGACGCAGGCGGCGACCATGAAGAAGCTCCCCTACGACCCGGTTCGGGATTTTTCCTTCATCTCGACACTGGTGACGTACCCGCTGGTGTTCTCGGTGCGCTCCGATTCGCGTTTCCGGACCCTGGACGAATTCATCGGCTTCGTGAAGAGCCATCCCGGGAAGGTGAACTATCCCTCGCCGGGCATGGGGACGCTCTACCACCTCGCGGGCGAGTTGTTCGTTTCCATGGCCGGAATCGACATGCAGCACGTGCCGTTTCGCGGCGGCTCCGAGCCCCTGACCGAGGTGCTCTCCGGCCGCATGGAGCTGCTTATCGATGCTCTCACTAATTCGTACCCCCATATTCAGGGAGGAAAATTCAGGCCCCTCGCGGTGAGCTCGCCTGGGCGCTCGGCTTCGCTTCCGGACGTGCCGACCGTCGCGCACAGCGTGCCGGGCTACGAGGCGAGCTCCTTTCTCGGCATCGCCGGTCCGCCGGGCATGCCGGGCGCGATCGTCGAGCGGATCAACCACGAGGTAAGGCACGTCATTGCGCTCCCGCAAATCGCGCGGCGCTTCGCCGAGTGGGGCGGCACGCCGAGCGCGAGCAGCCCGGAGGAAATGGGCCGCCTCGTCCGCGCCGAGATCGAAAAATGGAAGCAGGTCGTCGAAACGAGAAAGATCGAGCTGCCGTGATCCAAACAAGATCGCTTCTGTCGGCGGCGCTTCTCTTGCTGACTCTGGCCTGCGGCGGAGCGGCGGCGCAAGCCGTATATCCGGCGAAGCCCGTGCGCTTCATCGTGCCCTCCGCGGCCGGCGGCGGCACCGACATCATCGCGCGCGCCCTCGCGCAGAAGCTCTCCGAGTCGCTCGGGCAGCAGTTCGTCGTGGACAACCGCCCGGGCGCCGGCCAGATGATAGGAATCGAGATGGCCGCCAAATCCCCCGCCGACGGGCACACCATCCTGATGGCCGCGAGCACTCTCGCGATCAATCCGATCATGTACAAGAAGGTGCCTTACGATCCGCTGCGCGATTTCGCACCGATCACCCAGGCGGCGTCGCTCGCCAACGTGCTCGTGGTGCATCCCTCGCTCCCGGTGAAATCGGTCGCGGAATTGATCGCGTATGCCAAACAACGCCCGGGCCAGCTCAATTTCGCATCGGCGGGCATCGGCACCTCGCCGCAGATGTCGATCGAGCTCCTGAAGAGCATGGCGGCAATCGACATGGTCCATATCCCCTACAAGGGCACCAGTCCCGGCGTAGTGGACCTGCTCGCGGGGCAGGTGTCGGTGATGGCGCCGAATCTGCTCACCGCGCTGCCGCACATCAAGGCGGGGAAATTGCGCGCGCTCGCGGTGACAAGCGCGAAAAGAAGCGAAGGCTTGCCGGACGTTCCGACGATAGCCGAATCCGGCCTTCCCGGCTACGATTCGACCCAATGGTACGGGGTGCTTGCGCCGGCGGGAACCGCACGCGAGATCGTCGCGCGCCTGCACGACGAGATCGTGCGTGCCCTGCGGTCACCCGAGGTCATGCAGCGGCTGGCCGCGGACGGCGCGGAGCCCGTCGGCAGCAGCCCCGAGGAGTTCGCCGCGTTCATCAAGTCGGAGATCGACAAATGGGCCAAGGTCGCGCGCGCCGCGGGAATCCGCGCCGAATGAATTTGCGCTGCGGCCTGTTCGCATTCCTCGCGGGGGTGGGCTGCAGCGCTCTCGCCCAGGGTTACCCGGAGCGCCCGGTCCGCCTGATCGTTCCTCAGGCGGCAGGGAGCGCGACCGACACCGTGGCTCGCATCCTGGCCGCAGAACTGCCCGGCCCGCTCGGGCAGCCCGTGGTCGTCGAGAACAAGCCGGGGGGCGCGCTGACGATAGGGCTGGACATCACCGCCAAGTCCGCGCCCGATGGCTACACGATAGGCATGGGGCCGGTTGGAGCGCTCGCGATCACGCGCCACATGGTGGCGAAGCTTCCCTACGACATCGAGCGGGATTTCCAGCCGATCGCGCTCGTGACGCGAGGCCACCTGCTGCTCGCGGTCTCGCCCTCGCTTCCGGTGAACTCGGTGCAGGAGCTGATCGCGTACGCGCGCAAGAACCCGGGCAGGCTCATGAATGCGTCCTCGAGCAACGGCTCGCCGGGGCACGTAGGCGGCGAGCTCTTCAAGTACATGACCGGCACGGAGATCGTGCACATCCCCTACAAGGGCGGGGCGATGGCGATCAACGACCTGATCGCAGGCCACGTGCAGCTGATGTTCGAGAGCCTCAACTCGATTTCCACGTACGCGCGCTCGGGCAAGGTCAAGGCGCTCGCCGTGAGCGGCCCGCGGCGCTCGCCGGGTTTTCCGAACCTGCCGACGATCGCCGAGGCGGGAGTCCCGGGCTACGACGCGAGCACCTGGAGCGGCGTGATCGGACCCGCGGGAATGGCGAGGCCCGTCGTCGACAAGCTGAATTCCTCGATCAACACGGCGATCGTCTCGCCCATGTTCAAGGCGAGGTTCGGCGAGATCGGGGATGAGCCCGCGGGGGGCACTCCAGAGGAGTTCGGCGAAGTGATTCGCAAGGACTCGGCAAAGTGGGCCGAAGTCGTGAAGCGCTCCGGGGCCAAGATCGATTGACCATCGCGTGTTGTCTTTTCTCCGTTCCACGCGTTCATGGAGTAGGAGCCTGCTTCGCGCGTGTCACAATTTGTGACAATTAGTTACCCCGGCGCGAAAGCGCCTTTGCTAGCATGAGACAGGGGGATGAAATGGAAGGGCGATCATGAACCGGATCAAAGCGGCTTTGATCTTGAGCGCGCTGCTGCTGGGCGCAACGGCCCCGTTGCCAGCATTGGCCTGGCACCACGGCGGCGTGCGTTTCGGCGTCGTGGTCGGCGCTCCGTTCTATCCGTGGTATTACCCTCCCTACTACTCTCCCTACTACTATCCCCCTGTCGCGGCGCCGGCCGGGCCGCAGACGTATATCGAGCAGGGCGGCGCGCAATCGGCGCCGTCGCAGCCTTCCTCCTATTGGTACTACTGCGCCGAGTCCAAGACCTATTATCCCTACGTCAAGGAATGTCCCGGGGGCTGGCAGCGCGTGACGCCGCAGCCGGCGCCCGGCGGCTGAAACCCAGCGATGAATCTCCTTCGAATCGCGACGGTTTCGGCGGCATTGCTGCTGCTCGGCGCGTGCGTGAGCCTGCCGAGCGGTCCCAGCGTGATGGTGCTGCCGGGTTCCGGCAAAAGCTTCGACCAGTTCCGCTACGACGACGCCGACTGCCGCCAATTCGCCAACGTGCAGATCGGAGGCACATCGCCTTCGGATGCGGCCGCCAGCAGCGTCGCGAAGAGCGCGGCGGTGGGCACCGTAGTAGGCGCGGCCGCGGGCGCCGCGCTCGGCGGGCAAAGCGGCGCGGCGGGGGGAGCCGGCGCCGGACTCCTCATCGGCTCGGCGGCCGGGGCAGGCGCCGGGGAAACGTCCGCATACGCACTTCAGCGGGGCTACGACCACGCCTACATCCAGTGCATGTATTCAAAGGGCCACAAGGTGCCCGTGTCCGGTCGCCTGACCTCTTCTTCCCAGGCCGGTACCAGCTACGTTCCGCCTCCACCTCCGCCCCCACCTCCGCCACCTCCGCGTTAGGGGGTGCATGAACGCAAGACATCTGGCGGCCGTCTTCGTCGCCGCGACGGCGTTTGCGGGTACGCTCGCGCAGGCGCAGACCGCGTGGCCGTCGAAACCGATCCGCTGGATCGTGCCGTTTCCCCCCGGCGGACCCGCCGATGTGGTGACGCGCCTCGTGTCCGCGAAACTTGCCGAGCGCGTGGGCCAACCCGCGATCGTCGAGAATCGCGGAGGAGCCGGAGGCAACGTCGGTCACGAAGCGGCCGCGAAGGCCGCGCCGGACGGCACCACCGTGGTGTTCGCGGTTCCCGCGATCATCACCAATCCTTTCTTTCTGAAAGCGAGCATCGACCCGTTCAAGGAGCTCGCTCCGGTCATCCATCTGGACAGCGCGTCGATGGTGTTGTTGACCCATCCGGCGTTTCCCGCGCGCACGGTGGCGGAAGTCATCGCGCTGGCGCGCGCAAAGCCCGGCGGCGTGAGCTGCGCCTCCTCCGGCGCGCTTCCGCAAGTCGGCTGCGAGATGCTGCGTATCCACGCCGGCGCCGAGATGATCATGGTGCAGTACAAGGGCAATGCGCCGGCCTTGAACGCGCTGATGGGCGGGGAGGTCAACTTGCTTTTCGATGTTGTCAACGTCGCGCAGGGACAGGTGAAATCGGGCCGCGTGCGCGCGATCGCCTCGACGAATCCGAAGCGCGGCATCGGCCCCTTCGGCGAGCTCGCCGTGCTCGCCGAGACGATACCGGATTTCGATCTCGTCACCTGGCACGGCGTGATGGTGCCGGCGGCGACCCCGAGGGAGATCGTGCTGCGGCTGAACCGGGAAATCGAGGCGGTGCTGGGAGAGCCGGACATCCGCCGGCGATTCGCCGACGGCGGCCTCGACATCACGGGGGGGACGCCCGAGGAATTCGGGGCGATCCTGAAGCGCGACTACGCCAAATACGGAAAGATCCTGACGAGCGCGGGCATCAAGCCGGAGTAGGCGCCCGCGGCGGGATTTCAGCCGGCGGCCGCCAGCGCTATCGTCCCGGCATTGTCGCGCAGCAGCTTGGAGAAGTCCTCCGCGGGCTGCGGCCTGCGGAAAAAGTATCCCTGGAACTCGTGGCACCCGTGCTCGGTTAGAAAGTCGAGCTGCTCCTGGGTCTCCACGCCTTCCGCGATCACCTTGAGCCGCAGGCTGTGCGCCATCGCGATGATCGCCTGCGTGATCGCGACGTCGTCCGGGTCCTGCGGAATGTCCTTGATGAAGGAACGGTCGATCTTGATGCAGTCGAACGGGAACCGCTTGATCGACGCGAGGGACGAATAACCCGTGCCGAAGTCGTCGATCGCCAGGCGGATGCCCATGGACTTGATCCCGTCGAGTATTTTCTTCGAGCTCTGGGTGTCCCGCATCACCATGCTCTCGGTGATCTCGAGCTCGAGGCAGTTCGGCTTGAGCGAGCTCTCGGAGAGCGCCCGCTCGATCTCCCGGAGCAGGTGCTTGTCCTCGAACTGCCGCGCCGACAGGTTCACCGACACCGTCAGCGGGGTCGCGACCCGGCTCTGAAGGGTCTGGTTGTGCGCGCACGCGATTCGGAGCACCCAGGCGCCGATCGGGACGATCAGCCCCGAGTCCTCCGCGTGCCCGATGAACTCCACCGGAGGAAGCAGTCCCAGATCGGGGTGCTGCCAGCGGATCAGCGCCTCCATGCCCGTGATCCGGCCGGTATTGATCTCGACCTTGGGTTCGTAGTGGAGGATGAACTCGTTCCGCTCCAGGGCGCCCTGCAGCCGGGTCTCCTTGGCGATCCTGGCGGACAGGTGATCGTTCATTTCCCCCGAATAGAACAGGTAATTGTTCTTGCCCTGTTCCTTGGCGCGATAGGTGGCGATGTCGGCGTTCTTCAATAGATTCGCGAAGTCCGCACCGTCGTTCGGGTACAGGCTGATTCCGATGCTCGCGGTCAGGTGGCAGGTCTCGCCCTGGAGCATGAACGGCCAGCGCAGGGCATGGAGGATTTTCTGGGCCACGCTGATCACGTCGCCGGGCTCGCTGAAGTCCTCGATGAGCGCGACGAATTCGTCGCCGCCGAAACGGGCGATGGTGTCGCTCTCCCTCAGGCACATTCTCAGACGCGCCGCAGCCTCCTGCAGCAGCCGGTCGCCGAACGGGTGGCCGAGCGTATCGTTGATGAACTTGAAGCGATCGAGATCGAGGAAGAGCAGGGCCATCGTCTTGCGGTAGCGCTGCGCGTTGTTGAGCGCGTGGGCGAAGCGCTGGTTGAACATGTAGCGGTTGGGCAATCCCGTCAGAGTGTCGTGCGTCGCGACGTAGAGGAGGTTCTCCTCGGCCTGCTTGCGGGCCATGAACTGGCCGATCTGGCTGCCGATCACGCGCACCATCTGCAGGAGTGACGGATCGGGATTGCGGATCTCACGGCTGAAGAATTCCAGCACCGCGAGGGTGACGTTACCCGCTAGGATCGGAAACGCGAACGCGCCGTGGAGCCCCGCCTTGGCGGCGAGCTGCGCCCGCTGGAAGCCCTCGTCGCGGCTCACGTCCGGTATCCAGTGCGGCGTGCCGCTCATCCACACCTGCCTCACCAGTCCGCGATGGGTCGGCTGGAACGTCATCTCGCGCACTTCGGCGATGAAGTCGGTGAACGGCTTCTCGGGGATGCTCCAGGTCTCCACGCAGGCGACGGCTTTTTTCCGCTCGTCCATGCTCCAGCGCGCTCCGCAGTCCCAGTTGAGCGTTTCGCAGATGGTCTGGACGATTTTCGGGATAGCCTCGCCGAGCGTTTCCGATTCGGCGAGCACGCGCGTCACGGCGTGCTCCATCCTCTCCCGCTGCTCGGCGCGCTTGCGCTCGGAGATGTCGCGCGAGACGACGACCACCTTCGTTACCTTGCCGGCCGCGTCCCGGATGACGCGGCCTTCCGACTCGATGTAACGGATGCCGCCGTCCTTGAGCACGAAGCGGAATTCGGTCCGCCGCCCCACGCCGGTTGCGACCGTCTCGCGGAAGATCGCCTTGACGCGCTCGCGATCCTCGGGGTGGATCTCTCTGAATGAATCCGTGTCCGGCTGGATCTCGCCGTCCTTGAAGACGGTCCGGTAGGACGGGCTGTTGTATATGCGCCGGCCCTCGGTGTCGACCATGGCGACCAGATCGCCGACGTTCTCGGCGATGAGGCGAAAGCGCTCTTCGCTCTCCCGTAGCTTTTCTTCGGCGCGGCGGTGCTCGGTCACGTCGCGGAAGCTCCACACCCTGCCGATCGTCTGCCCCTCGACGAGCTGGGGCCTGGAATAGCGCTCGAAGATGCGGCCGTCCTTGAACTCGATGGTGTCGAAACTCTCCTGGCCGGGATGCGAATAAAGCGCGTTCACCTTGTCGCGGAACTGATTGGGGTCTTTCAGCTGCTCGAGAACGAAATTGAGGGCGTCCTCGTCCTTCCCGGAGGACAGGACATGCGGCGGGAGGCGCCACATCTCCGCGAACTGCTGGTTGTAGGTGCTGATCTTGCCGAGGTTGTCGACGACCAGGACGCCGTCGGCCGTGGACTCGAGCGTCGCGCGGAGGAGCGAGAGCGATTTCCGGTGGTCGACCTCGGCGGGCCCGAGGCTCCTGCTCTTTTTCATTTCCCTCCCTTTTTTACTGCCGGGTTTGGAATTGTATCCGGATTTGATAGTCGGGCAAGTACTTCTCGAAGCCAGGCGTTACAATTGTTGGCACATTGCCGTCGATTCGAACACCGTGCACCGGTCCGGAGCGAAAACATGAAGCTGCGCAGCATCGAACTCGAAGTCCCTGACCGCGAATCGGCTGTCCGGTTCTTCCGCGACACCTGGGGCCTGATTGAGGCCGGCGAGCGGAACGGGACGTCCTATCTTCGGGCCACCGAGGACATCCCTTACGTCGTCTCGGTTGCGCGGGCGAGCGAGCCCGCCGTGGCCGCAATCACTTTCTCCGGTTCGAAGCCCGAACTCGCGAAAATCCGCAAGCGCGCCGCCGCAGCGGGGGCGCCCCTCGGCCCCTTGCGCGGCTTCGACGAACCCGGCGCCGGGTCGGGATTCCTCGTCGAAGGCCCCGAGGGCCATGTGTTCCGGCTCGTCACCGAGAGAAAACGTGTGAAGAGGCTGCGTCCGGACCGCGACAGGCCCCTGCAGGTGACGCACGTCGTCCTCAACGCGCGGGACCGGGAAGCCTGCACGCGCTTCGCGGTGGAAGTACTTGGCTTCCGGCTCTCGGACCGCACTGGCTTTATGAATTTCGTGCGCTGCGACCGCGTCCACCACGCGATTGCCTACGCGCAGTCGGACAATTCCATGCTCAATCACATCGCCTTCGAAATGACCGACATCGATGCGGTCATGCGCGGCATCGGGAGGCTGAAAGACGCAGGAATCGAGACTTTCTGGGGTCCGGGACGTCACGGGCCCGGCAACAATGTCTTCGCGTATTTCGTCGCGCCGTTCGGCGCAGCGGTGGAGTACACGTCCGAAATCCAGCGCATCGGCAGCTCGTACCGGACCGGAAAGCCCGAAGACTGGAAATGGCCCGCCAACCGCAACGATCACTGGGGCGTCTCGGCGCGAAACTCTGCCGCCATATCGCAGGCCGAGCGGCAATTCCGCTTCCGGCCGCTCGCCGCCTGACGCTCTCTTCCGCTGAAGGCATGGTGCGGCCGACGAGGCGCGTGGTCACCGGCCACGACGCAAAGGGAAGGGCGGTCGTCCTGATCGACGGCGCCGCGCCGAACGCGCGGCTTCGGAAGGCGACCGGGCTCACCTCGACGCTGCTGTGGGTCACGGACCGATCACCGGCCGACAATTCCGGAGGCGCGGACGCCGCCGAGCGCGAGATCGGCCTCGCTCCTCCGCCGCGCGGCTCGATCTTCCGCGTCGTCGACTTTCCGCCCGCCGCGGATTTCGCGGCCGTCGACAACGCGGCCATGCTGCGCGAAATGGGGGTAGAGGCCGGCCGGGGCAGCGCGCGTCACGCGAGCATGCACCGCTCGAATAGCATCGACTACGCCGTCGTGATCTCGGGCGAGATCGACATGCTGCTCGACGCTTCCGAAGTGCATCTGAAAGCGGGAGACGTG
>Ga0209055_1001187_pt1 | contig 17347 bp, 17 predicted proteins | sample GraSoiAngelo_110_FD_185875 | JGI IMG/M metagenome (GOLD analysis project Ga0209055, IMG submission 185875) | Grasslands soil microbial communities from the Angelo Coastal Reserve, California, USA - 14_0903_12_30cm (SPAdes) (version 2) | ecosystem: Environmental > Terrestrial > Soil > Grasslands ... | reverse complement strand
GGGAGGACCTGATCCTGCCTGTGCCGGTGGGCACCATCGTCATCGACGAGGAAACCGGCGAGCAGCTTGTCGACTTCACTGCCCCGGGACACCGCCGCCAGGTGGCGCGCGGCGGCCGGGGCGGCCGCGGGAATCAGCATTTCGCCAAGCCCTGGCACCAGGCGCCACGCGAGTTCGAGGAGGGCCAACTCGGCGAGGAGAGGCATTTGCGGCTGGAGCTGAAGTTGCTCGCTGACGTGGGCCTGGTCGGCTTCCCCAACGTGGGAAAATCCACGCTGATCTCGCGCATTTCGGCCGCTCGGCCCAAGATCGCCGATTATCCGTTCACAACCCTTGAGCCGGGCCTGGGCGTGGTTTCAGCCGATGGCGCGCCCGGCAGAAATATCGGCCGCACGTTTGTTGTCGCCGATCTGCCCGGGCTGATCGAAGGCGCGCATACCGGCGCTGGCCTGGGGACCCGCTTCCTGCGTCACATCGAGCGCACGCGCCTGGTGGCGCATCTGATTGATACAAGCGACGCTTCAGACCGCGACCCCGTGCGCGATTTCGAGACTATCCAGGGGGAGCTTGCCGCGTTCAGCGCGGCGCTGGCCGCGAAGCCCATGCTGGTGGTTGCAACCAAGCTCGACGCCACCACTGACCGCGCGCGCTTGGAATCGCTGCGCGCCTTCTGCGCCTCAAGACAGCTCGAGTTCTACGCCATCTCCGCCGTGACCGGCGAAGGCGTAGCCCACTTGGTCCGCGCGATGGCCGATGCGCTCGACCGCCTCGCGCCGCTTGCCTCAGTTGAACCTGCCGATGCCCGGTCTGAATCGGGCATCGCTGGGGGAGCGGTTGCCGGCATGGGAACCACAGGAGACCGCCGGGTTGCGCCGCGGACGGAGGACCGTTGAGCGTAAAGCAGCCCAAGGCCCCTTCACGTGCCAACGGGCGCTCCCGCAAGATCGGGCTGTTCGGTGGGTCTTTCGATCCCATTCACGTCGGGCATGTAGCCGTAGCCCGCGCGGCGCAGCGCCGCTTCCATCTGGACCACGTGCTGTTCATCCCCTTGGGCCGCCCGCCACACAAGGTCCGCCACCGTCTCGCCCCGTTCCCCCACCGCTTTGCCATGGTGGCACTGGCCTGCGCTGGCCACCCGCAGTTTGTGCCCTCACTGGCCGAAGCTGGCCCCAAGCTGGGGGGCCAGCGGGTTTATTATTCCATTGACACGGTGCGTCATTTCCGTCATGTCTTTCATCGCCACGGCGACCATCTTTACTTTATTCTAGGCGCGGATTCGTTCCTGAAGATCCCCATGTGGAAGGAGTACGTGGCGCTGCTGAACTCTTGCAACTTCATCGTGGCCAGCCGTCCAGGGTTCCGCAGCGACGTGTTGCGCATGGTGATCCCCCGCGAATTGCTCGGTCGCCCTCACGCTTCGGCGGCATCGGCCGACCCGCACGCGATTGCGCTGCGCCGCACCACGGTGCACTTGCTAGACAGCGTCGCAAGCGATGTCTCCGCCACCGAGGTCCGCCGGCGATGCCATCGCGGCCAGTCGATTCGCGGGCTTGTTCCCCCGCTGATCGAGGAATACATTGGAAAGCAGGCCCTATACCGGTGAGCACAGACTCTCTTCGTCCTGAACTGCGCTGCGCTGTCGAGGCCGCCCAGAACAAGAAAGCCGCGGACGTCACGCTACTCGACCTGGGAATCGGCGCTTTCACCGACTACTTCTTGCTGTGCACCGGCTTCAGCACACCTCACGTGCAGGCCATCGGCGACGAAATCGAAAAACAGCTTGGCCAGCGCGGGGTTCGTCCAGGGCACCGCGAAGGCTACGACACGGCCCAGTGGGTGCTGCTCGACTTTGGCAGTTTTATCGTCCACATCTTCAGCGAGCGCGCGCGCAATTTTTACGACCTTGAGCGGCTCTGGCGCGCGGCAAAGCGCACTGATTTTCGCGATCCCGGGCCCACTGCCCCGGCCGAGGCGGGGCCGGAGGGAGCTGGCAACGCCGGGAATGACACCTCCGCTCACAGAGACGCGCGCTCATGATCGCGGAGCGCATTGCGTGGGTGGCCGCCGATCCCGCCGCGCTGCGCGTGCTCGAGCTCGCGCACAAGGTCGCCGACACCCCCACCACGCTGCTCGTCACCGGAGAAACCGGCACGGGCAAAGACCACTTGGCACGGCTGGTGCACGAGCTCGGCTCGCGCCGCGACGCGCCGTATCTGAAAATCGACTGCGCCAGTCTGCCGCAGGAACTGGTGGAATCGGAGCTATTCGGCCACGAGCGCGGCGCCTTCACCGGCGCAGTGGAGCGCAAGCTTGGGCGCCTGGAACTCGCGGGCGGCGGCACGATCGTGCTCGATGAAGTGGCCGCGCTGGCTCCCAGCATTCAATCGAAGCTGTTGCGCGTGCTCGAGGAGCGCAGCTTCGAGCGGCTGGGGGGCACCGAGACGCTGCGCATCGAGGCGCGCCTGGTGGCGCTCACCAACGCCGATCTGGCCAAAGCCGTTGCCACCGGGCGCTTCCGCGAGGACCTCTACTTTCGCCTGAACGTGCTCACGCTCACGGTGCCGGCGCTGCGCGAGCGCCCCGCCGACATCCTGCCTCTCGCCGAGCACTTGCTGGCCCGGCTGGCGCCGGTGCACGGTCGGCCGGACGCCCTGCTGGTCGATGAGGCGCAGCGCATGCTGTTGGCCTACGCCTGGCCGGGGAACGTGCGTGAGCTGAAAAACGTCATCGAGCGCGCCCTGATCTTTGCGAAGGGCAGCGCAATTGGCCCGGAGGATTTTCCCGAAAGCGTTCGCGCCGTCTCCAGTGGCGCAGTGGTCCGGTTGCGCTCGCTCGAAGAAATCGAGCGCGAAGCCATTCAGGCCACGCTAGAGGCCACGCGCTATAAGATTTCCAAGGCCGCTGAAATCCTGGGTATCAGCCGGAAAACCCTGCTCGATAAGCGCAAGAAATACGGCCTGGATTGACGCTGATGCTGAGGCGGGCACGGGGCCCCCGTTCCCACGACCGCGCTTGCGCAACCCGCGTGGGCAGCGGCCATGAACCCGCTGTCGAGCTATTCGCGCCTGTGCCTCTTTGCGCTGTCATTCCGAACCCGCCACGGCGGGTGAGGAATCTCTCTGAAAGATTTCTCGACCCGGCAGAAAGCACCGGGCTCGAAATGACATCGAATCCAGGATCGAGCCGGATGGCATGAAGATTCGCCTGGTGATGCTTGGCAAAACGCGCCGCGCGGAACTCCGCGCGTTGCTGGACGACTACCTAGGCCGCATTCGCCGTCACGCGGAGATCGAGGCGCTCGAGCTCCGCGATTCCTCTGCGGCCCTGCGCAAATTCCAACTCGACGCCGCGGCTACACCCGCGACAATGGTCGTTTTGCTCGATGCCGCGGGAAAGCAATTCACTTCCGAACAATTCGCACGCTGGCTCGCCGGCCACCGCGACGCCGGCACGCGCGAACTCATCTTCCTGTGCGGCGATGCCGGAGGCTTTCCCGAAGCGCTGCGCCGGCGGGCCAACGCTAAGCTTTCGCTTTCGACGCTGACTCTCTCGCACGAGCTCGCCCGCGTCCTGCTTGCGGAGCAGATCTACCGGGGCTTCGCGATTCTTTCCGGCCACCCCTATCCCAAATAGAAACCCATGTGGGAAGAGGCCGGCTGCCGCACCCCCTAGCCGAAAGAGCCCGCTTGGTATAAAAGAATTGCTGCCTATGGCGATTAAAGTTTCCCCCGACGCAAACGAGCCGACTGCGGCGGTTGAGCTGATGATTAGCCGCCCGCTGCCGGACTACGATCTGGAAGAGACCGAGGCGCGCGTTCCACGCGACATAGACGGGGTTCTGGTCACCCAGGGTTTTAAGGACTTGATTGACGATGTCCGCGGCATCCTCGACGGCTCCGTCGCCGGCAAGGGCCTGGAAATTACTCAGCTCACCGGAGCGATCTGTCCCGACGGAAGCATTTTCCGTCCCGGTATCTGGTTCGTATTGCGCGAGGCCACCGGCAGAGCGGGTCAAGCAATGTCAGCCGAGGCGCGCACGCGCGTCGCCGCCATCGCTGAGGATCTCCGCACGCGCCTCGCCCTTTCCTGAGCCGCCCCCTTATCGGGGCGCAGCTTCCGTACCGGCACGAATTCGTCAGGGGCACGGCCGTGCCGCAGCATGGCACACCGAGACCTGGGCTTCAGGCCCTGAGGTCGTCTCCCTGTTCCGCGGCGGCTAAAGCTCTCTGAGAATCCAGGTTGTGACACGCCCGCGCCGCGCCGGGCGTGCCCCGACGTTGTACCTGACGTGGCAGCACGCCCTGACGCCCCGCTTGACCTTTCCGGTGGCTGGCTTCACTATTCCTTGGTTCTTGAAGAAGCTGAGAGCGGAAAGCCGATCGCTTCTTTCTTTTCCTTCATGCCCGAAGAAAAAGGACTGTTGATCGTTTACACCGGCCCGGGCAAGGGCAAGACCACTTGCGCGCTGGGCACAGCCTTTCGTGCCGTGGGCCAGGGACTGCGCGTGCTGATGGTGCAGTTCATCAAAGGCTCTTGGCATTATGGCGAACTCGACGCGGCGAAAATGCTGGGCGACGATAAGATGGAGATTCGTCCTATGGGCCGCGGCTTCGTCAAGGTCGGAGGCGCGGAAACCGACCCGGAAGACCTCCGGCTCTGCCAGGAGGCCTGGGAGTTCGGCCGCGCGCAGATCGACGGCAGGAAGTACGACCTCGTGGTGCTCGATGAGATCAACTACGTCATCAGCTACGGTATGCTCGACCCGGAAAAAGTCGTCAAGGCCTTGGCCGAACGCCCCGAGCGCGTGCACGTGATCTGCACCGGCCGCAATGCCCATCCCAAGCTGGTGGAACTGGCGGACCTGGTTACCGAGATGCGCGAGGTCAAGCACCCGTATACGAAGGGTATTCTGGCCCAGCGAGGCATTGACTATTGAGCATCTGACTTCGAGCTTCTAGAAATGGCTTGGTTCAAACGAGAGAAAAAGCCGATCGAGCAGCCGACGCCGCCCGACGAGCGCCGCGTGCGCACCGAGGGTCTGTGGATCAAGTGCGACTCCTGCCGCGCCATCGTCTGGAAGAAAGACCTGGAGAACAACTGGCAGGTATGCCCCAAGTGCCAGCATCACTTCAAGCTGGGCGCCACGCGGCGGCTCGAGCTGCTGTTCGACGGCGGGTGGCTCGAGCAGGACGCACACCTGACTTCCACCGACCCGCTCGGGTTTGTGGACACCAAGCCCTATGTGACGCGCCTCAAAGAGGCGCAGAAGAAGCTCGGCATGGGCGACGCCATCATCACCGCCGAAGGGTTTCTAAACAGCCGGCCGCTGATTTGCTGTTCGATGGAATTTGGCTTTATCGGTGGGTCGATGGGAGCGGTCGTAGGGGAGAAAGTGACGCGGGCCATCGAGCTGGCGATGGAAAAGAAGCTGCCGCTGGTGATTGTTTCCTGCTCGGGCGGCGCGCGGATGATGGAAGGCACGATTAGCCTGATGCAGCTCGCCAAGGTTTCGGCGGCGCTGGCCCGCTTGGACGAGGCGCGTGTGCCTTACATATCCGTGCTCACCGACCCCACCACCGGCGGCGTGACCGCCAGCTACGCCATGCTGGGTGATCTGAACATCGCCGAGCCCGGCGCGCTGATCGGTTTCGCCGGCCCGCGCGTCATCGAGCAGACCATTCGCCAGAAGCTGCCGGAGGGTTTTCAGACCGCCGAGTTCCTGCTGCAGCACGGCTTTCTCGATGCCGTCGTCCCGCGCAAAGACCTGAAGGCCTACATCGCCAACGCGCTCGACTTGTTTCTGGCCTAGCATGACGTACGAAGATGCCGTCCGTTACCTGCTGACGCTGGGGCGGGAGCTGGCCTCCCCGCAGCAGGCGCGCGCAGCGCAATTCAACTTGCGCAAAATCACCGTGCTCGCCGAGCGCCTGGGCGATCCACACCACGCTTATCCCTCGGTGCACGTCGCCGGCACCAACGGCAAAGGCTCTACGGCCGCAATGATGGAGAGCATCCTTCGCGCGGCCGGGCTGCGCGCGGGCCTCTACACTTCGCCGCACCTCGAACGCATCAACGAGCGGCTGCGCTTGGACGGCGAAGACATCGCCGATGACGAGTTCGCCGAAAGCTTCACCCGCCTCCACGCCCTCATCGAAGCTCTGCTCGCCTCGGGCGCATTGACCGCGCACCCCACCTACTTCGAGTGCCTGACCGCCATGGCCATGGAATGGTTCGGGCGGTGCCAGGCGGACTGCGTCGTCTTCGAGGTGGGTATGGGCGGGCGCCTCGACTCTACCAATATCGTGCAGCCCGAGGTTGCTGTCATCACGCAGATTGATTTCGACCACGAGGATTTCCTTGGTCACTCGATCGAGGAGATCGCCTCCGAAAAAGCGGGCATCATCAAGCCTGGCGGCTGGGTGGTTAGCGCGGCCGAGCGGCCCGAGGCCCGCGCGGTAATTGCGCGACGCTGCGCAGAGATGGACGCGCGGTTGGTGGAAGTGGACGCCGCCTACCGCGTTGAGAGTCTGCGCTCCGTAGCCGGACCCGACGGAATCGCCACAGGCTGCTATCGCGCTGTGGTTCGCGCTGCCCATTCCACCAGGCGCATGGAGATCGAGCTGCCGCTGCCGGGGCGCTTCCAGGTGCGCAACGCCGTCACCGCGCTGGCGGCGGCGCGCCTGCTCGCGGAACGTGGGTTTCCCATTGATGACGCGGCTATCGCTCGTGGCATCGCGATGGTGCGCTGGCCGGGGCGGCTCGAGCGGCTCCAGACGCGTCCCGCAGTTTATCTCGACGGCATGCACAATCCCGCCGGCGCCCGCGAGCTGCTGGCCTTCTGGGAGGAGCATTTCTCGGGCTGGCGGATTCACCTGGTCTATGGCGCGATGCGCGATAAAGCGGTGGATGAAATCACCGGCCTGCTGTTTCCGCGCGCTGCCACCGTCATCCTCACCCAGCCGCACCAGCCGCGCGCCATCTCCGCCGAGGCGCTGGCCACGATGACGCGCCACCTGGCCCAGCGCGCCGAAGTTGTCGCTGATCCCGGCGACGCTCTCACCCGCGCCCTGCAACTTGCCGCCCCTGACGACGCCGTCTTCGCCACCGGCTCGCTCTATCTGGCCGGCGACCTCCGCCGCTGGTGGTTCAGCCGCGGCGAGAGGCTGGCCCAGCCAGCGCCCCTGCGCCCCGCCGCCAGCAAAGCTTCCTGACTCCTGGCGCTGGATAATTGTCTGAAACAAGGTGCGGGCTAGCGGATGCGCGCGGCCTTGTCCAGGTCGGAGACCGCCAGCACCATGCTGGCCTTCTTTGCCTTCTTCCCAGCCGTTGCATACGCGGCTGTGGTGCTCGATTCTCCTGGTTGTGATTCGCGGTGATAGTACTCCAACCGCATGGGCGCCTCGCTCCCTGGCTCGCGTCAAGCAAAACTCGCCTGTAGGCGTGTGTTGCCGCACCTGGGGTGGGGTGCTAGGATGGAAGATTCGATGTCGAACGAAACATATCACCGTGCACTTTCCAACGAAACGAGCGGGGCGCGACCTCGCGTCGGCGTGCCATGGCGCACCGCCAAGGAAGAAGCGGACGGCAACCGGCTGAAGATCGAATACTATTACCAGGCAATCGAGGCCGCCGGCGGCGAGCCCGTCCCAACCTCGCTTTCGATGTCCGCCGCGGAACTCGATCAACTGGCGCGCACCCTCGACGCGATCGTGCTTCCCGGTAGCCCAGCGGACGTGGACCCAGCTCGCTACAGTGTGAAGCGCCACCCAAAATGCGCCGACCCCGACCCGGCTCGCGAGCGGACCGACTGCGCCCTGCTCGATCACGCCTTCGCCGCCCAAAAGCCGGTACTGGCAATCTGCTACGGCACGCAACTGCTGAACGTCTACCTGGGCGGCACGCTGCTTCAGGACATCGCCAGCGAGGTTCCCACAAGCATCAAGCACGATCGCAACGGCCTGCCGGCGGGCGTGGATCCCTATCACGGCCTGCGCATCGAGCCCGGCTCGAAACTCACGGCGCTTGCCCGCGCGGCTGAGGTCGAGATCAACAGCTCGCACCACCAGGCGATTGAAAAAGCGGGGGAAAGTTTGCGCGTGACGGCTCATGCGCCCGATGGCGTGGTGGAAGCGGTCGAGTGGACCGGCGACGCCAACTGGGTTGTCGGCGTGCAGTGGCACCCGGAGCGCATGAAGAAAGATCGGCTGGCGGAAGCGTTGTTCCGCGAACTGATAACCGCGGCGCGGGCCGGCGTGTCCGGGATGGGGAAGTAGGCTATAGACGGTCGGGGTCAGGGCCCAGGGTGTAGATGGCGGGTTTAGGGTGCCGGGCTGGATTCGGCCTCTCAGTTGTCGCTTCTCATTGGTCACTGTTTGCTTCGCACTTTATCGAGTTTTGCTTTTCGATTCGCGACGGCCCATTCTTGGCTTTTGACTCCCGGGGGGAACGATGATCTCGCTCGCTGGCAAAGCAGCACTGATCACGGGGGGCTCGCGCGGCATCGGCGCGGCGGCCGTGAAGCTGTTTGCGCAGGCCGGCGCGGATGTGGTCTTCAACTACCACCGCAGCCGCCAGGCGGCGGAGCAGGTCCAGGAGGAAGCGCGCAAGCACGGCACGCGCGTGGAGTCGTTCAAGGCCAACCTGGACCGCATGGCCGACGCGGGCAAGCTGGTGAAATACGCCGTCGAGCGCCTGGGGCACGTCGATATCCTGGTGGCCAACGCTGGCATCTGGAACGCTAAGGACGCTCCGATCGAGAAGTTGACCGAGCGCGAGTGGGACGAGATGGTGCGCACCAACCTGAAAAGCGTTTATGCGGTCACGCACTTTGTGGCCGCGCACATGATCACCCGGCGCGCCGGCCGCATCATCGCCATCAGCTCGACCGCCGGGCAACGCGGCGAAGCGTTTCATACCCATTACGCTGCCACCAAAGGCGCCATCATCAGCTTCGTCAAAGGGCTTTCCACCGAACTGGCCCGGCACAACATCCTCGTCAACTGCGTCGCGCCGGGCTGGGTCGATACGGATATGGCCAAGCCAGTGCTGAAGACCAAGGCCGGGTGGAAATTCGCCACCGCCGCGATCCCGCTGGGCAGGGTGGCCACTGCCGAAGAGGTTGCCGGGCCCATTCTTTTTCTCGCCTCCGACCTGGCAACCTTTATCAACGGCGAGGTCCTCAATGTAAATGGAGGTGCGGTGCTGTGCGGGTAGCTCAGCGCAGTCTTCTCACCATCGTTCTGCTGCTCGGAGCGACTGCTGCATCCGTGCTGTTGCTCGTGCTGGCCCCGATTCTCTTGTGGAGCGCGCAGGCACCCGAGACGCTGATGCCGGAGCAGAGCGCCGCCAAAGCCAAGGCGCTGCTCCAGCAGGCCATCACCGCGTTGGGCGGCCAAACCTATCTGAGGGTGCGCGACGCCGAATGCACAGGCCGCTTCGCGCTGTTTGGGCACTCCGGCGATTTGACCGGCTACACGCCATTCCACGATTTCAGCAAACTGCCGGACAAAGACCGCACCGAATACGCCAAGAAGGGCAACATCATCGACGTTTACAATGGCAACCAGGGGTGGAGCATGGACCGGGGCGGCGTGCAGGAAGCGTCCGCGTCGGCCATTGAGGATTATCAAGCAGGCTTGAAGAAGGACGTCGACCAACTGCTGCGATTCCGCCTGAACGAAGAAGGGATGAATTTCCGCTACGGCGGCAGCGACATCGTGGACCTCAAACAGGTGGAGTGGGTGGAGGTCGTGGACCGCGACCGCCGCACCTTCCGAATCGCGCTGGACAGCTCGACGCACCTGCCTATCCGCGTGGTGGTTACTACCCGCAACGCCACCACCCGCGAGCGAGACGAAGAAATCACCTATTTCTCCAACTACCACTCCGAACAGGGTGTTCAGACACCTTTTCAGGTCACGCGCGAGCGCAATGGGTTCAAGGTGTATCAAGTGTTTCTAACCGGATGCCAATACAACACCGGCCTCTCTGACGAGCTGTTCACGCGCGCCTCACTCGAGAAGCGCTTCTCCGAAACGAATAAAAAGAAGAAGTAAACTTCTCCCCGCGCAAGGAAAAAAATCACAGCCAAAGGGTCAGCGCTTTCCGCAGCGGCTTGACCGCGTCATCCCGAGCACGCCACGGGTCGTGGTTTCTGCTAGACTCCGCCCCGTCGTTGCTTGCAATCCCCAACCCGACTCCCGAGGCTTGGAGAGCAAGATTCGGGATCGAGAACGGAGGTGCCCGATGCCGCTTCGCCGGCGCGAATTCATGCAGCGCGCGGCGGTGGCCGCAGCCGTGCTCGGCCTGCCGCTTGCCCGCGCGGAGCGCCTTTTCGCGCAGGACGCCCCGCCGCTGCCGCCGCGGGACCTTTACTCCACCGACCCTGACCGCTACTGGGCCGAGCTGCGCCGCCAATGGCTGCTCGCCGCCGACCGCATCAACCTGAACTGCGGCTCGGTGGGCTGCACGCCTCAGGCGGTGCTGCGCGCGATGATCGACCACCTTCTCTCGGCCGAGGAGTTCCGCGAAGCGCCCTATCCCTGGTTCGGCTACGAAGAAAACACGCGCCTGCGCGAGCTGCGCGACGCGCTGGCCGCTTTTCTGCGCGTCAAGCGCGATGAGCTGGCCATCGTGCGCAACGCCACCGAGGCCAACAACGCCGTCTGCAACGGCCTGGACCTGAAATCCGGCGACGAAGCCCTGCTCACCGATCAGGAGCATCCCGGCGGGCGGTGCTGCTGGGAGCAGAAGGCGGCGCGGTTCGGCATAGCGCTGAACTACGTCCCGCTGCCGAAGCCTCCCGCCACGAAAGAGCAAATCGTCGAGCTGTTTGCCCGCGCCATCACTCCGCGGACGCGCATTATGGTTTTCAGCCACATCACCACGGTCACCGGGTTGATTCTTCCGGTCAAAGAGATTTGCGCGCTGGGGCGCTCGCGCGGCATCTTGACCCACGTGGACGGCGCGCACGCCATCGGGCAGATTCCACTCGACCTGCGCGACCTGGGCTGCGACTTCTACACCACCAGCCCGCACAAGTGGCTGATGTCGCCCAAGGGCACCGGCACTCTCTACATCCGCGAGGAATTGCTCGAGCGGCTGTGGGTGAACATCGCCTCGGGCGAGTGGCGCAATTACGCGATGAAGGCTTATCGCTTCTCCAATCTCGGCACGTCGAACCTTTCCGTGATGGTGGGCCTCAAGGCCGCGCTCGATTTCTTCCAAGCCATCGGCCCCGAGCGCATCTACGGGCGCATCCATCAGCTTGCCACCCGCGTGCGCGACCGCGTGGCGGCGCACCCGCAGCTTCGCGTCGTCAACGCCAGCAAGGGCGAATTCTTCGGCGGCCTGGTGAGCTTCGAGCCTGCTACCCCGATACCGCCGGGCTCGACAACCGGCGGCCTGCAGCGCGTGGCCGAGGAATGCGCCGCGCGCAACATCCGCATCGCCGGCGGCGCCGAACGCATCCGCATCGCCACCCACATCTTCACGCAGCCTACCGAACTCGAAGCGTTTTTCGACGCGCTCGACGCCGGTTTACGCTGACCCCGCGGCGCGGGAGACATCCCGGCGCCGTTTCCAAACGCGGCGAGCGAGCTGGTCGAAGCCGGGGGTATCCCCCCTACTTTTTTGTAAGTGTTGATTCCAGGAGCTTTTAAGTCCAATGATTTTGCAAGTGCGCATTCCAAAAGGTTTGCAGACGCATTTTTCGTATGTGCACACTCTAAAGGAACGAGCTGTTAGCCGATCACGGCAAGTTATTGCGGACTCCCAGCCACGAGTTCCTTTGGAGGGAGATCCAGATCCGCCGTGGGATCGTACTCTCCGAATTGGGACGTTCCTCAGAAGCGCGACCGATTTTAGAGGAAGCTCTGTCCTTCGAGGAGCTGGCCAACGCCGACAGGGGAAACGACAGGGGAACTGTTTTGTACTACCTTGCTCGTTCGTATTTAGATCTGGGTGAATTTATATTGGCGGAGGAGAAGTATGTCGATGCTTTGAAACAAGATCTTCCCGAAAGCTTCCAACCTTTGGCTCATTATGAGTTAGGGCTGGTTTATTACCAGAGGAAGGCGTTCGCGAGAGCTATACAGGAGTTTGAGCTTGCTGAAAGTAAGACCGATGAGAGTTGCCTCTCGAAAAGAAGTATTTGGGAGTGGCTTTCCGTCACATGCAAACATTTGGGCCTAAACAGCGAGGCAGATCGATATGAAAAGCTCGCCAAGACACCCTGAGCCGCCCGGGGGCATTATTCGGGGGCTTATCCAATTAGCGACTAGAATTGTAACTAGACCCTGATCGTTCCGATGAGTTATCCGCCGCTGAATTGTCCTGTCTGCAGAGGGCTGTTAAGAGACTTCGAAATACGTCTGGTCGGACCGTTTCGTTGCCCAACCTGCGGGGAACAGCTTCAAATCCCATCCCGCTACTACAATGGACTTTCCGCGGCCAGCCTACTCATCTCCTCTATCTTGTCAGTTACCATGGGGCTCCGGGGAGTCATTCTCTGCTTCGTAACGGTCATCCTTTGGGTCCCGATTAATATTCTAGGGCTTGTCGTTATGAGGTCCATCTGGCCCCCGGAGATCAAACGGTATCTTCCGAAAGATCTGAGGCTGTTCCAGCGATAGAGGTTCGCGAGGTGTAAGCAAGTGTCAAAACCTCACTGGTCGTGTGCAGGATTTGGCCATCGCCACACATGTGAAGCTGATTGGTGTCTTGCCCAACGTTCCTGGAGGAGCAACTGTCATCTCTGACTCCTTATCTCGCGCTTGGCGTGTTTCCCTTCGTCGTAAATCTGCCCCCGAACCCAGGGACCGGCAGCCGTCAACAATGCTGCCAACGATAAATACTGGGGGCCGCAGGTAAAGAATGCGAAGTATTTCCAAATCTGCATAAAAGATAAGGCCGAGTCTCCTGCGCCTTCTGCGACCTCAAGTTCGGGCGGAGACAGCGGCGGAGGCGGTTATCTTCTTGACGATTCGTTTGCCCCCGTGGTGGTGGATCCCGATCCGCTCCCGGAAGGTATGGTCACGGTTGTGCAAGGTCCGATACAGCTCGTTACGTCTGCCATTCTGCCCGCGGACGCCACTTGCAACGATAGCGGTTGTACCGGAGATCTCGGATTTGATCCCAATGCTGGAGGATGCTTCCTGAATTGCCTAGATGGCGGAGACTCCGGGGGCGGCGGTGGCGGAGACGAAGGGGACCGGGACGAAGATGAAGAGGAAGATTCCCGCTTTATGCCATTCTTTGACCCGCCCACAATTCCAGCGTGTCACGTGACATCATTGTGGGCGCATTCTGACAGATACAGGTCTAGTCGAGGATTCATCTCTCCCCCTACAACTGGCTGGAACTGCCACATTTTTGAAGCACACGATCGGCACGGCGATGGACGCGTTACCAGCCCAACAATCTCGAAAGCCAGGATGGCTCGTTATGTTCTCTCATCAAGCTGACGTCGTTAATTGCCGCGTGTTTGAAAGACGCAGGAAGGGCAGAGGGACCGGCCCCTTGATCCATCTGGTGATGGCAATCCTGATGGCTCCCTCGGCTGTTTTGGCTCAGAGTCGGCCCGGGTGCACTCAACAACCCATAGACCGCCGTTCGCTGTGTTATGCATTCCTTCAGAACGGAGATATATGGAGCGTCTGCCAAGGAAGACGTGAGCGAATTCACTTCGACCGTAAGCTGCTGGACTTTGCTGTTTCTACTGACGGAACGTATCTTGCGGTCCAAGAGAGTTTAGAGCAATCCTGGATCGGAAGTACAAGGCAGCTTTTGGTATCTCTGAATCCGCCGTTAAAAGAAAAGATCAGAACGGGCAACTACCCGGATTCATTGTACGCTACTTGCGGCACGATAGTTTCGTTTGATTATCCTAATCGCCACGCCTTCGACCTCATAAACTCGCAGTCGATGGACACTCCCCCGTATAAGTTCTTCCGTTGCAGCTCCAATCGCCAAGTGATTGCTGGTTGGACAGAACAAGACGAAACGGAGGGGAAAAACCGCCTGCGGGTTACCTGGTCAAACGAGATCACATTGAGGGTTAGCCGCAGCGGAAAACCGAGCGAATTCCTTATCTACAACCCCGATGTCTTTGATGTCAGCCCGAACGGAAGCTACTTGGCCTACTTCACTGTGCCCAAGCAGGGGCCCGGGCCCAAGCTCTGCGTCGCAGGGCCAACGGGTGACGCTTCTTGCGTTTTACATTATGGCGACGCGGTTTCCGTATCGGACGCAGGCGATGTATTCTTCTGGGCTGGTGAGTTAGGCGTGCTGTACTGGTGTTCGGGCTTGAAAAGACCGCTCCTGCTGGAAAAAGATAAAATGAATCCAAGACCGCAGTGGATCACTCCGCAGGTCGCCGCCGCACTCCATCGGTGGAATACGCGGGACTCCGCAGGTCACTCATCTCCGTGAGTTGCTCCTCGGAGATTTTGAGGGGTTGTACGCCAAGCTGGCTGACGTGCTTCCCGAATCCGCAGCGTGGGTCACTGGATCATACAAGAGCCGCCTTCTGTAGAGGGGCGCCGCGCGAACTCGGCTGGCGTTGGATAGGCCAGCGCTGCGCGGCAGCTCCTCCCTGCAGCCCACGTATTCGCCCACCACGAACCGGATGACCCTTCTGCCGGGAGGATTTGTTCCTAGTTACGACGCGAACGGCAATGTGCTCAACGACAGCAGTCACCAATATACTTGGGATGCCGAGGCACGGCCTGTCTCGATCGACAGCGTCGGGCTAACCTATGACGCGCTGGGGCGCATGGTGGAACAGAACCGATCCAGCATCTACACTGAATTGGTATATGGCCCGAACGGAGACAAACTAGCACTGATGAACGGGCAGACGGTTCAAGAAGCTTTCGTGCCGCTCCCGGGCAACGCTGTGGCGGTTTACAACTCGACGGGCTTAGACCATTATCGCCATCCGGACTGGCTGGGCAGCTCCCGGTTCGCTTCGACGTCGGCCCGCGGGATGTATTTCGACGTGGCCTATGCTCCTTTTGGGGAACCGTACGCACAATCGGGCACCACGGACCTGTCTTTCACTGGCCAGAATCAAGACACGGTGGGAGGGGGACTGACCGGCCTGTACGATTTCCCTGCCCGCGAATATAGCACCCAGGGCCGCTGGCCCTCCCCCGACCCCGGCGGCCTCGGCGCTGTTGTTTTCTCAGATCCCCAAACGTTGAATCGCTACGCCTACGTTCGCAACGGGCCGCTCACCTTGACCGACCCAAGCGGAATGTATGCCTTCGGAGATTGGCCATTTGCATTTAATTTCGGTGGCTTTCCGTTGGGTGGCTTTCTCTGGAACCCGAATGGTATTGGCAGCAACATCGGAAGAACTTGGGGCGAACAGTCCCCTTGGGGACTACCTCTACCTCCGTGGCTCACTTCGTCTGGTATCGACTGGACGACACTGGCTCTTGGTCGGCCTGATCTTTCCAAGTTCATCATCAACGATTGGGCGGACAAGGAGTGTGCCGACGTTTGGTTGATCTTAAAGGTGGTGTGCCAAAACGTGGTAGCTAACACTTGGAAAAAGGAGGATCAGGGGCTCCAGGACCAAGCGTTGAAATATCTGAAACGATTCGGCTCATTTGGACCATGTTCAGCAGAAATGGAGGTGATAAATTCTACTCAGATTACACCATAACCCCCTGCTTCAACAACACAGCCTCACATGGCGGTCCAATCCGGGAGGGTATTCGGGTCCGCGTTGTTTATAGAGATAACGGGGGTTCTCCTAGCAAAAGACTTGGCAAATGGCCTCGCAACTCATCCGATTCCCTGCGAGGCTTTCTTCTAGAAAGAGCTTGAGTGGAGAGACGAAAATGGAGTTTAGGATTTGGCCCAAAAACAAGTGGCTGTCGATGATTAGATTGCTGTTAATTGGCGTGCTGCTGATTCTAATAACCGAATACCTCATCTATGGCAGACAGACCAGACGGGGCAGATGGGCCCAGATTAATGCCAAGGTTTGGCACTGGAGGCACGGCTATTCGACGCATGTTGGAGATTACGTGGTGCCTGTGCCGGATCATTGGCTCGTTGAGACGAATGAGTATAGACCTGCGATCACCCTGGTCGATACGCGTGGGAGAAAAACGTCGGACCCACTCTCCGGCATCAACGTCATGGATGTAGTTGCTCTTAACAATCCCATCCGTGACTTGGATTCCTGGGTAGCAATCCAGCGGCATGAGCGTGATCTCTTTAAAGTGAGAGATATTGAAGAAAAAACGCTCAGGGCAGGGGACGAGCGAATTGTATGTTTGGCTGACCATCGACCCAGGGATTTGTTGCATCTTCCCGGTACGAGCATTGTATTGGTAGAATGCCAGTCGAATGATCGGCTGAGTCTAAGGTTTTTCGGGCATGAAACGGACGAGTTCTACACGATTGCTTCGCAAATCCGCAAGAGAAAGTGAGCCGCGTGCAAGTGTCGAACGTGAATGAGTCCTGCGCTCGCCAAAATGCCGCTCCATCAATTGTTGCGTGCGGGCACTATCGAGCATACCGATCAGCCGTAACGAGGAGAATGCCTTCCCACACTTGACTACGGCACGGTGGCCATCTCCATGATCTCGGTTTCTCGAATTGAGATCCTTTTTATACTTTCATGCTGAATGCGCGAACTCTTTTGTTGGTCGACCGTCCATTCCCCTCAGGGTCCGCCTGGCTGAGCGCAAGGCGTGCTCGATTGTCGGCCCGTCCTGCGGGAAAACAGCGATTCCAGCACTGATCGCGGGCGGCAACCCCCTGAGCTCGTTCTTCAAACGTTCTCCGATTCGCTGCATAAGCCGGCGCGCGCCGGCCAGGGGGGTCTCAGGCAATATCAGGACAAACTCGTCTTCCGTATATCGCGAAGCCCTATCTGAGGTCCGGCAGACTCCACCGATGATGTTCGCTAACTTGCAAAGTACCCGGCTACCCTCGGCGAAGCCTAACTCCTGATTGTTTTGTCTCAACGCCTCCAGCTTTAGGAGTAGTAATGCGAAGGAGCGGCCAGTCCGTTCAGAGCGTTTCGCCTCCTCTTGGAAAACGCTCTGTACTTGTGCCCCGCTCAAAAGGCCGGTCAATGAATCATGGTATCCGCCGTGCTCGGGGGTTACTTCCGCAAGCTTGCGGTTGGTCACGTCCAGAGCCGTGATGAGACCGGCCGGCTCGCTCTCGATTTCGATTTTTCCCGGCGTCACGTCCCAGAAACGGACCTCACCTTGCTTGGTGAGAATCTTCATCTCGTAGCGGACCGCGGCTTCTTTATCCCGGAGGCGAGCCAGTCCGTGCGCGATCACGACAGAATGCGAGTCGGGGTGAATGAGGTCCCATG
>Ga0209055_1001184_pt1 | contig 17357 bp, 12 predicted proteins | sample GraSoiAngelo_110_FD_185875 | JGI IMG/M metagenome (GOLD analysis project Ga0209055, IMG submission 185875) | Grasslands soil microbial communities from the Angelo Coastal Reserve, California, USA - 14_0903_12_30cm (SPAdes) (version 2) | ecosystem: Environmental > Terrestrial > Soil > Grasslands ... | reverse complement strand
GAACGGGCTGGGCTGATAGCGGAAGATGGCGATGAGCAACGCCAGCGCAGTCATGGCCTTTTCGCCGCCGGAGAGGAGCAACACGTTTTGCAAGCGCTTTCCCGGAGGTGAAGCAACAATGTCGATGCCCGCGTCGCCGGAGCTGTCCGGCTCGGTCAAGCGCATCTCCGCCATACCACCGCCGAAAATCGTGTGGAAGGCCTCGGAAAAGCTCTTGTTGATGGCGTGGAACGCGTGCTCGAACTTTTCCTTGGTGGCCAGGTCGAGCTCGGTGATGGCCTGTTGCGTGTCCGCAATCGACTGCAACAGATCGTCTCGTTCGCGCGTGAGGAACGTGAAGCGCTGCTCGCACTCGTTGAACTCTTCGAGCGCCATCATATTGACCGGACCCATGGACTCTATGCGCTGCTTCATTTCGCGATAGTTCGTTTCGGCAATAGCCAGCTCTTCGCCGGACATGAAAGCGGCTTCCGTGGCGATCAGGTCCTCGGGCTGAGCATTCACTTCGCTCATGCACGTCTCGCGCAAGTGCTCACGATCGGAGTCATTCTTGGCGCGGTCGACTTCCGCGTGGCTGCGCTGCTCGCGAAGTTCTTGAAGCGACTGGCGTCCCATGCGGAGATGGTCTTCCATCTGTGTAACGCGCGTGCGGGCGGCGTCCCATTCGTGCTCAAGCTCCCGCTGGCGGACTTCCAGGCGCAGCTTTTCTCCCCGTAGGCCTTCGAGCTGGAGGGAGAGCTCCTCGCTTTGCTTGACGAGGGCTGATGTTTCGTCGCCGATGGAAGCCATCTGTTGCTGAAGCGCGGCTTCGCGGCGTTCGAGTTCGGCGCGTTCTTCGTTCAGCCGGGCGGCGAGCGCTTCGGCGGCCATGAGGCGCTCGTTTAGCGCAGCAAATGCGGCGCGGCCGGCGGCAAGCTCATTTTGTTCCGTTTGAATGGACCCGCGAAGCTGCACGAGTGACTCGGCAAGCCGTGCGCTCTCGGCATCGGCTTCCGCGCGGCTCAGCGCGGCGGCGGCATGCTCGTTCTTGGCTCGTTCGGCGCGCTCCTGGGCACTCTTCACTTCCTGGCGGACACGCGCCAGCTCATTCTGGCATAGGGTGAGTTCCAGACCGAGGCGGGCCAGTTCGCTCTGGATCTGGCTATGGCGATGCATGGCGGAAATGGCTTCGCGTTCTGCTTCGCGCTGTTTTTCGTCGATCTCCGTGAGCGCCTGTTCCGTCGAGCGCAGCTCAGCGGCAGCAGTCTCAAGTGCTGCTTGCTTTTCGCTCATTTGGCGTTCGAGCTGCAGGACTTCCGCGTCCAGCGCGCGCAATTCGCGCTTCATGCCGAGCGGACCCACTTCGTCCGGGCGGCCTCCTGTGACCATGCGGCCCTGGTAGCAAGTGCCATCTGGCGTAACGAAAGCGTATTGCGAGTTTTCGCGTGCCAGTTTTTCCGCTGCTGACGTGCTGTCTGTCAGATACGCGGAGCGCAACCGCGGCAGGAACTGTTTGGCCGCGGGGCCGAGCGGATCGCGGAACTCCACGAGTTTGTCGAGTCGCGAAATGACGCCATCCTCCGCGCGGAAATTCACGATAGGTTCGTATTCGGAAGAAAGGCGCAGGTTGCGGAGCGAGTCCACGAAAAAGGTAGCCCGGCCACCCACTTCATCACGCAGCATCGAAACGCCGGCGCGGGCATGGTCATAAGTTTCGACGACGACATACTCCAGCTCGTCGCGCAGGTATTGCTCGATGGCGGCCTCGTGCTTCTCCTCGACCTCCGCGTAATCGGCCAGCACACCGACGGCGCGAAAAGCCTTGCTGCCGCCGCGCTCGTTAGCTGCAAAGAGTTTCTGCACGGCGTCCGCTGTGTAGGAGCGGTCATTCAAGATTTGTGTCAGCGTGGAATGCCGCGCGCGAACGCCCGCCAAAGAATCGCGGAGCACGCTCGCTTCTTTCGACAGAGCGTCGCCTTCCTCGCGGAATCCTGCGATCTTGGCCTGAAGGTCGGCTGCACTTTGTTTCAGCGCGTTGAGTTGGCCGGTAGCAGATTCGTGATCGAAAGCGGCCCGCTCAGCATCATCGCGCGCGCGCATGGAAGTCTCCAGCAAGTCATGCTCGTTCGCTTCGAGCTTCCGCAGCGATTCGGTTTGATGTACGAGAGCTTCTTCGGCTTGCTTCTGCTCGCCGTGCAGCCGCAGCAGGCTTTCGCCGGCTTCCGATGAGGAGCGATGCAATACCTCAATTTTCGCTTCGGATTCGGCAATCTGCGTGGCGCGGGACTCAGCGCGCTTCGCGAGTTCTTCCACGCGAGCGGTCAGAGCACCGGATTCTTCGCGCAGCAGCGTGACTACTTGCACTTGCGACGTGCTGCGGGATTCCCACTCCACGGCCTGGGCAGTGGCCTGCGACAGTTCCGCATTCACTTGGGCATGACGCCCAGCGAGTTCCTCGGCGCGCTGCCGGTTGAACGCAATACGATTTTCGCTGCGGTCGACCTCAAGCGCCGTGAGATTCAAAACATTCTGGTTCTGCCGGATCTCGGCGTCCAGTTCGTAAATCCGCTGATTCAGCCGGTCCTGTTCGCTCTCCTGTTGTTGGATGGCCGTGGCGCGCTGCAATTCCGCGGCGTTCAGTTCTTCCAACTGCTTGGACACGCGCTCGGCTTCAGCGTCCAGTTCGCGCGCCTTGCCTGCCAGCATCTGGCGAACGATGCCGCGCATCTGGTCGCGAATTTCGGAATAGCGGCGAGCCTTGGCAGCCTGGCGCTTCAACGAGCCAAGCTGCTTTTCGACTTCCACGACGATGTCGTTGACGCGGGAGAGATTGACCTTCGAAGATTCGAGCTTGGCTTCCGCGAGACGCTTCTTAGTCTTGAATTTCGTGACGCCAGCGGCTTCCTCGATGATGGCGCGGCGCTCCATGGGTTTCGTGGAGAGAATCAGACCGATACGGCCCTGCTCGATAATGGCGTAGGAGTCCGGGCCGAGGCCGACGCCCATGAACATTTCCTGAATGTCGCGAAGCCTTCCCACGCGGCCATTTATCAAGTACTCGCTTTGGCCGGAGCGATAGAGGCGGCGGCTGACAACGACTTCGCCCGGTTTCGTGCCTAGAACCGGCTTGTCCGCCTGCTTTTTCTTCCGCTTGAACTTGCCACCGGGTTCAGCCGGGGATAGAGCTGAACCGTCAGCGGCAGCTTCTTGCGTTTCAGGGGCCTGCGCGGGGTCGAGCGAGAGATTCTCGGCCAGATCGATTAAACCAGAGTTTTCGCTGTTTTCGTTGACCGTGGACGCGGAATCCGTCGAGGAATCTGATGCGGCGCTCTCCATCACGAAGCGGGCGGCTTCGGCCAGCTCGGGATCTTCCATGGTGATGGTGACTTCTGCGAGTCCGAGCGGAGGACGCTTGGTGGTGCCATTAAAAATGCAATCGGCCATGCGCTCGGCGCGCAGCGATTTGTGGCTCTGCTCGCCAAGAACCCAGGAGATGGCATCCACGACATTGGATTTCCCGCAGCCGTTGGGCCCGACGATGCACGTCGTGCCTGACCCGCTGAACGTGACTACCGTGCGCTCACAGAACGACTTAAAGCCAACGATTTCGACTTTTCGCAGCTTCAGCAAGATGTCCCCTTTGTCCCTCAGATCGCGCTAAACCAAGTTTGATGCCAGCAACAGTTACTCTGTCCACCCAGGGAGCCGTGGCAATCGAACGCGAGGAGAGACGACGTTGTATTCCTCGAGGGGAGGGTCTTTCGAGCGACAAGTCAACCTTTCTCAGGTTGCCTGTCAAAACGTTTGGCAGGTTCTCAGTCAGAGGTCCAGCCGCCTGGCGCAAGGATGGCGGTACGGGAGAAAACAGTAACACGGTGTGAAGTGCGTGTAAAGCCTTACCCTACAATTTGTGGCTGTTTTGGCACCGCCACAAGGTCACGGCGGAATTCCGATGTGCCGTCCCGTGCTTACTTGCCAGCCGTCGCCCCTTCCTTTAAGTGTTTGTCGTACCAGGCGAGGATGCGGTTGAGGCGATCCAGAAGGTGCTTTTCTTCGTGGAAGCCATGCGGCTCCCGCGGATACATAACGAGTTCGGTCTCAACGCCGTAACGTTTGAGGCCACGGTACAGTTCCTGGCTCTGGCCGGGCGGATCGACGGGATCGGCGTCGCCCTGAAGAATTAGCGTAGGCGTTTTCACATTCTTGAGATGAACGAAGGGGGAGCTGTTCAGAAATCCTGCGATCTTTTCCGGCTCGTATGGTAGGCCGTAGAACCACTCGTCGTAGGAAGGGCCTTGCTCGGTGCCGTATTCGGAGATGAGATTGGAGAGGCCCGCGCCGGAGACCGCAGCTTTGAAGCGCGTGGTCTGCGTAATCGCCCACTCGGACATGTAGCCGCCGTAAGACCAGCCGCCAATGGCCAGCTTGTCGGGATCGGCGAAGCCCCGGGCTATGAGGTCGTCGACGCCGGCCATAACGTCGCGATAATCAGCGCCACCCCAATCCCCCCGATTTATCTCAATAAACTTCTCGCCGTAACCGCTAGATCCTCGAATATTCGGATAAAAAACGGCGTAACCGCGTGCCGCAAGGAGCTGTCCCCAGGTTTCGATGGAGTCCTGCCATGCGCCCGTAGGCCCGCCATGAATCAGGGTGATGAGCGGCAGCTTGGATTTGCCGTCAGAGCCAGGTGGTTTCAAGAGCGCCGCTTCGATTTCCTGGCCGTCGAAGGATTTGTATTTATAGAATTCTAGGGCGCTGAGCGTGTATTGCTTCCAGGAATCGTTCAGGTGAGAGATTTGCTTGGGCGCGCCCTTTTGGTCCCAAAGCCATAATTCTTGGGGAGTCGTCGCAGTCTGCCCCGCAAAAGCAACTTCGCCGGTATCGGAAACGCTGAAAGCGTTTGGATTGGCAGGCATCGCAGGGACATCTTTGAGAGCGCCTTCCGCACTGAAAGCGATGAATTTTGTATGGAAGCCATCTTCCGCAAGAGCGAGCAGATTGCCGTCCATGGTCCAACGAAAGTCAAAGACCGGCCGGTCCACACTAGCGCCGCTGAGATTCTGAGTGGCTTTTTCGCCAGGCCGAGCGAGGATCAAGTCGTGCGGCGAGGGACCGTCTTCGCGGCAACCGACAAATGCCATCCTTTTGCCATCCGCCGCGATGCGGATATTGCCGAAGGGGCCGCGAGGAGCGAGTGCTTGAGTCATAGGTTCGGCCGCTTTGCGGTCGCCAGTGGAAGTATCCGAGAGGCGAAAGGAAAAAATGCGCTCGGTGTTCTGGTCCGACTCAGGGTGATCCGTGGCGCTAAGGATCAGGCTTGTTCCAGAGGGATACCACACAACTTCGCGGATATCCCATTTAGGTTCGGTAAGTGCTTTTGCTTCTCCGGTGTCGAGAGTGAGCAGCCGGAGCCGGGCATGTTTATCTTCTTTATCCACTACGTGAGCGTCGTCTTTGTCTTTTTCCTTTTTTTCTTCTGCTTCCGTTTTTGCGTCGGGAGCAAGGAAGGCGATTTGCTTGCCGTTGGGCGACCAGGCAAAATTCTTTACGCCACGTTTTCCTTTGGTAAGAGCGGTAGCTTCGCCGCCGCCCGTACGCATGGCGTAAACCTGCTGCTGTTCGTCGCGGTCGGAAAGAAAAGCCAGCTGTTTCCCGTCAGGCGACCAGCGTGGCAAGAATTCCGATTTTGCGGAGTAAGTGAACTGCCGGATTGTGCCGGACTGTTTCTCATAAATCCAAATGTGACGCGCGCGGCGCTCTCCCCTCGCAGGCTCCGTGACCACAAACGCCAGACGACTGCCGTCAGCAGAGAATTGCAGGTCAGAAATGTTCCGCAGGTTCAGGGCGACTTCGGGCGTTAGCAACTTTGGCCCTGCGCTCTTGGGCGGCTCTTGAGCAAGTATTGGCAAGGCGATGGCGATGAGAACAAGCAGAGCGCCAGCCGAAAAAAAACGATTCATCGATAACTCCTTCACGTAAGAGAAGGAGGACTTTAACCGCGGGAGCGGCCAACGTCAATTAGGACTAAACAAGTCTCATTGCGTCCCCTCCGCGCCACATCGCGCCGCTTCGACATTGCTACGTTTCAAATGCCTCAGCTACAATCGAACGCTTATTTCGTATGCGGAAAGAGACCATTTACAGCCCATGGCCGATATTCAGCTGCACAATACACTGAGCGGGAAAATTGAGAATTTCGTTCCGCAAAAAGCGGGCGAAGTGCACATGTACACGTGCGGGCCGACGGTCTACGACTACGCGCACATCGGGAATTACCGCACCTTCGTCTTTCAAGATATTTTGCGGCGGTTTCTGAAGCTGCGCGGATTCAAGCTGAACCACGTGATGAACCTGACCGATGTGGATGACCGCATCATCGCCAATGCCGCTGCCGCCGGCGTGGGCATCCGCGATTACACCGCAAAATTCGTGCAGGCCTTTTTTGATGATTGCAAAGCGCTAAGTATTGAAGCACCCGAGCATTGGATTCGCGCCACGGACCACATCGAAGAGATGGTGAAGTTGATTCAGCGGCTCCAGGAAAAGTCATTCACGTATCCCGGCGACGGATCAATTTATTACCGCATCGCGAAATTCCCCGAGTACGGAAAACTTTCAAAGATCGATTTGACTGGCATCCAGGCAGGAGCGCGTGTCGATAACGATCGCTACGAAAAAGAAAGTGCACGGGATTTTGCGCTGTGGAAAGCGCCAAAACCGGGAGAGCACTTCTGGGAGACCGTGATTGGCCGCGGACGGCCCGGCTGGCACATTGAGTGCTCTGCGATGGCCATGAAATATCTGGGGGACACTCTGGATATTCACACCGGCGGAATCGACCTGGCATTTCCCCATCACGAAAACGAAATTGCGCAAAGTGAAGGCGCGACTGGTAAGCCGTTCGTGCGCTACTGGTTGCATGCCGAACATTTGCTTGTTGAAGGCGAGAAGATGTCCAAGTCGGCGGGGAATTTCTTCACGCTGCGAGATTTGTTCGGGAAGGGTTACAAGCCTTCGGCTTTGCGGTTTGCCCTGGCCAGTGTTCCTTACCGTAAGCAGCTCAATTTCACTTTCGATGGCCTTCAGCAGGCAGCCAGCTCTGTGGAGCGGCTGCGGAATTTCGCCGATCGGCTAAAGCGCGGAAAATTTCCTGCGGGCAAGCAGGAGGGGATGGCCGCGCGCATCGCGAAAGCAGCGGAAGAATTTGACGCCGGACTTTCAGACGACTTAAACACCGCGCAGGCGCTGGCGGCCGTGTTCGACGTTGTGCGTGAAGCGAATATCGCCATCGACAAGGGCGGATTCCGGCAGGGCGACGTCCCAGCGGTCCTGAAGTTTCTCGCCACATTCGACAAAGTCTTCGCTGTCGTGGAAGACAATGACGGCGAAAAGCTTCGCACGCTCGGATATGCTGGCCCAGAGAGCGGACCTGACGATGCAGAGATCAACCGGCTTGTCGCGGAGCGCAACGCGGCCAAGAAAAGGCGCGATTTCGCTACCGCCGACCGTATCCGCAAAGAACTCGCCGATCGTGGTATACTTATTGAGGACGCCAAAGATGGCAGCGTCCGATGGAAACGCAAGTGAGCCTTAACCTTCAAATTCGCCCTTCGTATGTCCCGGGGTTCCTCCCGCCGGCCGCCCAGCGGCCAGAACTCTACGGCGTAGACTTAGTCTAAGTTTTCTTTCTCCTGCAGGCCACCGATGGACAAATCTGTTTGGAGGCCTGCGCTTGCCCGAAGTTCTTGATTCACCTCAACCTTTGTTTCTTCACTGGAGGAAGAAATGCCAACGACATTAGAGGTAAAAACGCCCCGGCTCGTGACGGCGCTGCCCGGGCCGAATGCCAAGCGGGTTCTGGAGCAAGATGCGAGATTCATGTCGCCGTCGTACACGCGCGACTATCCGCTGGTGGCCAAGCGTGGTCATGGCGCTATCGTGGAAGACGTGGACGGTAACAATTTCCTCGACTTCGCGGCGGGGATTGCCGTTTGCTCGACTGGACACTGCCATCCGAAGGTTGTCGCCGCGATTCAGAAGCAGGCGGCCGAGCTCATTCACATGTCCGGCACTGATTTTTATTACGAGAGCATGCCGCAACTGGCCGAGCGCCTGGGCCGGACGATGCCGGGCGCGGAAAGCAAGAAAGTCTTTTTCACCAATTCGGGCACCGAGGCGATTGAAGGTGCCATCAAGCTGGCGAGATACGCCACAAAGCGCGACAAGCTGATTGCGTTTTACGGTTGCTTCCATGGCCGGTCCATGGGCGCGCTCTCGTTGACGGCATCGAAATCGACGCAGCGCAAAGGATTTGGCGCGTTGCTCAGCGGGATCGAGCACATTCCCTACCCGTACGCTTATCGCTGCGCGCACGGCCACACTGCGGAAACCTGCGGCGCGGAGATACTCGAGCAACTCGAAGGACAGATTTTCAAGCGGTTGTTCGATCCCGAAGACGTCGCTGGCATCATCATCGAGCCCATTCAGGGCGAAGGCGGATATGTTCCGGCGCCCAAGTTCTTCCTGCAGGAATTGCAGCGAATCTGCCGCCAGCACGGAATCATGTTCATCGTGGACGAAGTGCAGTCGGGAATGGGCCGCACCGGAAAGTGGTGGGCCAGTGAGCACGCCGGGATCGAACCTGACATTCTCTGTTCCGCGAAGGGCATTGCGAGCGGCATGCCACTTGGCGCGATCATCGCAAGAGAAAGCGTGATGCGCTGGGGGCCAGGCTCGCACGGAACGACGTTCGGCGGAAACCCGGTGTGTATTGCGGCGGCGCTGGCCACCATGGAACTGATCGAGGGCGAGTACAAGGAAAACGCGCGACGCATGGGAGATTACCTCTTCGGAAGCCTGGCCGATTGGACAAAGAACTTCAAGATCGTCGGCGACGTGCGCGGACGTGGATTGATGATCGGCATTGAAATTGTGCGGGATCAGCGCACGAAAGAAAAGGCTGCCGACTTGCGCAACGCCATCGTCGATCTGGCGTTTCATAAGGGACTGCTGGTCCTCGGCGCCGGTGAGAACACCATTCGCCTGTCGCCGCCACTGCTGATCGATCAGGAACAGGCCGACTTTGCGGCGCGGACACTGGAAGATTGTTTCCGCGAGGCGGAGAAAAAGATTTAGTACACAGATCGTGCAGGATCTCCCGTGGTTGTCATCTGGCACTATGGCAGCCATGGGATTATTGTTTGTACTGCGCGGGGCGCAAAGAATCAGTGGCTGGACCATGTCGATATTTTCACAACTGATGTTTCAGGCGGTGCACTGGGCCGCTCGGCGAGGTCTGCGCGAAGAGGAGAGTTTTTCCAGCGATGCAAAAAAGCTGGAAGCCCGGCGCACCGGCATTCGCGGAGAAACCTACGCCTATTGGTATTTGCGGAGGCAGGGCTATGTATTCGTAGCCCGCAATTACACTCCGCGTGGCATCAAGGGCGAAATCGATCTCGTGGGTTACGATGGCAAGACGCTCGCCTTTGTGGAAGTCAGAACGCGTACTATCCGCGAAGACTTGCCGGCACTGCCTGAGCTAAGTGTTACGCGGGAGAAACAGCACCTTGTGGTTCGCACGGCGCAGCGATTTCTGGCGGAGCGTCACGTCGGCGAATGTCCTTGCCGGTTTGATGTCATGGCGATTGATAACTGCCCAGGACAGCCGCCGGTAGTGCGGTTGCACAAGGATGCGTTCAGCCCTCAAATGTAGCGGCCTGAGCAGAATGTCTTCGTGGAATTGCCAGACGCGGTACAATCCAAAGTCTCCTGGTCGCTCGCCCCGAAAGGGTGAACCAGAACATCATCAAGGAGGATTGCTTTGCCGGAGTTGCGGAAAGACCCGATCACGGGCCGGTGGGTGATTATTTCAACGGAACGCGGGAAGCGGCCAAACGATTTTCTCCGTGAGAGCGTCATCCCAAGAGAAGAGAAAAACTGCCCCTTCTGCGCAGGCAACGAATCTCGAACTCCGCCGGAAATTCTCGTCTACGGCCGGAACGGTGGTGGCCCAAACACTCCGGGCTGGAGCATCCGCGTCGTGCCCAACAAATTTCCTGCGCTGGGCATTGAGGGTGAGCTGGACCGCGAGGGCGAAGGTCTCTTTGACAAGATGAACGGAATCGGCGCGCACGAAGTGGTGATCGAGTCACCGAACCATCTTGCAACTCTTGCAACCCTGCCGGAACGTGCCGTGGAGGACGTGCTCTGGGGCTATCGCGACCGCATGCTGGACCTGAAGAATGATAAGCGCTTCCGCTACATTCTCATTTTCAAGAATCACGGAGAAGCCGCCGGTGCAACCATCGACCACCCGCACTCACAGTTAATTGCCCTGCCCATCGTCCCGCGGCGTGTGCGCGAAGAAATCGACAGCTGTTGGCACTATTACGATGAGAAGGAACGCTGCATTTTCTGCGACATCATCCGTCAAGAGCGCGATACCGGCGAACGCGTCATCGGTGAGAACGAACATTTCATCACGCTTGCCCCTTATGCGCCGCGCTTTCCGTTTGAGATGTGGCTGCTGCCGAAGGTCCATGGGTCGTCGTATGAGAATAATCAGAGCTCCATGTATGCAAGCCTGGCGCGGATGCTGAAGGATACGCTGATGCGTCTTGACCAGGTGCTCGACCGTCCTGCGCTAAATTTCATGATCCACACGTCTCCGATCAGCGAAGAGATCAACGACCACTACCACTGGCACATCGAAATCATTCCCAAGCTAACCAAGGTCGCGGGCTTTGAATGGGGTACGGGGTTTTACATCAACCCAACGCCTCCCGAAGAATCGGCGCGATTTTTGCGCGAAGCAAAAATTCAGGCTGTTGCGGAGAAAAAATAGGCGTTGTCGAATGCGGCCTTGTTTGGGATGTCCGGAGAGTTCTTTCAGATTTGCTATACTTAAAGATTCGGCGCGGTACCCAAGTGGCCCAAGGGAGAGGTCTGCAAAACCTCCATTCGTGGGTTCGAATCCCACCCGCGCCTCCAGGCCTTTCTCTTTGAATCACGACTCGGAAGGCACCCATTAATTTGCTTGCGGGCATCGGGTTATCGCGCGGCACGAAGGCTGTCCATCTCTAGATTCAGTTCCAAAACATTCACGTGCGGTTCGCCAAGAAATCCCAGGTCGCGCCCCCTGGTATGTCTCTGTACCAGCGCGCGCACGTCCTCTTCTTTCATGCCGCGCGAATGAGCAACGCGTGGAATTTGGAATTCTGCGGCCGCAGGAGAAATATCGGGGTCCAGGCCAGACCCCGAGGCTGTCACCATGTCGACCGGGATAGGCGCATTCGGATTCTCTACCTGAAGCTTTTGTACGTCACCCTTTACGCGCTCCAGCAAGTTCTTGTTGGTAGGAGCTAGGTTTGAGCCACCGCTCGATGTTGGATCGTATCCAGTTCCAGCGGCAGACGGCCGCGAGTGAAAATAAGCAGGCCCGGTGAATGCCTGGCCAATAATTCTCGACCCAACGAGCTTTCCATCTTTGGCGATGAGTTGTCCGTTCGCGCGGTCGCGAAAGAATAGCTGCGCCAGTCCGGTGATTCCGAGCGGGTAGATGAGGCCGAACATCACGGTTGTCACCAGGGTGAACCACACGGCAGTGACGAGATTTTTTTTCATGAATGCCTCTCAGACAAATCGCAGATACGTCAACAAGACATCGATCAGCTTGATTCCTATGAATGGAGCAATAACTCCCCCAACGCCGTAGACCAACAGATTCCGGCGAAGCAATACAGCCGCTCCCACGGGCCGATAGCGTACGCCTCGAAGGGCTAACGGAATCAGCGCAATGATGATCAAGGCGTTGAAAATGACGGCGGATAAAATCGCTGACTCTGGCGTGCGGAGGCGCATAATGTTCAAAACTTCGAGCTGAGGAAACGCCGCGGCGAACATCGCGGGAATGATGGCGAAGTACTTGGCCACGTCGTTAGCAACCGAAAAAGTGGTCAAAGCGCCGCGAGTAATCAGGAGTTGCTTGCCGATCTCCACGATTTCGATGAGTTTGGTTGGGTTGGAATCGAGGTCGACCATATTCCCGGCTTCTTTCGCGGCCTGTGTTCCGGTATTCATGGCCACTCCCACGTCAGCCTGAGCGAGCGCCGGAGCGTCGTTAGTGCCATCACCGGTCATGGCCACCAGCTTCCCCTTGGCCTGCTCCCGCTTAATGAGCTCCATCTTGTCTTCGGGCTTGGCTTCAGCAAGGAAATCGTCGACTCCCGCTTGGCGAGCGATCGCGGCGGCCGTCAACGGATTGTCACCGGTGATCATCATGGTGCGAATGCCCATCGCACGAAGATGGTCGAAACGCTCTTTCATGCCGCCCTTGACGATGTCTGTAAGTGCGATTGCCCCAAGAACGCGGCCATTCTCCGCGACCAGTAGCGGAGTTCCGCCACCATTCGAAATCTCGCGAACACAGACCTGCAACTCCGCAGGAATGGCGTGACCGCGGTTTTCGCACAGTCGCGTAATGGCCTCCAGCGCGCCTTTGCGGACTTGGCGGCCGTCCAGGTCGACACCGGACATCCTGGTTTGGGCGGAGAATGGGACAAAACTTGCTGCGTGGGAAGAAAGGTCGCGGCCGCGAAGGTTGTAACGCTCCTTGGCGAGTACGACGATCGACCGGCCTTCCGGAGTTTCGTCAGCCAGCGAGGAAAGCTGCGCAGCATCAGCAAGATGACGCTCTTCAATGCCGGGTGCCGGAAAGAATTGCGTGGCGGCGCGGTTTCCCAGAGTTATCGTTCCTGTTTTGTCCAGCAACAGCACATCCACGTCGCCCGAAGCTTCGACGGCGCGTCCCGACATCGCGATGACGTTCCGCTGAATCATGCGATCCATGCCGGCAATGCCGATTGCGGATAGAAGCCCACCAATCGTCGTGGGAATCAGGCAAACGAGAAGTGAGACCAGGACGAAGATGCTCTGGGGAGCGCCCGAATAGATGGCAAACGGCTGAAGCGTCAAAACTGCCAGCAAGAAGATTATGGTCAGTCCGGCCAGCAGAATGTTGAGGGCAATTTCGTTTGGAGTTTTTTGGCGCGAGGCTCCCTCCACAAGCTTGATCATCCGGTCCAGAAAGGTCTCGCCCGGATTGGAGGTGATACGAACTTTGATTTCGTCGGAGAGAACACGCGTTCCCCCCGTAACCGCTGAACGATCTCCACCGGACTCACGGATGACTGGCGCAGACTCGCCGGTGATTGCCGATTCATCTACGGAGGCCACACCTTCGATCACCTCGCCATCACCTGGAATGAAATCCCCTGCCCTGACAACTACGATGTCGCCGGAGCGCAATTTCGAGCTGGGAACGGTTTCGAGCTTGTTGTCGCACGTCAGCAGGTGAGCCTGCGTTTCAGCCCGTGCTTTACGCAGAGTGTCTGCTTGCGCCTTCCCTCGTCCTTCGGCCATGGCTTCGGCGAAGTTCGCAAAAAGTACCGTGAACCACAGCCAAAGTGTGATCTGCAGGCCGAAGCTGATCTGGCCCGCGTGATGAGAGGCGTTCCATACAAGCTGCACGGTCGTCAATACCGCGCCCACTTCGGCCACGAACATCACGGGGTTCTTGACCATCGTGCGGGGAGCCAGCTTGCGAAATGAGTCGCTTACCGCGCGAGTGAGAATCCTCGTGTCGGCGAGGGACTGTTTTCTAACTTGGGCGACTGAATCCATGGGAACCTCAGAAAGCCTTCCCTGCGGACATGAGCAGGTGTTCGAGAATCGGCCCCAGACTGAGGGCCGGGAAAAAAGTAAGCGCACCAACGATCAGAATCGTGGATACCAGCAAGCATGGGAACAGCGCACCAGTCACGGGGAATGTTCCCGCCGATTCTGGAACAGTCTTTTTCTTGGCTAGATTTCCGGCAATGGCGAGCACCGGGATGATCATGAAAAACCGCCCAAGCAATTGGGCTACCGCTGTGCTCGTGTTGTACCACATGGTGTTCGCATTCAGGCCGGTGAATGCCGAGCCGTTGTTGCCGGTCGACGAAACGTAGGCATAAAGCACCTGGGACAAGCCGTGCGGTCCGGGGTTCGAGATGCTCGAAGTACCGAATGGCTTCACGATAGCGACTGCAGAAAAGCCAAGAATGGTGAACGTCAGAACCAGAATCGTCAGCATGGCCATCTTGACGTCATACGATTCGATTTTCTTCCCCAGATACTCCGGGGTTCTACCTACCATCAGCCCGGCGATGAACACCGCAAGGATGACGAACACCACGATGCCGTAAAGCCCGGCGCCCACTCCGCCGAAAACAACTTCCCCTAACATGATGTTGATCAACGGGACCATGCCGCCAAGCGGCGTAAATGAATCGTGCTGGCTGTTCACCGCGCCACAGCTGGCGTCAGTAGTTGCGGTCGCGAAAAGAGCGGAGTTCGCAATTCCAAACCGCACCTCCTTCCCTTCCATGTTGCCGCCGGGATGCAAGGCGTTTGCGTTCTGATTCACGCCAACAAGCATTGGATTCCCCCGTGCCTCAGCCCAGTAGGTCGTGGCCACTCCGACAAAAAAGAGAAACGTCATTGCCGCCCATACCGCCCAGCCATGCCGCTGTGAGCCGGTCATACGGCCGAGCGTGTAAGTGAGGCCGAAGGGAATCGCGAAAATCAATACCAGCTGGAAGAAGTTCGAAAAGGGAGTGGGATTCTCGAAAGGATGCGCGCTATTGGCGCCAAAAAATCCACCACCATTGGTGCCAAATTCCTTGATGACTTCCTGGGATGCCACGGGACCTTGCGCAATAACCTGCTGCGTCACAGTTTGTGTAGTGACCTTGCCATCTGTTCCGGTCCCTTGCACGGTTTGGGGTTCGATCAACCGCACCGTGGTGTAGGGTTTCAGGTTCTGAACGACACCCTGAGACACGAAGACTAGCGAACCTACGACGCAAATTGGCAGCAAAACCCAAAGCAAGCAGCGCGTGGTGTCCACCCAGAAGTTTCCGAGCTCATCGGTTTCCTTCCGCGCGATCCCGCGAATCACGACAATCGCCAGTACGATGCCGACCGCAGCAGACGCGAAGTTGTGATACGCCAGCCCGGCCATCTGCGTGAGATAGCTCATCGTGGATTCGCCGCTGTACGCCTGCCAGTTCGTATTCGTTGTGAAAGAAGCCGCTGTACCAAAAGCCAGACCGGGTTCCACGTTCGCAAACTTCTGCGGGTTGAGCGGCAGCCACTTCTGTGTGCGCTCGATTAGATACAGGAGCGCCATCGAAACGCCGCTGAACAAGAGCATGGCGATGGCATATTCTGTCCAGCGCATCTCATGGTTCTCGTCGATGCCGGTCAGGCGGTATACGAGCTTCTCAATTGGTCGCAGAACGGGATCGAGAAATGTCTTTTCCCGGTTGAACACGCCGGTCATGAAGATTCCAACTGGCTTCGTCAATAAGAAGATCACCAGCAGGTAGAAACCGATTTGAAACCAGCCATTGGCCGTCATGCCTAGAACTCGTCCGCCTTCAGCAGGGCGAAAAGCAAATACCCGCAGAGAAGGACACAGATAAACAGCAACACCGCATTCCCCAAACTCATAGCTCGCTCCTATCTAAGCCGTTCGCAGCCGCGCACGTAGAGGATGCCTGCGCCAACAAACAGCGCCGTCGCCGCCAAAAAGATGATGTCTAGCATGAGCACATTCCTCCGGTCCGGAAACTAGAACTTCAAAAGGATGACCAGGTTGATTAGGTTTTCGATCTTTTTCACATCCGGATGACCCTCATGGAACCAAAGGCATAGAGTGCGCGAGATCCGTCGCTCTCCACATTCCGGGATTTCGACGAGCTGAACCTTCCCTACAGTCAAAGACAACGTAGCGAACTCGTGCTCAGAAAGTCCCCAGCGGTTCGTAAAGATTTCATAAGGGTGTCCAGGTAAGATATAAGAAAAGTAATCGCTTAAAGTGGTCTCTGCACAGTCGCGCACTCTGATGCGGAATTCAACCCGCAAAGCCATACCAATTCGACCGCCAGTTTCAAATTGAACCATTTCTGGAGTTCCGTTCCATCACGGCATCCTGCCCCAAAGCGGTGCAAGAAGCCCTTAGCCGAACTCAATTCTTATCAATCGTTTAGCTCGACGGATGCGTTTAGACGTGGACATAAGCGTGCCTTTGTTTTCGGGGGGATTCTTGTGTCTAGCCTTCAGCGCAGAAATCGAAATCCGATCAACACCCTTAGGCCATCCATCAGGTCACTACTGTCCGTCAGCTTAGCGTTCTCACTCCCGTTGGTTTCAGCGCCGCTCCGTGCGCAGGACTCCTCCGTCATCGAATACCGTGCCAAGGCAAACTATCTGGCAAATTTTCCCAGCTTTGTAGAATGGTCTCCAAAGGCGCTGCCACCGGTGACAGCGCCCTTTTTGGTTTGTGTTTTTGGCGAGTTTACCTTTGGAACTTCGCTGGCAGAGATAACCCGGGGCACTGCCGTACAGGGGCGGCGTATCGAAATTCGCTGGGTACGAAAGCTACAGGAACTGTCCGCTTGCCAGATTTTGTTCGTAAGCCGCTCGGAGCGGAAGAGATACAACCAGTCGCTGGACGCGGTGCGTGGCCGAATGGTGCTTACCGTCGGGGAAACACCAGAGTTTCTTGACGCTGGCGGAATCGTAAGTTTCTCCAGCCAGTCGGGCGCGATTCAATTTGACGTGAATCTGGAGGCTGCCAACAAGGCTCACTTGAAAATCAGTTCGCGCCTGCTCGCCTTGGCGCGACGCGTTGTGAATCAGGCGGAAGCTGCGAAGAGCTGACATGCCAATCCGCGCCGGCTTTCAAGATTTAGCCGGGAGGGGGAAAGCGTACATGCCTAACGCAATCATTGATCTCGCTGAGCTATTGGCGCGCGTCGAAAATGACCGCGGACTCATGCGTGAACTCTTATTGATTTTCAAGGATGAGTTTCCCGGACATCTCCAGGCTCTGCGCGATGCCGTCGATTCCATGGATGGGGATCGTGTTACTGCCGAGGCCCATACTTTGAAAGGAATGCTTTCCAACCTGGCGGCAACTTCCGCCGCGGATGCCGCCGCCCGGCTCGAGCAGTTGGGCCAGAATCGAGAGATTTCCAAGTTTCAGGAAGCTTGCTCCACGTTCGAGAATGTAAGCAAGGATCTTCTGCTGCAATTGGACGCGTGCATGGCAGAGGTGCATGGATGAGGATTCTGGTCGCCGACGATGAAATGATGTCGCGGAAATTGCTCCTGAAAACGCTGGAGCGTGCGGGTTACGAAGTCACCGCCGTGGAGAATGGCCGCCTGGCGGCGGAGCAGTTGTGTCTGCCAGATGGGCCAAGGCTCGCGCTACTGGACTGGGTAATGCCAGAACTGGATGGTCCGGGCGTTTGCCGCGAAGTGCGGAAAAC